>SDBV01000911.1_pt1 | contig 43148 bp, 34 predicted proteins | sample 2277081 | NCBI WGS metagenome assembly SDBV01 (sample SAMN10402039, study PRJNA504765) | marine sediment metagenome | isolation source: marine sediment core GS10_PC15, 223 cmbsf | place: Arctic Ocean: Southern Knipovich Ridge | collected 2010
AGACACGAGCAGTGCAAGGCACGACGACAAGCCTTGCTGGTGGCAAGGCGCGGAGGAGAAACGCAGCAATGCGATGTGGATCGGTTGCCAGGCGACGGGAGTGCCTACTGAGATAGGCTCTAAGTCGGACTCCTTTTCGGAGGCATTTCGATATTGTCCGCCGCTCTATTTAACTGAGCCGAAAATTCGGCTGTCTCCAACCTCATCTTACGATATGATGCCTTCTGGAGGGGCCGTTTTATCGGGGAAGGGGCATTATGTCTGCTGTGACATATTTAAATGTGGCTTATGCGCCAACCTATTCGGGAACAATTTTATGCAGATAGCCATGATACAAGACAAAATCGTACCGGTAGAAGAGCTTGAACCGGTGTGTCTCGACCGTGGGATATTCTTTGGCGACGGGGTCTATGAAGTTGTGCGAAGCTACGATGGCAAGATTTTTGCGCTCGAGGAACATCTGCAAAGGTTCACCAACAGCCTGACTGCGATTGGAATAGTGGGCGTGGACATTGACCAGATTCGCAGGCGGGTACGGAAGGCTTTTGACGCTGCCGGTATTTCCAACGCCAAGATATATTTCCACATTACCAGAGGTTCGGCACTGCGAAACTATGTCTGGGATTCTGATTTGGAGCCAAATTTTTTTCTAACCGTTACAGAATTGGAGGATGATTCAGAAGCAAAGACCAAAGGTATTGTAGTATCGACACATCCAGACTGGCGATGGAAACGATGTGAGGTAAAATCGCTGAACCTGTTAGCCAACGTTCTTGCTCGTCAGGAGGCTGTTAACAAGGGTTGCGCCGAGGCGATACTCGTCGATGAGAAGGGCTTTATAACCGAAGGTGCCAGCTCAGCATTTTTTGCAATCTTAGGACGAACACTGCAAACCGCAGCGCTTACAGCTAATATTCTGCCTTCCATTACGCGCAAATTTGTGATTATGGCGGGTAAAAATATCGGATTAGAGACAATGGAAAAATCGTTAACGCCACAACAGGCAAGTGGCGCCGATGAGCTGTTTATTGCCTCAACTAAGAACGATATTATTCCTGTGGTCGGATTTGACGAGAAGCTCATCAGAGACGGCGATCCCGGTAAATATACGAAATTGCTTATCCATGAATTTCACTCATTTACTGTATGAAGCTCCGGTTGGTGTTGTTTTTGTTCACCCGCATTGACTTACGATATCCCGCCACCTGGAGTACCAGACACATTTTTATTCTTCGAATAACCGTAACAGTTCTTCGAAATCTGGCTGGGTATTCATAGAGAAATTTCCCTGATTGAAGCCGGAGTTCTTCCAGGAGATTCAGGGCTTCTCGCGGATCTGCAATATAGTCCGACCCTGGATTCTCCTCGTGCAATTTCTCAACAGTGACTGTGAATTCCACGGCAACTCCCCCTGAAACGGCCACATGTCAACTGTACACCAAGAAGGTCTCGTTATGAATCAATTTTCGCGAATAATCCGCGCACACATCGCCATGTCCCGCCCCGGCCTGTTGAAATAACTGGAAAGCTTTTATTGGCGTGCGTTGCTATTACTCCCCGTACTCGCGCCAGGGGCGGACTTTGAGCTGGTCGATGGAGATGCGGCACAGGGCCTCGGAGAGGCGCTGGGCCAGCTGGATGTTGGTGATCAGCGGCACCCCGAAGTCCACCGCGGTGCGGCGGATGATGTAGTCGTTGGTCAACTCTTCCTTCTTGTAGTGCTTGGGGATGTTGATCACCAGGTCGATCTTGTTGCCCTTGAGGTACTCGAGCACGTTGGGGGAACCCTCCTCGAGGGGCCACTTGACCGCGGTGGACTTGAGGCCGTGGCCGCGCATGAACTCGGCGGTGCCCCCGGTGGCGACAAATTCCACGCCGAGCTCGGCCAGCCGCCGGGCGGGCTCGAGAAACTCCACCTTGCTCTCGATGGGCCCGGTGGACAAAAGCATCCGCTTGATCGGGAATCGGAACCCCACCGCGATCAGCGCCTTCAAGAAAGCCTCGTCGAAGTCCCAGCCGAAGCAGGCCACCTCGCCGGTGGAGGCCATCTCCACGCCGAGGGTGGGATCGGCGCCCTCGAGCCGAGTGAAGGAGAACTGGGGCGCCTTGACTCCAACGTAGTCGAAATCAAGGAACGACTGCTCGGCGCCCTCCACCGGGCGACCCATCATCACCCGGGTTGCGACGTCGATGAAGTTACGCTTGAGCACCTTGGAGACGAAGGGAAAGCTCCGCGACGCGCGCAGGTTGCACTCGATGACCATCACCTGATTGTTCTTGGCCATAAACTGAATGTTGAACGGACCGTTGATCGACAAGGACCGCGCCACCTTGAGCGTGATCTGTCGAATGCGCCGCATTGTCTCGATGTAAGTGCGCTGCGGCGGCAGGACCAGGGTGGCGTCTCCCGAGTGTACCCCGGCGTTCTCCACGTGCTCGGAGACCGCCCAGCAGACCAGTTCGCCTTCCCGGGCCACCGCGTCCACGTCGATCTCCTTGGCGTTCTCCACGAATTTGCTCACCACCACCGGCTGGTCCGCGGAGACCTCTACTGCCTTTTCGAGGTACGAGTCCAGCTCGGTATCGTTGACCGCCACCGCCATCGCCGCTCCGGACAGCACGTACGAAGGTCGGATGATCACCGGATAGCCCACGTCGCGGGCGAACTCGTGGATTTGCCCAAGAGAGGTAAGCTCCCGCCACGCCGGCTGGGGCACCTCGAGCTTCTCGAGCAGGGTGGAGAACTTGTGCCGGTCCTCGGCCCGATCGATATCGCGCGGCGAAGTTCCCAGCACTCGCAGCCCCTCCCGGTGGCAACGCAGGGCCAGGTTGTTGGGCACCTGTCCCCCCACCGAGAGAATCATCCCCAACGGACGTTCCTTCTCGTAGATCTCCAGGATGGTCTCGAAGTTGAGCTCATCGAAGTACAACCGGTCGCACACGTCGTAGTCGGTACTCACCGTTTCCGGGTTGTGGTTGACCATCAGAGTGCGGTAGCCAAGCTTGCGCAGGGTTTGCGCTGCGTTGACGCAGCACCAGTCGAATTCCACAGAGCTGCCGATGCGGTAGGCGCCGGGTCCGATGATCAGCACCCCCCCCTCCTGTCCGAAGGTCACGTCGTCCTCGGTGCCGTTGTAGGTGAGGTACAGGTAGTTGGTAGTCGCGGGGTACTCTGCCGCGAGGGTATCGATCTGCTTGATGCACGGGGCGAGGCCGAGCTCCCGCCGCCGGTCGCGCACGGCGGATTCATCTTCGTCGCGGGCCACGGCGATCTGCGCGTCGGAGAATCCCTTGCGCTTGGCTTCGAGCAGCAGGTCGCGCTCGATGGCGCCCCGGGCGCTCTTTAAGAGCCGGCGCTCCACGTCGACCATTCCCGCCAGCTTGTGCACGAACCATGGGTCGATGCCGGTGATCCCGTAGATCTCCTCTACTGTCATCCCCGCCTTGAGCGCCTCGGCCACTGCGAAGATCCGTCGCTCGGTGGGCTGATCGAGGGCTTCGCGCAGGTCTTCGAACTCGATGCCCTCGTTGAGCACCACCCCCCGGGCGCCGGTCTCGAGCATCCTGAGCGCCTTTTGCAGAGCTTCCTCGAACTTGCGCCCGATGGCCATCACCTCGCCAACCGACTTCATCGCTGAACCGAGCCGGTGGGAGACCCCGCGGAACTTCTTGAAGTCCCAGCGGGGCGCCTTGACCACCACGTAGTCGAGGGCCGGCTCGAAGCAGGCGCAGGTCACTCCGGTCACCGAATTCTTGACCTCGGTCAACGACATGCCGAGCACCAGCTTTGCCGCCACGAATGCCAGCGGGTACCCGGTTGCCTTGGAGGCCAGCGCCGAACTGCGGGACAGCCGGGCGTTGACCTCGATGACCCGATAGCCGCCGCCGGTGGGGGACAGGGCGTACTGGATGTTGCACTCGCCGACGATACGGAGGTGGCGCACCGTGCGAATGGCGATCTCGCGAAGCTGATGGTACTCCGCGTTGCTCAAGGTCTGGCTCGGCGCGACGACAATGCTCTCCCCTGTGTGGATCCCCATCGGATCGAGGTTCTCCATGTTGCACACGGTGACGCAGTTGTCGTATGCGTCGCGCACCACCTCGTACTCGATCTCCTTCCAACCCTTGAGGTACTCCTCCACGAGCAGCTGTTCCGTGTGGGCGAAGGCCCGGGTTGCCAGTTCGCGGAGCGCATCCTCGTCACGGCAGATCCCCGAGCCGAGCCCTCCGAGGGCAAATGCGACCCGGGCCATACAGGGGTAACCGATCTCCTCGGCGGCGGCGATTGCCTCTTCAACGCTCGTGGTGGGGCGGTTGCGCGGAACGTCCACGTCGATCTCGGCGAGCCGAGTCACGAACCGCTGTCGATCCTCCGTGTCGAGGATCGTTTGAATCGGCGGACCGAGCACCCGCACACCGTGCTTCTCGAACACCCCGCGGCGATCGAGCTCGAGCCCGCAGTTGAGGGCGGTCTGGCCCCCGAAGCCGAGCAGCACCCCGTCGGGTTTCTCCTTTGCGATCACCTGCTCGACGAACTCCGGGGTGACCGGGACGAAGTAGACCTCGTCGGCCAGCTCCTCGGAGGTCTGGATCGTCGCCACGTTGGGGTTGATCAAGACGGTGCGGACCCCCTCCTCCTTGAGCGCCTTGATCGCCTGGGTGCCGGAGTAGTCGAACTCCCCGGCCTCGCCGATCTTGAGCGCGGAGCTGCCGAGCACCAGCACCGTTCCGGGGATATCGCGTAGGCTTTGCTTGTTCATATCCTCAGCCTGATCTGTTCGACGAACTCGTCGAACACCGAGGCAGTGTCCACCGGACCCGGGTTTGCCTCGGGATGAAATTGCACACCGTAAAACGGCCTGGTCACGTGACGGATGCCCTCCACTGTGCGGTCGTTGGCGTTAAGGAACCAGACCCGCCAGTCCTCGGGCAGTCCATCCTCGCGCACAGCGAACCCGTGGTTCTGCGAAGTGATCACGCACCGTTCGGTGGGTGTGGTCTCCCCGTCCGGGCCCACCGTCATTTCCAGGCAGGGTTGGTTCTGGCCGCGATGACCGAACTTTAGCTTGTAGGTCTCGGCCCCCACCGCGCGCGCGAGGATCTGGTGGCCGAGGCAGATGCCCAGGATCGGCTTGCCCACGGCGAGGGCGTGCTCCACGTTGCGGGTCGCCGTGGTGCACATCTGCGGATCCCCGGGCCCGTTGGAGATGAGCAGCCCGTCGTAGTCGAGGTTCAGGAAATAGTGATTGTCGGGTACGCGGATCACGTTCATCCCCCGATCGAGCAGGCTTCGCAGAATGCTGGTCTTGCACCCGCAGTCGAGCAGAATCACGGTGGGCGACCCGGCAGCGCCCCCGGGGGGATGGTAGTGGATCACCTCCTCGACGCTAACCCGCGAGACCAGATCGGTGACGTTGGGATCGACGAAGCCGGTCTCCTTCTCGGGGGTTTCGAGCTTGCCGAGCATGGTGCCCTTGTCGCGCAGCCGCTTGGTCAGGGCCCGGGTGTCCACGCCGCTCAACGCCGGGATCCCCTCGTTCGCAAGCCACTGATGCAGGCTGCATGTAGCGGTGTGGTGGCTGTATTGCGGAGAATGCTCCGAGACCACCAGGCCGGCGACCTGAACTCGCCTTGACTCAAAACCTCGGGGGAGTCCCTGCTCGTCCTCGACGTAACCCGGCACGCCATAGTTACCAACCAGTGGGTAGGTCATGACCAGGATCTGGCCGCAGTAGGAAGGATCGGTGAGCGTTTCGGGATAGCCGACCATGCCGGTGTTGAACACCACCTCCCCGGCCGCGGCCACCGGGGCGCCGAATCCCTCCCCGATGAGCTCGGTCCCGTCCTCCAGGACTATTCGGGCGCCTGATGACATTGCAGTAGCTCCTCCCACGCGCGTGAAGCCGTTCGGTCGTTTCGGAAATTCAGCAGGAGAAGACTCTTCCTTATTGAAGCAGCTTCGTGACCTTGCCGAGCAGCTCCGGCGGCAGGTGCTCCGCGTCGATGCTCTTCGCCTCTTCAACCAGGGCGCTCGCTTCTTCCAACTGTCCGTCGAGGGCCTTTGCGTAAGCGAGTTTGAGAATGATGACTGTGTTTTGCGGATCGAGCTTCTTTGCGCGCAAGAAGGCGATGGCCGCATTCCCGGCGCGTGTCATTTCCAGCATCGAGTCACCACGACCGGTGTGCGCGGCGGCCAGATTCTCGTCCAGGGCGGCAGCCTTGTCGAACTTTGTCAGGGCGATGGGGGGATTTTCGAGCTTGAGTTGGATCCATCCGGCCAGAACCCACCAATCGGCCACGCCCCCGTTCAGCGCGATCGCCCGGTCGATGGACTTGGCCGCGCCCTTGAATTTTCGGGCGTTGTACCGGGAGAACGCGTGGCTGTAATGGATGTCCGCCTTGCTCTTGTCCGGAAGGCTCTCAAAATGACCCGCCCCGGTGGCCTTGGTGAGAAACTCCGACTCCGCCATGTAGTCGCTCGCAGAGTTGCTCAGTGAAGCCAGGCCCACGTACGCGGCGGGCTCCGCCGAATCGATCTCTATCATCTTGCCGTAGGTTTCCCCGGCCTTCTCGTCCTCACCCGCCCTGTGCTGCAGCTTGGCGAGGAAACCCATGCAACCGTATGGACACAAGCCCCGCTCGGTGGCCTTTGCCATGAAGGCCCTCGCCTGATCGTCACCGTCCGTCTGTGCCACCTTTCGCGCGAGTCGTTCGGTGGGAACCTCCATCTTCGGGTATCTCTGCATCGAACGCTCGAACGCCGAAAGGGCTTCCTCGTAACGGCCGGCCTCGGCCAGGATCCTCCCTGACAGATAGTGGGGGCGATGGTCCTCCGGGTCCCGCACGCCCGCCTCGGTGAGGAGATCGACTGCCTGGTTCGTCTTCCCCTGCGCGCCGAGCACGACACCGCGGCAAAACAGCGTCTTGGAGTCCAGCGTCAGATCGTCGATGAGCCCTATCGCCTCACGCTCCTCCAGCTCCCCGGCGCACCTCTCCCACTCATCGCTGTCGAGGGGCTCCTGCACCGGCGGCAACTTCACGGCGGGACCGCATCCGACAAACACTAATACAGTAAATATCGACACAAACAGGGTTGTTTTCATCATCTTCGACTCCTCGAGAATCATCGTCGAGCACTCGGCGAACCTTGGGGGATCTCAAAAGGGAGTTCCCGATTGATACTCCTCGGCGATCATCATCCATTCTCCGTCACGACGTTCCCAGTGCTGGACCGTCATCGTGTCGTGGACGATCATCTCGGTTACCCGATACCAGGTGAACCTGACGGCTATTGACGCCTTTTCGGCCTTCTCGTCCACAACGAACCGGACCATCTCGGCGTTTTCTATTCGGATCTCGTTGCCCCAATCCTCGTGCATTTCCATGAAATGGTCCAGCGCCTCCGGATCCACGCGGGGGTATACATCTGAATAGCGACCCCAGCGGAGCCCCTCGTTGAAATTCAAGGCGGTATGCCTGAGCTTCTGCCTCGGCCCTTCGGCGAGCCCGCAGGAAGCCGCCGTGAAAGCCATAGCGAAAATCAGCCAGACAATTCGCTTGGTCATGTCAAAAGACCTATTCCTCGGCAATTTCGACAAGAACGACCGTGCTGTTGTCCTCACCGCCAAGGGCGTTAGCTTTTTCGATGAGCGCGGCGACCATCTTGGCCAGATCGTTTCGCTGGTCAAGGGCCGTCTCCAGTATCTCCGAATCCTCGAGCATTCCGTTGAGCCCGTCGGAACAGAGCAGGAAGATATCTCCCACCTTGGGGATGATCGACTGCACGTCCACGATCACGTTCTCCTGCATTCCCAGCGCCCTGGTGATTACGTTGCTGGGAAGCTCCGCGATCTGTTCGGAGTTGAGGTCGGGCGCGGCGCGAAGATAGTCGTTGACCAGCGAGTGATCCATGGTCAACAACTCGATCTGCTCGTCGCGAAAAAGGTAGCATCTCGAATCGCCCACGTGCGCAATGTGACAGGTCTGGTGATCATCCACACTGAGAATGCCCACGAACGTGGTTCCCATACCCTGGTGTTCTTCGCTGGTGGAGGATTCCTGGAATATACGGTTGTTCGCCAACTGTATGGAGGTTACCAGTCGGTTCACGGCAAAGGACTGATTGGGATCGAACGGTAACGGCCAGGTGATATCCTCCTTCTCGGTGTCCTTGAAGAACTCCCCGACCACCGCCACAGCCATCTGGGAAGCAACGTCACCGGCCTTGTGCCCGCCCATCCCGTCGGTCACGACAAAGAAGTTGAATTCTGGAAACAGTCCGAAACTATCCTCGTTATGCTCGCGCTCTCGACCGACATCCGTCAATCCGGCTATCCGAAGAAACTTTCCCATTTTTCCTCTTGAAACATTTCGTGCTTGAACAACTAAGCCTTCATCGCGCCCTCAGAATCATTCGACGATTTCTAACACGGCACGGATCCCACCGCAAAGAACAATGTCAGGAAAGCCAACCGAGAGCAAATGCAACACCCGCAGCGACGGCGACGAGGACCACGGTCACCACGAGGCCGATGACGATACTCTTCATTCCGCCGGACGACGGTGACGGAGCTTCGCTGCTCATCTTCGCCTCGCCCTCCAGCATCTGGGCCAGAGCCGTGGATCCCTCGAGAGAGTCCGCCAGGTCTGATGATCGGGGTCGCTCCTCTTCGATGGACGAATCCCTGCGATAGAGCCCCGACTCACGCCATTCGCCCTTCCCCACTACCGGAAGCGGGGAATCGGATCCCTCGACCTGTAGCTCCGAATCCCAATCTCTGGGATCCTCGAATCCGAAAGGGTTGAGCGGCTGTCCGCCCGTTGTTCCGGCACGCGCCCGTTCTCCGGGCAACCGTTCCGGCTCGTTGGCGGTACCGTCGAGGGACGCAAACCCGGCCAATTCCTCTTGGATCAACTGATCGATGATCGACGGTCGATCATCATCCTGCTTCTTCTCCACCTCCGAAGCGATTTTCTTGACCATGCGGCGAAGATCGAAGCCGGTGACCTTCAGTCGCTGGGCGAACAGATATCCGGCGAGATCTTCCGCCATCTCCTCACAAGACCGGTACCGCTTATCCGGGTCCGCCGCCAAGGCCTTGAGGGCAATCTTCTCCAGGTCCGGCAACACTTCCGGGTTGTACTCCTTTATCGGCGGGACCTCCGCCCTGCGAACCAGCTCCACGGTCTGAACGTCGGTCTCCCCGAGAAAGAGTCGCCGAGAGGTCAGCAGCTCGAAGAGGATGATGCCGCAGGCGAAGATGTCGGCGCGGCTGTCCACACTCTCGCCCCAGGCCGCCTCGGGCGACAGGTAGGCGAACTTGCCTTTTACAACTCCCGGATCGGTGTGCTCCAGCTGGCTGGTCGCCTTGGCGAGCCCGAAGTCGACGATCTTCACCTCGCCCTGCTTTGACATGAGCACATTGGGCGGGCTAACGTCCCTGTGCACGATGCCGAGGTTGACGCCGTCGGCGTCTACCAGATCGTGCGCGTATCCCAATCCCCTGCAGATCTCCATCGTTATGTAGATTGCCTGAGCGATGGGGAGACGGGTCTTGCGCTCCCGAAACACCTCCATCACCTTTTTGAGGTCCGTACCGTCCACGAACTCCATGACGATGAAGTAAGTTCCGCCAGCCTGTCCGATGTCGAACACATGCACGACATTGGCGTGGTTCATGTACATGCTCACCCGAGCCTCATCGAGGAACATGGCGAGAAATTTCTTGTTTTCGGCCAGGTGAGGAAGAACGCGCTTGATAGCGACCTTCTTCTTGAAGCCCTCGATGCTCTCGGCGATGCCCTGAAAGACCTCGGCCATTCCGCCGGCGTCGATCTTTCTCACAACGCGGTATTTGTCGCGCTTCGTCATTCCAGACAGGGCTCTATTCGCAATTTCCCCTTTAATAATCAGGGATTCACACTATGAACCGAATCAGCACGCACGTCAATGTTTGCGGAATTCACACGGGATGGCGGCCGCTTTACCCCATCCCGGCCCCTCCTTCGCATGGCTACGGCGGGCAGGCTTTCCCCTGCGAGGGGAAGGGGAAGTTGATGGCGGCCGCTTTAAGGACCGGGCACGAGCGCGGCGAGCTCATCGACGATGCGCGCGGGCAGGACAAAGCTTACATTGAGGCCGTCTTTCCTGACGATGTAGCCATCCTCCTTTTCGACGGAGGATTTCTCTCCGAAGACCAGGACCGTGGTCCCGCCGGAATCCGCACCCGATTCGGTCCGGATCTCGATGGTCAAGGTGATGGTTGAAAAGCCGTCTGTCATATCGAATGAATGCGCCCTCACCGCATTCACTGCGGCGAGATCGACAAGCAGCCTCTTCAGGGTCACGCTGTCCAAAGCACTGTCGGCTGATTTCCATTCCCCGTCCTCAATCTCCGCTTCCAGCGAGTTGCCGTCCCTTGTAAGTTTCACCCCAACGACAACCCCCAAATCCATGGTTAGCAGATTCCGGGCGGCCACAGGGTGCTCCAGCGCAAAGAGTGAGTGCTCCGGGATTGTGAAGACCACCGGATCCCCCTCCGCCATTCTGGCGTACCGGGAGCCTTCTTCCGCAGGGGCGCCGATCTCCAGGATCACCTCCGTCTCGCCGGTCCGGTCGACCCCGGCAGTGTTCTCTTGCTCGCTCACCATCCGAACTTTTACCGTGGTCCACGGCTCATCGAGACCGTGCTTCTTTGACGCTTTGGCGGCAACGAATCGCCTCACCGGAACCTTCGCTACCAGCTCCGCCAAGTTGCGTGCCGCGGTGCCGTCGGCGTTCACCGCAACGGGCTCCACCATCTCCCATGTGCCGTTCTTCTTTTCCAGTTTCTGGGGTACCGCTCCGAGGATCTCGAGCCCGATCACATTGTGGGCGTCGCCGTTGTCGATAGTCCTCCTCCTGAATGCCAGTATATCGGGCACCACCGCCGCGAGAAGGTCCCCGGGGACGGAGAGGACAGCCGTCTCGCCCTTGCGTCGGATCCTCTGGAGCCCCTGCTCGTCTGCAGTGAAGATCTCCAGCTCGGCAGGGCCCCGTTCTCCTTGCAGGTCCAGCACCACGCGAACCGCCGGCTCACCGAGCGTCCCGATCACATCGTCGCCGACCACCAGCTCCGTAGCGCGGGTCTCGCGGAGTTTCTTCAGCAGATCCCCCACCGCATCCTGCTCCACGTCCACATTCGCTTCGTCGGGCAGTGTCCATATGTCGTCCTCATCCTTCTCGATGACCAGCGATCCACCAGGCCCGACCAGGTTGATCTTCTCCACGTCATCTTCCCCGAACACGGCGGGGCGCATCTCGTAGTAGCGCGACCTCGGCCGCTCCAGCATGTCTACAAGATCCCTCGAGACACAGGCCACCGTGCCGGAGCCTCTGACCGTGGCGAGCACCTCCAGACCTTTCTCGCCGCACTTGTTCCCGAAAAGGATGCTCACCTCGCTCGTGGGGAGCTTCACGGAAATCTCTTGCCCGGGCTTTGCCAGGCCAAACGAACCGAGCTTGTCCGTCTCCACACCGTCGGCCACAAAGGATACGGCGCGCAGGTTTCCCGCCTCGCGCAAGATCTCGTTAACCTGATCCTCTGCGGCGAGCAGCCACATACCGCCACGCTTCACGACCCACGGCCCGCCGCCCTCTCGTTTCAGCTCTATATCCCGGTTTGTCGACACCGAAACAGCGTCCGACAGGGTGCCGTCGACCAGGTGCTTGTCCCGCAGATCGGCGAGATCCTTGTCGAGGGACTCGAGGAAATCGACCTCGACGGCATAGAAAGTATCCTTCTCTCCCCCAAGGGCCAGGTAGACCTTCTCCCCGGACGAGTCCTTTGCGCCGATGCGGAACGTGGTGGTGGTCCCCCTCATGGTGAAGCAACACGATACAACCGGATCTGCGAGCCCGTACTTCGGCTTGTCGATCTCGCCCGCGTCCTTGATGATCCGATCCTTGATGAGAAAGTCGATGGCCGAGAGAACCGCGCGCACCTGCGCTCCGTCCGCCGGGTGTTTCCCCGGCGCGGTGATCATCCATTCCCCGCCGCCCGCGTCGGACGCCGGGACCCGTTCAATCACTATTTTCTTGCCACCGCTCCCTGTCACCGTGAGGCTGTCTACCAGCTCCCGCTTGAACTTGTAGAAGACGCGATCGGCGCGACTCTCGAGCTCGCCGGACGTCATGCTGTCGCTGTCTACCAAATATATGAACGCGAACAGCGCCAGTGCGATGCAAACCACCAGGATGACCGTACGGTTCTTCACGGGCTATCTCCTTCGTCTTATCCACATCACCACGCCGGCGATGATGACCAACATCACCTCACCGATGACGATCTGCCAGATAGTGGAGACGTCATCGTCGGTGAGATTCAACCGCACGTGCTCCGGATTCTTTGGCGCGATAGAGATGAGATCCGTTCGCGCGGTCAGCCAACCCACCAGCCCGGACCAGAAGTCCCGATTGAACAGGCTGGAATTCACGAAAAGTTCCTCGCTCAGGAAATCGCTGTCGCCGACGACTATCAGGCGTCCCCAGTCGCCGTTGCCCTCTTTGGCACCAGCGGCGGCCATCGCCAGAACGGCGGGTCCCGCCGTGTCGTACTGATCTTTGTTGGGCACCGTTTGCCCGGATCCCAGGGAGGCCAGGTCCATCTCTCCCCAGGATAACTCGGAGCTCTTCGCAAGCACGTCTGCGACGATATCAGACTCCTTGTCGTGCACCATTGATCGGGCCCCTGACAGCACCACCGGATACGCCCCCGACGGAGATCCCGACCCGGGATCGCTCAACGGTGCAACCGATCCGTGGGTGGTGAACTCGCTGACGAGGAACGTGACCGGCGTATCCGAGACCAACCTGCGTGGATCGACCTCGAGCATGAAATCGTTGGCCAGCTTGATCCCGTGCCCGGAGGTGAGTCCCTCGAGGCCGTTGGGCCTGAAACGATCTCCCTCGACAATGGGATCGAGGAGGAGAAGGAGCCGTCCGCCCTTGTCCAGGTATTTCTCGAGCACCGCCGCCTCTTCCTCCATCAACGCGCGCTGGGGTCCGGCCACGACGACGACCCCGCAAGACTCGGGGACCCTGCTCGAACCCACCGTTACGAGCCCCTCCACCCGGTAGCTGTCTCGCTTGAGGCCGTCCACCACCTGACCCAGAGCTCTGCCGCCGGAACCCTCGAGCAGCCACTCCCCGTGACCCCGGGTGAAACAGATCGTCGTCTGCTCGTCCGAGATGACCCGCATGATCGCCGAGGTGAGAGCCTGCTCCGCCTTGAACTCGGACATCTTCGCCCCGTTCGACATCTCCCCGGGGAACTCTCCGTCGCCCCAGTCCTCGAACTCCTCGGCCGAAACGAACTTGACGTTGTCGCCGCTCACGACGAACACGCCGGCCTCGATGCCCACATTGCCCATCATGTCCGAGTGGATCTTGGCTCCATACCGATCGATGATGATCTGCACCCGCTCGGGGCTGATGTCGGGATCGACAATGTCGAGTTTGATCTTCGAGGAGAGCCCGGCGTAGTTGTCAAGGAGTTCTTTTGCGTCCACAAACCGCAGATCCCCCTGGCTCCACAGCACGTACAGGGTCACCTCCGAATCGAGCACGCTCAGCACCTTCTCAGTCTTGTCCGACAGGGTGTACATGCCCGACGAGGTCCAGTCGGCGCGGTGGTAGTGCCTCATGGACAGGTAGTTGACCATCAACAGGATCGCCGCCGCCGCGATGACGGAAATGGCAGTGTTGGTTCCCAGCTTCACTCGCTCGCCGCTCATCCCCGCCACCTCCTCGCCTGAATCGTTTGCACGGTGCAAAACAGCGCGAAGGCGGCCACCGAGCCGTAGTAGACCAGGCGCCGCGTGTCCACGATGCCGCGCCCGAAGTCCTCCATGTGGGTCCACAGGTTCATGTAGCCGAGTATCGAATCGGACGACCCGCCCGCGCTGATGAACTCGAAGATACCCAACATGAATAGAACGACTACCGCCGCGAAGGACAACAGCGCCGAGATGATCTGGTTCCTGGTAAGAGACGAGAAGAACATTCCCAGCGCCAGGAACATCATACCCACGCCGAGAGTTCCGAGATAACCCGAAAGGATGGGCCCCATGTCGATTTCGGAATAGAACGACAGCGTTATCGGATATGCCGCGGTCGGGGCCCACAACACAATGTAGAACGCCACCGCAGCCGCGTACTTGGCGAGCACGACCTGCAAATCGCCGATGGGCGCCGTGAGCAAGGTCTCAAGCGTACCCGAACTCTTTTCCTCGGAGAGGGCCCGCATGGTGATGAGGGGCGTGACCATCATTGCAACGATCCAGAAGAAGATCGTTCCGCCGAAGAACATCTGCATGGCCGCGCCGTGGGGGGCCCGCGGATCCGACAGGAAGTCCACCACCAGCAAGAAGACGATGCCGTTCAGCACCGTGGCCGCCGCGATGAGCACGTAGGCTATGGGGGAGTAGAAGAACGCGGCGAACTCGCGCCGCATCTGGGCGAAGATGTTCATTGCGCTTCCTCCTCGTCTTCGCGAGACCCATCGATCTCGCCGCAATCATCCCTGGTTGTTATCTCCACGAAAACATCCTCCAGGGACAGGGTCTTTGAGCTCAGTCCCAGCAGCTTGAACCCGCCGGCCACGGCCGCGTCGAAGATCCGCTCCCGCACGCCGATGTCCGGATCGGCGGTTACGGCGAAACGGATCAACCCGTCACCCCGGTCTTCGGGATCCTCCACGGAGCGAACGCCCGCCACTTCCTGGAGGGCCGCGCGGGCGGTTCCCCCGGGATCCCTCACCTCCACCGAAACCGAAGCGCTTCCCCCGACGATCCCTGCGCGTAGCTCTTCGGGCCTGCCCTGCCCGACGATCTTGCCCTTGTTGATGATCAGCACCCGCGAGCAAACTGCCTCCACCTCCGGGAGGATATGGCTCGAAAGGATGATCGTGCGCTCTTGCCCCAGCTCCTTTATCAGCTCGCGGATCTGGCGGATCTGATTCGGATCGAGCCCGATGGTCGGCTCGTCCAGGATGAGGATTCGGGGATTCCCCACCAGGGCGTCCGCCAGACCCACCCGCTGCCGATATCCCTTGGATAGCTGCCCGATGATCCTCTTGCGCACTTCTCCAACACGACAGCGCTCGATGGACAGCTCCACCGCTTTCTTTCTGTCTGACCGGGGCACACGTTTCAGCGCGGCGCGGTAGCCCAGGTACTCGCAAACCCGCATCTCCGGGTAGAGAGGCACGCTCTCCGGCAGATAGCCGATGGACCTTTTCACCGCGTCCGGACGACGGAACACGTCTTTTCCGTCTACCTCCACCTTCCCGGACGTCGCCGAGAAAAAGCCCGTGAGGATCTTGAGGGTGGTGGATTTCCCCGCGCCGTTAGGCCCGAGGAAACCGATCACCTCATTGGGCTGCACGTCGAACGAGATATCGTCCACGGCAACCGTCGCGGCGAATCTCTTTGTAAGATGCTCGACTTTGATCACGAAAATCTCCTTAGATGCCGCGAAAAAATAATATTGTTGCGCGGCGTCTTGAAGCGCACGTGTACGAGACGACCTACTGCCACACAAACAGCTTTGGCCGCAAGTTATTCCATTGTCATTCAATGAACAAATGAACGGGGTTTGTAAGCGCGGATTTACATGATATTGTCATCACTTGGAAAAAGGGTTTTGGTTTGCAACAAGGAGCGGCCCAATCAAGGGCTTCAACCGAACAATAGAGGTGGGATACGATGAGCGACATCAACACTAAATGCCTTGAGGTCTTCCCGGGCTGGCTGCGGTCTCTCGATGAAGACACACAAACGATTCAGAGCATTCTGGAGGCCGACGGCGTTCCCGAGGAGACCCGCAAAATCCTTGTGGGCGGTATCAACTACCTTTTCAAGTCTCTCGATCTCATCCCGGACGGCATCGACAATATCGGGTATCTCGATGACGCGTTCGTCCTCCGGTTAGCGGCGAAGAACGCCGTGGAGGGAGATATCGGCGACATCTCCGCGGATCTCCTCAAGAAGGCCAACTTGCTGACCGACGACGCGGATCTCATCGCGCAGCTCCTCGATGGCGACGTCTACGACCGGCTCGAGAAGTTCGTTCGGGATCTCCGCCGTGGCGCAGCCCGCGGTCGCACGGTTGACGAGATCATCGAAAATGAAAGCGTCTTCAAGGAGTTCTCCTCGGAGGTCGCCAGCTTCATCAAGGAATACACGTCACCCGGATTCTCTAAGGACGAGAAGAACCTGATCAAACTCAAGGCTTTCCTGGAGGCCAAGCTTCCGAAGTAAAGCCTCGCGCTCAAGCGTATCTTGGTTCTCCGCCGCTTTCAGACAATATCAAGAGCGCGAATGGACTCGATCACTGCATCGTGGGTGACGCCGTTTGTGACGATCACGCCACGGTTGTTCAGAAGGGTCCGGCCGCCGGTGAAATCCAGGGGCGCGCCGGTGATGTCGGTGACACGACCCCCCGCCTCGGTGACCACGATGGCGCCCCCCGCGTGATCCCAGATCTTCTCGCGGTACTCTTCGTCCTTGGGGAGCCGCAGGTATGCCTCCGCCTCACCGCGAGCCACGACGGCGTACTTGGCCTGGCTGTCCAGCCGTACGGAATCCGCTATTATCCCAAGTCGCTTTGCGATCCTTGCCGCGTCGTCGTGGGAAGAGTGGGCCTTCTCGACCGACTCGCAGAATCTGATGGCGCTGGGATCGCCTAAGCGAGCCGGGAGGTTCGGGCAGCCGAGCACCCCGAGCACGATCTCACCGTTCACAGGGAAAATAAGGGATCGGATCAGAAAGGATGGTTGGGCCCGCCGCGCCCGCCGCGTTTTCCCTTGTTCTTTTTTCCTCTACGACCTTCCTTGGAGTACCCCTTCTTTGAGTACCCTTTTTTGAAGTGCTCCTCCTTGATGTCATCGAGGTATTTCTTCTGCTTTTTGGTCAGGATGTCGCGAATGACGATCATCAGCCCCAGGTGCTTTTTCTTGATCTTGTTCTCATACTTGAACACCTGATCCATCTGGGCGTAGATGTCGTCCTTGGTTGCGCCTTTCTCGACCAGCTTGACCAGCGCGCGCGTCTGCGCCGAGAGATCCCACTTGAGCTGCTCCACCTCCGCGTTCACGTCCGTGACCACCTTGCGCAGCTTCTCGATCTGCCCATCGGTCAGATTCAGCTCTTCCGCGTGCCTTCGCACCATCTCTATGGGGTAGACGTGTCTCTTGAGGGCGTGCCTCATGCCGCCGTGGTCCATGCCCATCCCCGGACCCTGATTCATGCCCATACCCGGACCCTGACCCGGTCCGGGGCCGCGACCCGGTCTCTGTGCGAACGCCTCGGGGGCCAGCACCATCGCAAAAGCGAGTATCGAGTAAATGACTATTTTTTTCATAACAGGTTCCTTTCTTCGCCCTGATCCCAGGACGGGATTTCAATTTCCAGCAAAAAATCCGTCTCTCCGACGAAGAGCCCCTCTCCGACCACCCCGTCCTCGTAGGCCAACTCCTCGCCCGCGCCATCTTCATCGTTCGCGTAGTCCGTGTCGCTCTCGAACAGATAGTCGAACGGCAGGGTCCCGGCATCGACCTCCACCAGGGTTTCGAGGGAGGCGATCATCTCCGCCGACGCCGTGTTTTTCGAGGGTTGGGAGAACACCAGCACCAGCGCGACGGCCGACATCGCGACGAGACCGGGCAAAAGCGCCCATCTCCAGGTATCTCCCGTTCCGCTTAAGGACGCGCGAGCCCGAGCCCTCGACCACACGATATCGAACCCGGCCGCCGGCTCTTTGGCGTCGATCTCTTCGAGTATCCGTCGCAGTTGTTCATCACCGGGTTTCATCGGACATCACCTGACAGCAATTCTTTGAGTTTCTTCTTTCCACGATGGTAGTGAGTGCGCGCCGAACCGACCGACACATCCATCACCCGGGCCGACTCCTCCACCGTCAGCCCTTCCATGAACACGAGGGACATCACCTGCGCCTGGCGATCCGGCAATTTCGCAAGAGCGTCTTTCACTTTCGCGGAGCGCTCGCCGAGATCGGTCGAGCTTTCGGGATCCTCGAAAGTTGCAGCGGGGGGGAGAGAATCGATCTGCATTCTCAATACGCGTCCCCAGATCGATCGCCTGCGTCTTCTGGAAGCGGCCACCCTCCTCGCCACACCGAAAAGGAACCGCTTTGGATCATCGGCCGCCGGCAGATCGGCCCGACCCTCTACTACCTCCATGTATGTCTGCTGTACGATTTCCATGGCCTCCTCGCGGTCCCAGTTCGCCAGGGCCCGAGCCCAGCGGAACAAGCTGTCGTGATGTTCGGCAGCCAGCGCAGCCGCTGTTCCCGTATCGCCCATCTCATAAACCTGTGGCATGGGGGCCGGATCGATATGACCGTTCAAGCATTTTTTTTCACAGTGAGCTTCTTTCCGGCCGGCGAATTTTGCAGGTCAGATCAAGACTGGCAACAGTCCAACAATCGTGCTTGTTGCAGAACCGATGCCGACCAGTTTGCAGTTGCAGGAGCCGGAACCGGAACCGCTATTTTTATTTCCATCGTCGGTGTCTGAATCAGTGTCTGAATCGATGTCGGTATCCGTGTCCGTGTCGGTATCTGCGTCGGTGTCCGTGTCCGTGTCCGTGTCGGTATCCGTGTCGGTATCGCCGGTGCCCACGCATACTCCGCCGCTTTGGCACTCGTCGTCTGTGGTCAGCGAATTACCGTCATCACACGGTGTCCCCACGGGAAGCGGTGTCCAGTCGTTGGTGTCAAGGGCGGGCACGCATTGCTGACAAGTTTCAAGCGGATTGATCTGCGCAGAATAGTAAATCGTTGAAGAAATCTGACAGGTATCCAAAAATATTTGTCGAGCGGCCGTTCGAAATGAACCCGAAAAATACTTTTTATACGCGACGAGGTATTCGTCTCCATTTGATGCAACAACCGGTGAAAAGGTAGAGACATTATCTGTGTCTACAGAAAATCCATCGAAATCGAGAACCGTGCCGTCCGCTCCCCAAATTCTCGCGGCGTTGATATCGTACCACCTGTAATAAGACAAATCATTGACGTCACCCCACGTGACCAGAAAATCATCGCCATTCGAGCTTGCGTCGAGGGATCCGATATGGCTCGAACCGGAGTTGATCGGCAGACCATCGGGAGAGACAACAATTGCAATATTTCCATCAATGAGCGTGCCGTAGAGTTGAAGAGGATTAAGAATACCATTGCGTCGATCAAGCCACGCGACATAGTAATCATGACCATTGGAAGCAACAGTCACCCCCTCTTGATCACCGTTTGCAGTACAAATGGAGAATCCTCCGACATCGATAACCGCTCCGGTGGCGCCATCTATTCTCGCGCCCGAGATGTCTCCCGAAGAAGCTGGTGTTTCCATCCACGCCAAGAAGAAATCATTTCCGTTTGACGCAATATCAATCGACGGATAAGCGAAGTCCGAGGGAGATCCGGCATTTTGAAGAACCGACCCTCCGGGGTTCATGACAGCTCCCGTTGAACCATCGATAATTGTCCCCAAAATGTCATTGGTGCTGCCGTCCATCCAGATGGCCATGTAGTCGCTGTTTGTTCCTGCGACGTTTATCGTCAGGAAACCGGTACAAGGCCCGCCAATTGACAGCGGTGGCGAATCGAGGACCAGGCCGTCGGATGCCCGGACTCTCGCACCCTCAACCTGGCATGTCATCGAATCAGATAACGGACCTTGACACCCGGACCACACTACGAGGTAGTCACCGTTGGCGGATGATACCTTTGGGAGATGATTGTATTGGGTTGTTGCGTCGTCGATATATATTCCGGCCGGATCCAGCACAGTAAGCCCACTACTCGTGGTGGAAACGCGTGTGCCGAATATGTCGAAATATGAAGATGTGCCAGGATTTCTTGTATCCACCCAAACCAGGAGATAATCAGCGCCGTTCGAAGAGATTGCCACGGAGGTTTGATTGTTGTCACCCAGAGATCCGACCGTGATGCCGGTGGGGTCGAGAACCGTGCCGCTCGAGGCCTGTACACGCGTTCCCCAGAGACGAAAACCGCCCCATTGGCTGCTTTTCGGCGCAAACATAAGATAGTCGTTTCCGTCTGTGGAAGCTGCTGTTTCGCTTCCCAAAACTGCCTTGTCGGTCAGGTGGATCGGCGAAGTGTCAACGACGGCGCCGCTTGTCCCGTCTACTCTCAGGCCAAAAAGGCTCACATCGTAATAATAGCTGCCACCGGCGGGCATGCCCGTGTATGTAACAAAATAGTCAGCGCCGTCCGAGACAACCTGGGGACCCCAGGCGGGATCCGAATGAACCCGGATGTCAAATCCATTCGGATGGGATATTCCACCGGTGGCGGGATCGATAAATGTTCCGAATATGTCGTATTCCATCGATGAGGACGAGGAAGAGTTTCGACCATCTTGCCACGCAACGAGATAGTTGGTGCCGTTCGACGCAGCCTGCGCATAAAAATGAGACGATGAAAAAGAACACAACTGTATCCCGGCAGGGTCCAGTACTGTGCCTGTAGCGGCATCGATTCTGGCTCCCACTGTATCGTAGCTGCCCAGCCAGACGGCAAAATAGTCCTGGCCGTCGGACGCGAGGGAAATGTTATAATCCGGACCGGTGTTGGCGGAAATCTCGAACCCGTTTGAATCCAGTACCGTGCCCGTTGAACCGTCCACCCGCGCTCCGTAAATATCATAGTCGGATACCGCGTGGTTTCGCAGGTCAACCCAGGCCGCGAAGAAGTTCGACCCGTTGGAAGTGACCTCCGGGGTCCTTCCACCCAGACGTGATAGAGACAGTACATCGCCAATATCCTGGTCGGCATTGCATATTGTAATTGGAGTCGAGTCCAGAACCGTACCGCTCACGTCTATTCTCTTGCCCAAAATCGACATCGATTCAAGGCTCGTTGCCGCGACATAACGGTATTGCTGCCAGACCACAAGATACCGGGATCCGTCGAAGGCGACAGAGGGATGCGGCTTCATCATGCCATCTGTTGTTTTACAATCAGCGACGGAAATGCTCGTCGTATCTATCAGTGATCCATCCGTGCCCACTCTCGCTGCCTCGATCAGGCATTCGTTGGACATCATCATCATGTAGTGTGGCACGTTGGACCACACAACAAGGTAGTTGGTGCCGTCGAATGCAACAGAGGGTTCATTCTGATGATCTCCCCCCGTTCCGGGCACCGGAGTATCCATCCCGGACTCGGCTCCGATGGTGGGATCGATTGCCAGCGGGTAGACTGCATTTTCGAGCACCTCTACCGGAACCTTCACCCAAAAACGATCATTCTCCCCCAGCATCTTCAACGGCCAGGATTTTCCTTTTGAATCCACAGCGGTGGATTTACCAATTACCAGCCGGGCAACGCCGGCTTCGTCGGCAAAATGCAGCCCACTTTCGGTCTCGCCTAAAAAAGCAAACCCTTCCACTGAAACCTCAAATGCCATTGGCTCGAACGATCGTGGCCCGTCGTTGAGCACCCAGGTCAGCTCCATGCCGTCTTTCCGGATCTCGAAGTGCTCCACTATTCCCGAGCTTGGATCAATCAATGTCTGGGCCGTATTGCCGACGATCCACCACTCGCGATCTCCGTATCCGACAGTTCTGATGAATGCTTCCAGGGGCGATCCCCTCGGCGAAAAGCGTACACCCGTATCAAAGAATGAGGCGGAGTAAGTTTGGGTGTTTACCTGCGGCCTGCGCAGGACGGCATCATCGCGAATTGCATGGGAAACACGGTCGATCACTCGCCCCATGTCGAAACCGGTCGAAACGTCCGGCTTCCCGCCCGGTTTTGAATAGTTTGCCCCTGGGCTTGCCGCAGTTTTCCAAAACTCCCTTCCATACTCGACTGCCCATTCAGGAGTATCATCGACAGGAAATTCAACCCTGCCCAAAAGAGCGGCCGAAACACCCGTCATCTCCATGCGTCCGCTACTTTCGCAACCCGTACCAGGCAGGGCCGACAGGCAAAATGAAATGATGAAAATACAAATGTATTTGGCAAGATTCATATAAAAACCACCATGAACAAAAGCATTCCCAAATGATACCAGAAAAATTTTGCGAATGTGGTGAAACAGCGACAACAATGGAGGATTTTGCCGGCAGGCCGGCGATTTTGCAGGTCAGGGTTCGCACAAGAATATGTTCCCGGATTTGCGGCGTCGAAGCGCCCGTCTAGCAAGGCACGACGACGAAGGACTGGCAGCGCCATTAGCGAAACACGTGAGTGGAACGAGCGATGTTGAGGTTATCCCTGACAAGGGGCTTCGAGGAGGAGTAACGCAGCCAGGCGGGATGGATCGGCGGTGCAAAATGGGAAGTTGTTTTTGCGCGAGCCCCTAAAGACACACTTCGCGGATTCGTTCGATCAACCACCTGGCCGAGGCGAGCGCCTCTTCCCCGTCCTCTTCCTTGTAGAACTCCGAGGGGATCAGGTCTTCGCTGCCGAGGAAGGAGAGCTCCCGGTCTCTGCGCAGGCTCCTGGATATCTTGGAGAGCCTTTCGACGTCCTCGCGAATAGCCTTTGGAAGCAACGCGATGTTCGCCTTGAGCACGGGGCTCACGTCGTGAATCCTGGGCACTTCGATTTTCGACGCCCTGAGGAGCGCCTTCAAGGCGAGCTCTATGGCCTCCTGGGATTCCCGCACCACGTCGGCGAAGCTCCTCTCCTCCTGCAATACCGCTATCGCCTTGAGACGCGCCGATGCGCGGTTCAGATAATCCTCAACCAGAGATTCGTTTCTCATCGGGTCGTTCCTGTTTCACCCAGTAGGGTTGTCCGTAGGCGAACCTGCGCACAACCCGACCGGAAGTAATAAGATCACGTACCTTTTTCAAAAGCAATGATGTGGCGTGCCCCTCTTCGAACAGCACGATGCCGTCCAGGGCGGTTTCAAGCCAAAGGCTCCCGCAATCGGCCGGGTTTTCCGGTAAACTCACCAGGTGGGGATTGACCGGGTAGCGGAAACCGGACGTATCGATCTTTTCGTCAAAAAGCCGGTACATGGCACGAGTCGGCGGGGTATCTGAACGAAAAACGACGAGCAGGTCGATGTCGGATGTATCGCCCTGGCTGTTTCGAGCAAACGATCCGAACAGCACAACCGCAATCGGCTCGGACGAAAAAATTCTCAATATCTTTTCGATGAACTCCCGGTCGAGTCCGAGCCTGGACCAGCGATCTACCCCTGCCTCGCCGCTCAGTTTTCTTACGCAATAGGCGTTCAAAGAGAAACCCTGCCGGGCTGCCTCGGTGCTCAACCGCGCGTGCAGATCCGGCCCTACGCGCAACACAAACCGTCCGGAATACTGTTGTTTTCGACCCATGATACTATAGTACTATGGTAACGATGTTGAGTCCAGCGAATAATCAAGCGTGTATTGAAAAAGGGGAAGATTACAACGGCATACCACTCACGGCACGCTCGACGACATGGAGGATCAGCTCGCGGCTCATGGACAGTGTGTGGTCGTCGTGTACGAGCAGAAGAGTCGCGGACGGTGAGCGTTCCACCAGGTCAATGACGTCCTCTTTGCGGATAACATCGTCTTGCAAACCATGGATCACCGTGGTCCGAATCGATGAAGGAACCGAGAGTGCGCCGAATGTTGCGCTTTGTTCGAACAAGCCCGGTCTCTTTAGTTCCACTTCCGGGCTGACGGACGCGTGGCGATGCATTCCCACCGCCGGTGCGAGCAGCACCAGGTGTCGAGTCCTCTTCGCGTGGCGAACTGCAAATCCCAGAGCGGCCAACCCGCCCAAACTGGAGCCCACGATCACGGCATCGGAACCTTGCGGAACTGCTTGCGCCAGCGCGTCGACCTGCTTATCCAGATTGAACTCACCCAGCCAGGGAGTGACCGCACCGAACTTGTCGCGAAGGTAGGTTGCCTTGGTTCCGTCGGGGCTGCCCTCAAGACCGTGCGCGAATACGATTCTAGTCATGCTAGAAACGCTGTCTCAACTCGAGCACTACCATATCCTGACCATACCCGACATCGGTTGTCTCCATGCGCGAGTACTCTCCCGTTTCCTCGTCCATGATAAACGGAACCGGGGCGCCGTCCAGGTTGGAATACCGTTTGCGGTGAATGTACCTCAGCCCCAGGACAGCCATGGACCACAGACTCACCTGTGCCTCCACCATGATCTCCCACTCGAAGTCGTGCCGTGTGAGCTTGTAATAATCCTGCTCGAACTGCAGGTTCTCTTCCTCGCTGAACTGGGGGTTTGGGAGATACGCCGGACGAAAAGAGTTGGCGCCGTTCTTCCTGGAGTTCATGTACCAGTTGTACCTGAGCTTTCCCCCAACAAGCCCGGACAGTCGCGGTACGGGTGTGATCCATTTGAGGTCGAGCCTTGCCTCCGGGAGCAGTCGATCGTACTTGATCACCAGGGGATCTCGGTAGGCTCGGTCGTAACGTCCGCCCACCAGCACCTTCAGCTGAAGAGTGTGGTCAAAGAACCACCGGTTGTTCATGATCCGCAGGCGGGTTCTGACGGTGCTCCGGTCGTCCTCCATGTAATTGGGCCGCACCTCGAGCTTGAAGCGAACGGACCAGACGGACGACGGATCCTTTGCCATGGACCACCACACCCTTCCACCTGTCGCCCATCCCATCATACTGAAGGTGTCCTCACCGCGTAACCACTCCTCCCCCTGTTTCACCGGCATGTGGTCCATGTAGCCAAGTTCCGTATCAAGGCCGATCCTCAGCTCGTGCTCCAACCCGCCGGCCCGGCCTCTGCCGATGTACGCCAGCTGGAGCATGAAGAGCGTGGTGTTGAAATCCCGCAGCTCGAACTCACTTGCCGAAGAAGAGCCGCCCAGCTCCGCCCAGTACTGATCCCGGTACGCGGTGAAATTGCCCTGAAAACCATGGTGGTATTCCCCGGCGCCGAAGATGACGTCGCCCCTGAAAATACTCTCCAGCGCGCTGTGGTCGCCGAGACTCGCATCGTCCATGAACGATGACGTGGGACGGGAATTGTAACCAAAGGATCCGATGACCTGCCCCGCAAAACCATCCACCCCGGAAAACGCGCTCCACGAGCTGATCCGGGCTGTGGCCGCCTCGGCCAGATCCTCGTTTGGCCCATCCCCCACACGATCCATCAACGCCTGGGCTTTCTCGTCCTTTCCCAGCTCCCGCGCTATCATCCCCCGATAGAAGCTGCTGCGCTGGTCAAGCAAGGGCGGAAGGCTCCGGCTCGCCATGGAAAACTGCCTGGCCGCCTCCTCGATCTCGCCGTTCTTGTACCTGGAATAGCCCAGGTAGTAGCGTATCAGCGAAGCGTCCTCCATGGTCTTCGCGTTGGGAACGGCCGCCTCCAGGTGCTCGATGGCCCAGATCCAGTCCTTTCTCTCCATGAGGCTCAACGCGAGGGCATACCGGCTGCGGATGTCCTCGGGGTCGAACATGATAGCCGAGCTGAGCGCCCGCTTCACGTCCTTCGTGTTTTCCCTCGCCGCTGCCATCTCACCCCACGCGAGACACGCGTCGACCACGCCGTCCTGCGCCATGCAGGCCTTTCGGTAAAGCTTGTAGGCTCCGTCCTCGTCACCCTCTCCCGTGGCCACGAGTCCCAGGTTGTAGTCGATCAGGGCATCCCCGTCTCCGGCCGACGCACTCCGAGCCGCCAGCAGGCAGAGACAAACGATCCGGAAGGATGTGCACAGCGTAATTCTCATTCATCTGTAAGGTACCTGATTCACTAAAAAGAGGTACCTGATTTTTAGTCCCTGCCTCAAAGGTCGGTCAGGGTTTGCGCGATGAAACGATCCCAGCTCATTACGGTTGTCCCGTCGCCCAGCAGGCGCTCACGTTGTCCGACGCCCAACACGAAGGTCGGCACGCCGGAGTTCTCCTCCCTGAAGCTTCTCAACCCGTCGAGCGGCTCCTTGCCCAACAGCTGGGATGATTTGATCTCGGCGGCCGCCAGGATACGCTGCCCGCGACAGATTAAAAGGTCGACCTCGGCCCCGTGGTTGGTGCGCCAGTAGAACAGCTGGAAATCGAGGCGCCGGTAGTGAATCTCGGCCATGATCTGCGATATTACGAACTGCTCGTATCGTCGGCCGCGAACCGCTGGATTGAGCTGTTCGCCCAGCGTGTGACAGAGCGCGTTTGTCACCCCGGTGTCGAAGAAGTAGAATCTCGGGTGGGTGACCAGTCGTTTACGCGCGCTCTTTCTCCATGCGGGGAGCCTGAAGGCGAGGAAAGTATCCTCGAGAATTTCGTAGTATTGCTGCGCCGTCTTGACGGAAACACCGCACTCCCGAGCGACGTTGCTGAAGTTGACCGTCTCGCCGTCGCTTGCTGCGGCGATGTCCAGGAATCGTGAAAAAGGCCCGATGTTCCTGGCCAGACCCTCTTGCGCAATCTCCTCTTGCAGGTAGGTTTCCGTGTACGATCTCAGAAACTCTCGAGGGTCTTCTTCTTCGGACTCCCAGAGGGTGGGCAGGCAACCGATGAGCAGCGCCCGCTCCAGATCGAATTGCTCGCCCAGCTCAGCGCGAGTCAGGGGAAATAGGCGATAGGTGTAGGCGCGGCCAGCGAGCAGGTTGGTGCCTCCCCGGCGCAGTTTGCGCGCGCTCGAACCGGTCAGGATGAACCGGATCCGACGCGATTCAATCAACTCGTGAACCTCGTCGAGCAAGCTCGGTATCTTTTGGATCTCGTCGATGATACAGACGAAACGCCGGTGCTTCTTCCCGTGAGCAAGTATCTCCTCGCGAATTCTTCCCGGCTGTTTGGCGTAATTCAGGAATGCACGTTGGGGCAGGAGATCGATATAAAGATCGCTCTCGGTGAGCAGCGAGCGGACGTAGGTACTCTTGCCGGTTTGTCGTGGCCCGAAAAGGAACCAGCTCTTCGTTTTGGATGGATCGATCGCTCGCTTGTACATGACTCCAAAAATGTACGGCGTTCTTGGACCCATGTCAACTTGTTGAGTAAGGTTAACGGAGATTGAGCTTGTTCGTGATGTCTTCGACGATATCCTTGTTGACTCTACGACACACTGGTTTCCAGTCTCGGCTGGATGCCCGACCGTGTTCTTTTGCGTGAATGGGCTGTGTCGGATCGGCCATCAACTCGTAGCGCACATCCAGAGAACCGCTGCCGGCGCCGAATCCGACGAGCATACGCGCGGCCTTACTGCCAGGGTTATAGTTCACTATTTTGACCGCCAACAGGTACTTGCCCGGCGCTGGTGTAAACGCCTCCTTGCCGGGAACTATCTCGGTGGCATATCCGGCATCCCGCAGCCACTGGATAAGATTGGGTTCCATGAAGTCGCCTACCTGATTGAGTTGATTTTGCTGATCCTGCGTTTTCCCTTCCAGTCCTCTATCGAACGCCAGGACCATCGTGAGCGGACCTCCGTCAGGAGCTTTCGGCGCCTGCACGGAAGAGCCACAGCTCAAAAAACACAGTGCTGTCAATGCGATAACCAGGATTCCCAAAAAGCTCTTATGTTTCATTTCTGACCTCCAGTTGGAAAAAATACATGCCGGCCACTCCCCGCCTCCGCTACCTCTTCAGGATCAGCACCTTGACGCCAACCTATTACGATAGACTCATAGTAGCTCTTACATCTAGCATTTGCGCAAAAGAAATTGCCTCGCCTATGATATTGTAGGCGTCCACGATAGGACCAAGGCGAGCACCACTTGGCGGGAGACGAGGATGTTTCGACAAACAATGGGTGCGCTCTTTCTCGTCGGGGTGATCCTGGCCTGCGGCGCATGCCGGCAGACGTCCGCGAAGAGTCACATCATCCCGGACGGCTTCGAGATTTGCGAGACGATGCTTTCGGGAGACGAAGGCCCAAATGGTTTTGAGTATCTGAAGCAAGTGGACGTGGGCAACACCGGCGAGCAGGAAGACGAATGGGAAGACGACGAGCCCGTCGAGACGAGCACATTCGAACTGGACCGGCATTACACGCCCCAAGACGGATTTGGATTTGTTGGCGCGCAAGGGGAGGCGGCTGTCGATCCGGGCTGGAGCCTCTCGGCGTGGCCGTACGGGGGGGATGGAGACGCCGCTATTTATCTTTCCGGGCGTGAGGGTTTCGGCGGATATCGCTTCGACGTGCAAGACGGTGTCTACTCGGTAACTTTTCATTTCATTGAAAAGGCCGAGCATTGGAGCGGTTTTCGAAAAGCCGACCTCATCATGGAGGGGGAGACGGTTTTTTCCGATTATGACATCTTCGAGGAGGTGGGAAACCGTTTCATGGTGACCGCGAAGGCCGTTGCCGTGGTTGAAGACGGCCATCTGGATATTGAACTTCGAACTCTCGGTACCAAGGGACCTCCGATCCTTTCCGGGTTGGAGGTCGAGGCTGTCGATCCCGACGACGCCGCACCTTTCGAAGTGACCGACCTCGTCGCACGTGGGGGATACGAGCAGGCGATACTGAGCTGGCGCAACTCCCCGGACGATTATCTTCGCGGCGTGAACGTGTGGAGACGGGAACAAAAAACGGAGCCGTGGACGCGGGTGAATCCCAGGGTTGTCGCCGTGCGCCATTTTGTGGATCACAGCGCAGAGTCGGGAAAGAGCTATTTTTACGAGGTGACTTCCGAGGATCTGTTTTGCAACGAGTCGAAGGGAGTGGAGATCGGCCCGGTGACAATCCTGAATAGCTCCAAATCTTCTCTTCGGGTTTTCGAGCTGGCTATGTCGCAGGAGGCGATAATCGCCATGACGAAAGACGTGAGTTCGGACACGTACGTACCCGCGACGCTGACGATAGACGGTCAGGCGTACGCGGTGGAAGCGCGAAACAGAGGAGCATCTACGAGGTACTTGTCAAAGCCGAACTTCAAGATACGGCTCAAGAACAATGTGCAGTATCAGGGGCGAAACGGCTTCAAGCTCAACTCCGAGGTGGTCGATGAAACGATGATCAGAGAGAAGCTTGCTTACGACATGTTCAACGAATCCGATTCTCTCGCTCCGATCGCGAGCTACATTCATCTCTCGTGGGCGGGACGATACATGGGTGTTTACACGGAGATTCAGGAGGTGGACAAGCTGTTCTTCGTGGACAACGGGATCTCCGACGAGGGAAACCTCTACCGAATGGGAACCGGCATGTTGAATGTCCTCTCCAGCGACGGCCAGTACGAGGAAACCTACGAAAAGAAGACCAACGAGAGCGACCCCGCCGGATACTCGGACATTATCGATCTCACGGAAGATCTCAGCGGAACCGCGGAGCATCTGTTCGCGGGATGGTTCGACCAGCAGTTCGCCTCGGACGAGTACATCGATTTTCTCGCAGTCAATGCCCTCGTCGCCAATTACGACATGATCGATGGGAATCAGTACATGTATCACGACACTTCCCTGGACAAGTGGCACCACATTCCCTGGGACTACAACAACGGTACATTAACAGACACCAGCCTCCCACTGACCACGATGACCGTTTACAGCTCGGGGATGGAGAATCCATGGTGGTTCAACTCCATCACGCGGGTGATGACAAATACGGATCTCAGGACGCGACTACTCGCGCGGATCGAGGCCCTCATCTCGGGGGTGTTGAGCAGCGAAAAGATCGTTGAGTTGTGCAACGCCGCGGTGCAGAGCGCCGTCGTCGACGTTGCGCTGGATCCCTGGATGGTCGCGTGGGAGAGGGACCAGTCGTTCGTGAACGACGTGGTTCCCGCCGTGGAGGATTTCGCGTCTCAAAGGACGGCGTTCCTGAGCGGGGAAATCGCCGCGATGCAATCGATCCACGGGCCGCTGGTGATCAACGAGTTTCAGTTGCACAACACAGGGCAGATAACGGATGAGTACGGCGAGGCGGATCCCTGGATCGAGCTTTACAATCGCGGAAACGCTCCGGTGGGATTGGCGGGGATCTGCTTGACCGCCGATCTGCGCGACATCGAGGGAGCGCACTGTTTCGGGGACATGATGGAGATCGGGCCGGGGCAGGTTCTCGTCCTCTTTGCGGACGGCGAGCCGGATCAAAGTGATCTGCACCTGAGCTTCACGCTGAGCTCCCAAGGAGGGGAGATGGGCCTCTACTCTCAGGGAGAGGGTGAAGGGGACGGTAAGGGTGAGAACAGCGCCGTGCACGACCTGGTGTTCTACGCCGTTCAAAACAACGGTGAGTCATATGGTAGAACGAGCAATGGTGCGGAACAATGGGGATCGATGGCGGTGCCGACACCTGGATCATGATGTCATGACACTGTAGGGACGAGGATGAAAACGGACGAGTACGCCACCGAGGGGACATTAAACGAGAAGACGCGTCGGTGGCTCGACGCGGTGAGGGGTTCTGTCGCGCGCAGACCGCACCTGCAGGTGAACCCGGCAAGATGCGCCCTGCTGGTGGTGGACATGCTTCGCTACTTCGCGTCGTCAAAAGGAAGGTGCTTCCTGCCCGCTTCTGCGGGTATCGCCCCACGGATCCGGTCCCTTCTTGACGCGTGGCGCCGCAACGGCGGGACGGTCGTCTTTACCCGCCATTGTCACGAGGACGATCACGACCTGGGCATGCTCGGACGGTTCTTTTCGGATCACATCGCCTCTGGGGAACCGGATTCGCAGATAATAGAGATGCTGGAGCCCCTGGATGACGAACGGGTCTTCACCAAAACCACATACGACGCCTTCATCGGCACCGACCTTGAGGAATATCTCCGAAGGGAGAGGATGGAGCAGGTGCTGGTGACCGGCGTACTGACACACATGTGCTGCGAGACCACCGCCCGCTCCGCGTTTTGCCGCGGGTTCGAAGTCTACGTACCGGTTGACGCGACCGCCTCGAGCTGCGAGGAGCGACACCTGGCCTCGCTCATGGCCATGGCTGACGCAGTGGCGGTTGTAGTGAGCACCGACGAGGTTCTGGAGCTTTGGAAGAAGAACGAATAGTCATCGTGGGCGCCGGCCCGGCCGGATGCGCCGCCGCCGTCCAGTGCGCGCGGCTGGGAGTCAAGCCTTTGTTGCTCGACTCGTCGGGGAGAGCCGGCGGACTGGTGGCCAACGCCTTTCTCGTGGAGAACTACCCCGGCCTGGAGAAACCCCTCACCGGGGAGGTGCTCGCCGGCCGATTGGGCGAACATCTTGCCCGGTTCGACGTGGAGATAACCGCACAGACCGTTTCCGGGGTGGAACCCGATTCCGACGAGTGGATTGTCCGCACCGACGGGCAAAACGTTCGCGCACGGTGCGTGATCCTGGCCTCCGGAACCGTGCCGAGGCCCCTGCCGATCCCCGGGGAGCGGGATTTCGTCTCACGCGTGCTCTTTTACGAGGTGCGGGATCTCCTGGCGACGATACCATCGCCAAAAAAAATTATCGTCGTGGGAGGTGGGGAGTCTTCCTTTGACTATTCGCTCTCCCTGGCAAACGCGGGCGCCTCAGTCTCGATCCTGGTGCGATCTGATCGGGTGAGAGCTCGCGGCAGGCTCAAGAAAATGGTGACGGACCACCCGGAGATCTCCGTGGAGCTCAACACGAGACTCGTCGCTCTAAAAAAGGTCGATGGAGGCGCAGCCGCGACCGTGATTTCCGCGGATTGCGAAAGCCTTCGCCTGGCCGACACGCTCCTCGCGGCAGTGGGAAGAAAGAGCACCGCCTCTCTCATCGTCTCTTCCCCTGATCCGTTGAGCTTGACACACGCGCCCGGGTTGTTTATCTGCGGCGACGCAAGGTCCGACGGGCTTGGACAGGTGGGAATCGCGGTAGGCGACGGACTCGCCGCAGCGGCCCTGGCCGTCAAGCAGGCAATCCGGGAGAATATCTGGTGACGCTCGATATTGTTTACACTGCAGGGAACGACGATCTGGCCAGGGTATTCGTGGCGCGGGCAGCGGACGGCTCCCTGATAGAGTTCGTCGAGTCTATTCAGCCTCCTTGTCGACGGCAGGAAAAGTGGGTGCTTATCGTCTCCACGCTCAAGGGCTGTCCTGTGGGTTGTCCTATCTGCGACGCGGGCGGGGATTATCGTGGAACGCTCACCTCGGACGAGATCTTGGCCCAGGTGGAGTATCTGGTTCACCGCCGCTACCGAGACGGCAAATGCCCGGTGCCCAAGCTCAAGGTCCAGTTCGCGCGCATGGGGGATCCCGCTCTCAACGACCACATGCTCACCGTTCTTCGCGAGCTTCCTGGGCGATTGGATCTGCCCGGACTTCTGCCCTGCTTCTCCACCGTGGCGCCGTTGGGCCGGGACGACTTCATGGAGGAACTCGCGAGGATCAAGCACGAGCTGTACGGCGGCGGGAGGTTTCAGATGCAGTTCTCGATTCACTCCACCGACGAAGCCGCCAAAAAGACGCTGGTTCCGATCAAAACCTGGGACCTGAAGAAGATGGCTTCTTTTGGAGACCGCTTTTTCGAGGAAGGTGATCGCAAGGTTACCCTCAACTTCGCGCCGGCGGTCGGGTTTGAGCTCGATCCCGAGGTGCTCGCGCCGCTGTTTTCGCCACGGCGCTTCGCTGTCAAGCTGACCCCCATCAACCCTACCTTCGCCTCGCAAAGGAACGGCCTGACCGGCCTCATAGATCCGGCCGATAAGGATCTCAACCGATCAATAGCGGAGCGCTTCGAGCGACTCGGCTACGATACGATCCTGAGCATCGGCGAACTCGACGAGAACGAAATAGGTTCCAACTGCGGCATGTATGTGACGCGTATGGAACAGCGTCCCGTCGCCGCCAATGAGTAGCATTTCGTGATCGACTTGCTGTCACGGCTGCTCATTGTGTCGTTTCCAACCTGGAGGAATGGATCTACGAAGGCGCGGACGCCATCATTTCCTCCACCACGAACTGGCGCCTGGCGCTGGGGGACGACGTGTCCGATCCCGAGTGCCTGTTTCACGCACAGTCGTTTCACATTCACCCCAACGCTGTGAACATGTCCGGGGGGTTCGATCACGACATGGCGCTGGTGGTGCTCGAGGAATCGGCTGTCGAAACGTGTCCGTCATCGGTTCCACTACAGATCAACCGGGAACAGATAACGGATGGAATGATAGGTGAGGAGCTGCTCCAGGGAGGCTTCGGATCCCTGGACGGAACCTACGATTTCTCGCCTATCCGTTACTGGTCGCTCATAGGCCTTGTTTCCTGCGACGAATTCCTTGTCACCTGCTCAGATCACGGATTTACATCCGTCGACTGCACGCTCGAGGATTGCTCGCCGAACTGCGCCTGTCTTTGCGACACGACCGACGAATGCGATGCGGACTGCGCGTGCGACGAAGACTGCCCCGTGGATGCGGGTGTGGACGCGGGAAGCGGCGGCGGCAATGACGACTGCTCCGTCACCGGCGGCCTCGGCGCAAAGAAGGGGAAGCCCTCATTGCTCGCGCTTGTCGCTTGGGTCTTCTAGATGTCCAGATTTTTCACGAACAGGGCGTTATTCTCTATGAACTCCCGGCGCAGCTCTACCTGATCCCCCATTAGTATCGAGAAGATCTCGTCCGCCTCGGTGAAATCCTCCAGGGTGACCCTGAGCAGGGTGCGGGTGTCAGGGTTCATGGTGGTTTCCCAAAGCTGCTCCGGGTTCATCTCGCCTAGGCCCTTGTAGCGCTGGATGCTGAGCCCTTTCTTGACGGTCTTCTCCGCCAGGGTCCACAGCTCGTCCAGGGATTTGAGCGAAACCACTTCCTCGCCTATCATCACCTCGTACGGGCCGCTGCCGAACACCCGCTCTCTTTGCGTGGTCTTGATGAGATCCCGATACTCGGGCGTGGAAAAGAAATCGAAATCGAAATCGAGAGTCCTGGTGTTGCCGTTCGTGCCGGCCAGCACACGAATCTTGTAGCCGCCGTGCTGATCGTCCGGAACTATCTGCATTCCCCCATCGTCGATGGCGAGTTTCGAGCTTACATCTTTGGCCAAGGCCTGCATGGCGTCGCTGTCCTCGAACATCGCGTGCGTGGCGCCTGCCTCGCAGAACCCGACGGCGAACCGTGCGTCGCTGTATCGATCGATTCGATCGAGCAGTTTCCTCTTGGCCATGGACAGGCGGATGATCTCCTCCGTCCGATCTTTTTTCACCGGCACCTTCATGTCGTCGAGCAGTTTTACGGTGTCGGTGCTCGCGGAGATCAGAAACTCCTCGAACGCGTTCTCATCCTTGACGTAGGCGTCCCGCTTGCCTTTCTTGAGGCGGTAGAGGGGCGGCTGAGCGATGTATAGATGGCCGCATTCTATCAAATTGCGCATGTGCCGGAAGAAGAAGGTTAGCAACAGGGTGAGGATGTGCGCCCCGTCCACGTCGGCGTCCGTCATGATGATGATCTTGTGATACCGGAGCTTCTCGTAGTTGAAGGATTCCTCGCCGAGCCCCGTGCCTATGGCCGTGATGAGATTGGCGATGGCCTCCGACGCAATCATCTTGTCGAGCCGCGCCTTTTCCACGTTCAGGATCTTTCCCCGCAGCGGCAGAATGGCCTGGTTCTTGCGGTCCCGCCCCTGCTTCGCCGAACCGCCCGCCGAGTCTCCCTCCACGATGTACAGCTCGCACTGGGCCGGATCCTTGGACTGGCAATCGGCGAGCTTGCCCGGGAGGGATGCGCCGTCAAGAACTCCCTTGCGGTTGACCATCTCCCTGGCCTTGCGGGCGGCCTCGCGGGCTCGCGATGCGGTAACGGCCTTCTCCAGGATCTGACGCGCGACCTTTGGATTTTCCTCGAAGAACTGCCCGAGCTTGTCGTTGACGATCCCTTCGACGATGCCCTTCACTTCGTTGTTTATCAGCTTTTCCTTGGGCTGATTGTTGAACGATGGATCAGGATGCTTGATGGCAATCACCGCCGTGAGGCCCTCGCGCACGTCCTCGCCGGAGAGCCCGCTTTGGTTCTCCTTGATCAGTTTGTTCGAAGTCGCCCAGCTGTTCAGGGTGCGTGTCAACGCAGAGCGCAGACCCGTGAGGTGGGTCCCGCCGTCCCGGTTGAAGATCGCATTGGTGTAGCAAAAGATGTTCTCCTGGAAGGAATCATTCCACTGGAGCGCCACCTCCACGTGCACGTCGTCGCGCACGTCGAAAATTGATATTGCTTCATCGTGAATGAAGATCTTGTTTCGGCTCAGATGCTCCACGAAAGACTTGATCCCGCCCTCGTAATGAAAATCGTGGCGCTTGCCCTCGTCGCGGTTGTCCACGAGAATGATGCGCACCCCCGCGTTGAGAAACGACAGATCCCGAAGGTGCGTGGACAGCGTTTCGAAGGAGAACTCGTTGAACGGAAAGATCTCGGGATCGGGCCTGAACGTAATTTTTGTGCCCCGCTTCTTGGTCAGGCCCACCTGTTTAAGGGTCGTGGTGGGGATGCCCCGCTCGTACTCCTGGTACCAGCTCGTCCCCTCCCGCCAGATCTCCAAGTTGAGAAACTCGGAGAGACCGTTGACAACGGAGACACCGACACCGTGCAGGCCACCCGAGTATTTGTACGAATCGTCACCGAACTTGGCCCCCGAGTGCAGGGTGGTCATCACCACTTCCGCAGCGGGGCGCCCCTCCTGCTCGTGCATGCTGGTGGGAATACCCCGACCGTTGTCCTCTATGGAAACGCTCCCGTCGAAATGGATAATCACCGAGATCAGGTCGCAATGCCCTGCGAGGTGCTCGTCAATAGAGTTGTCCACCACCTCGTAGACCATGTGGTGGAGTCCCTCGACGGACTCCACGTCCCCGATGTACATGCCGGGCCGCTTTCGCACGGCTTCAAGGCCGTGAAGAACAGTTATCTTATCGGCGTTGTAATCGTCGTTCCCAGGCTGTGTCGCGCCGCTATTTCTGTCGTCATTTTCCGTCATCGATTTCTCCGGTAACGCGGATCGCTCAAGGGGCCCGCAATGACTGATGACAGCACTATACCTTTAAGGCGTTCTTTATCAATGACATTACATCAAATAACCTTATTCGCTCCCACCGGATGGGGTCGGCAGCCGTGACCGCATGTACAGCTAAATCTCGGCAAAATCTCCCGGGGTCCTTTTCATCATTTGTGGGCAAGTCGGGCAATCCTCCCGATATGGATAACCGGTCAGATGTGGCGGGTTGCCTCCTTTGCAGGCCTTTGCGTATCTCTCTTGGAAAAAAAGTGAATCATGACTTATGCTTGCAATTTCTAGCCTGATTTTTGATGTGGATGTATCCTTGTGTAAACAAAGGGGATTTTTAAATATTGACCGGTAACTATGCGTCAATTAGCGGTAACATCGTCTAATAGACACCTAAATTATATCTAATTTTTTACTTTTTATGTTGACATCGGTCGGATATAGCAACATAATCCAAATCAAAGTCAGCCACCAGGGAGGATTCAAATGGCTATCGCAAAAAAAGCAAAAAAATCTACTGCCAAGAAAAAACCGGCCGCCAAGAAGAAGGTAGTCAAGAAAAAGACTGCCGCCAAGAAAAAACCGGCCGCCAAGAAGAAGGTCGTAAAAAAAAAGTTAATCTAGTTAAGAAGGCAACGGCCAAGAAAACCGCTGCCCCCAAGAAAAAAGGCACATCGCTGAAGCGAAAAACGCTTCCGTTGCCGCTGCCACCATTGCCGGTTCAGCCCTCGAAACTAGTGAAATAGCCGGCTTGCTCGAGTAGCTGTTTCCCATACGAATAGTTTTCTCTTGGGGCCTGGTGCCCATACGCCAAACCCGCAATCCCAAACCACCGCCCACACGGACCACGGTCTTGATCCCAAGCCATGTCAGAGAATAGACAACGGCTATCTGGCCATCGAGATCACTGGGTCACCCTGCGATCCTTGGTCACTATCTACCCGACATCGATATCTGTCTCTGGTAGCACATTAGTAAGAGAAGCTGGATCCTCCGATGAACTCACGCATCAATGAGGTCTGCGGCACATCTCCGGGCATGACCGGTACAAACATCGAGAGAAATTTCCTTAGCCTGTAGGCTTCCGCATACGAAGGGCTCGAACGGGGAACTTCCAGGAGATAGCGCTCCGCGAAAATCTTGAGCACCGAGAACTCGTAGATCAACGAGGTGTCGAAGATGACGTCCGCCGACTCCTGGAACGGGAAGATGTGTCGTCTCTCTCCCCTGCGCACGGACTGCCAGATCTTGATGGTCTGCGCGGCAGAGTATCCACGATAATGGCGATCCCGCACGAGCCTTCGAATGAGCCTTGTGTCGGAGGTATGCAATCTGTTGTGCTCGTCTATGGCCAGCGGGTTAAGCGCGTTGATGTAGATTCGAAACTTCTCCGATGCCGGAATGGCAGGTGTGAGGGCGTCGTTCAACCCGTGGATGCCCTCTATGATCAATACCTGATCATCGTGGAGCTTTATCGGGATCCACTTGTCCCTGTGCGCCCGCTTCCCGCTCTGGAAGTTGTAGACCGGCGTGAGTACCTCCTGGTCGTCGAGGATGCTACGAAGGTCCTTGTTGAACTTCTCGAGATCAATGGCCTCGAGCGCCTCGAAATCGAACTCCCCCGAATCGTCCCTTGGCGTTTGATGGCGATCGACATAGTAATTGTCGAGGGACAGCGCCGTGGGGCGGATCCCTGCCACCTTGAGCTGTATGGAGATCCGCTTGGCGAAGGTGGTCTTCCCCGCCGATGAAGGCCCGGCCACGAACACCAGCTTGCGGCCCCGGTTCGAAACAATCAGATCGGCTATGTTGGAGATGCGCTTCTCGTGCAGTCCCTCCACCACCTTGATGATCTCGCGGATGCTCCCGTCGACGCATGCGTTGTTCAGATCGGCCACGTGGCCCACGCCGAGCCGCCGGCTCCACCCCCTGGCCTCCTTGTGGGTCCGGTAGAGCTTGGGCTGGGGACCCTCGTTCCTCACAATGTCCGAGCGCAACATGTTTGGAAACTGGAGGACGAAATCGTCGCCGAGCTTGAACAGTTCGAATTCGCCGAAATACCCGGTATGGGGTGCTACCGGTCCGAGACAGAAATCCACCGTGCTTCCGAGCCCCATGATTCCCACGTGAGAGGACGGCCACCTATCCAGGACCATCCTCTTCACCGACTCTCCCTTCCGCGCGAACAGACGCCGTGCTTCCTCAACCGGTGTTCTGTAGAAAACGAATGGATCTTTTCTTCCGACAAGGGCCTTCATCTCTCGCTTTATCTCACCGAGAAACCTGTCGTCGACCTCGACCTCGGTCACTTCGAAGTAGCAGCCCTCGGAGATGGCCTGCCCCACGAAAATGTGCGCGTTCGGATACAGACGATGAAACACCTCATATAGTATCATCGTCACGTGACGCCGGTAGATGCGAGCACCGTGGTGGGATCTGACCGGCACCGGCTCAACTGTCCCGGATCGAAGGATCTGGGCGTAAAGCGACACGACGCGGTTGTTGATCACGGCCGCTACGACCTGATCATCTTCTTCGTGAGGATGGATCTTCATGAGTTGTTCGACCGTCGTTCCCCTGTTCACCTCCAGCGTCTTGCCCCGGTACTCGATCCTTGCGGGGTCTCCGATCATGCTGGCGCGACTTTCATCCTTATTTCGCGACAAAATTTTACCGGTCTTGCTTCAGGGGCGGCGGCGGCGGCGCGTATGAACCGTCGCACTCCACGCCGGGAAAGGGATTGGGTCCGGAACAGAAATCATCCACTGGAGGATCTTCCTCGGGGAAGATCACACCCATTCGCTCCAGCCCTTCGCGATCATCGTAGTACAGGGCCATCAAACCCATGGGCCTGTCCGGATCCCGACGTTTGAAGGGAACGATCTCCGCCTGCGAGCTCTTCTCGTCACCGTACTTCGTACCCAACCCTGGGGCCGCCTGGTCGTCCATCGGCTCCATGGCAATACTCTTTCCCTGTGGCGAGGCCGCCGGACGGGTCGAGGACATCTCCGACTCCTCGTAGTCGCGAGGCCCGTCTCCGGATGCTATTGGAACAGGTGTATCGTGATCTCCTCTCTCGTCCTCGTCGAACACCGCGAGGCCGATGACGCCGACACTCAATTCGTCGCCCATCCGCGAGCCGTATGATTCCTCCACCGACGAGAACTCGAACGCCGCCACTTGCCGCAGGCTCTTCCTGAACCCTTCCACGCGAATCTCCTCCCCGGGCGACAACACGTATCCCCTGTCGTCTACGTAATTTGCCCTTCTCCCGGAGATGACATCACGGCCGTCCACCGAGATCACCACCTCTATTCGCGCTTCTGTACGATTGGCTACCCAGATCTGATATTCGTCACCCATCCTCCCCAGGAGGTAGTTGCGTCCTTCCACCCTGTAGATGGACAACTCTTCGCCGCCGGAAGTGGCCCACATCTCCACCGCGTCGCCACGCACGGAGCTCGAGTCACTTATAGCCGAACCCGAGGACGCGCCTCCGCAGTCTGCGGCAAACACAAAAACTAACAACGACATAAGCACGTGTCTATTGGAAATCTTCATCCCAATCCTCCTCCTTGAAATTGCACGACCTTAAATGGCATCGAATTATAATCTACATAATCAATCTTGGAAAACCGCCAAGTTACTTTCGCTACTTTCACCGGATCGGGGCCAATTCGGTGCGAAAAATAGATCGCACCAACTTATCTGGCCGATATTACTGCATTTGACTGACCTATCGACACTGGATTAGCCTGATTATGTCGCGTAACCGGGTGATCATCTTCGCGCCACCCTCTTTTCAACATTCCGCATATCCACCTTTAAACATGGGAAAACAAACGTCAATCAGTGAATTATCATGGTTTGGCAAGGCACTTGCAAGTACTGGGGGCGGGGCAAGGAGGTCGTCATGGATTGGTTGAACAACATCGTTTCTGATTTCCAAAAACGGTTTTTCGTGGGTGAGGAATCGTCGATGAAGGACGACGGAATACTCGACCATCTCAGAAAACGCCGGGCAGCACAACGGACCCGGCAGTTCTTAGCACGCCTCAACGATCTCGATCGGCGCCTCGCCGAGCTTCGCTAACAATCCCACCACTGTAGTTTCTTTTCGTTTCACTTTTGTGGGACGCTACCATTTGTACGTGATTATAGCCTCGTTCTTCTTGTTATCGAATTCGACAGTACCCCCGTCGCGACATCCCCAGCAGGGCGCCCAGAAGAGCTGATCCCTGTGACCCTCTCTGTATGCCATGGCAAGGGGCATCGGCTGATTCCACAGAATCACGCTCGACGCGTACACGTATTTTTCGTTGTCCTCGACCTCGTGGAGGGCGACCACGAACGCGTGGCGGTTGGAACGGCCGACGGCAACCCACATCTCCATCCCCTGTCGTGGGATCCAGCGCAACGGTTTCCAGCGAAAATGTATCCCCTGCCGCGCCAGCTCCTTGCGGTCACTGGATCGCCGGGCCAGAACCGCTCTCACATCCGCGTCGCTGAACATGTGAGGGTTATCGTGGATCATCGAGATCTCGGGGATACTTCTGATAATTTGCGCGAACTTGTCGGGCTTCATGTTGTTGTAGATGCTGACGGCGGGTCGGGTTCGTTCTATGAAGCAGACGGCTTCGTTTACTGTTCCGCTGCAACACCTGAAGCCCAGGTTGGGCGCCGAGGTTTCGGGCATTTGATGCCAGCGCTTCGCGCAGCGCCTTCCGTTTCGTTCCGACAGAAGCTTTCCCGCGGAAAGTTCCCCCTTCGAATAGCCGCGCACCGCAATCCGTTCTACCTGATCCGCGTCAGCTCCCCACCGGCTCGCGGTCCACTCCAGTATCCGACCCATGGCAAAAACCCCGAATGGCGAGGGCGGCGAGATTAGGTCTGACGAGGCATAGTCCGAATCGTGGTATTGGTTTCCGCTGGGATAACGACGGCCATCCTCACCACGACAAGCCCATTCCCACTCCACCTCCGTACACAGTCGCTTTCCCTGCTCGACACATTTCGTTTCCGCATTTGCTCGGGTCAAGCCCCTGAGGAATGGAAGAGCCGGATCGTTGGGAAAGGGAAGGGCATCCATTTCAAAAGGCGTGATTGGGGTGGGGATATTGTCGTTCTCCGCAAAATGATCTCTCAACGGATCATTCGGCGCGCTACCCCGCGACAGGGTCCCACTCGGGATTTGGATAGAAGTGCCAGCACCGGGTATCGGGAACGACGGCCGCTCGAGCACTGGCTCGCTCTTCTTGTTGGACGGCGGCCGGGCAGTGTCCAGCATTTTTACCACCGCTTCGGGATCATCCTGGGACGGTGGAGAGTTGGAACGCGGAGCGACAATCGCTGTTGCGTCGGGCTCCATCAAATTCGCACCCCCGTCCACTCCCACGGAAATCTCTTCCGATTCGCCGCAGCCGAGAAAAATTGCAGCCGCAAGAGCCAGAACCGTGATCCGAACGCCCATTAGGACCCTATATCATAACACTCATTTTTTTCTCCTTTTTACATTGTTCAAGGTTATCATTGTAACGTGGGTTTCCAACATCTTCCCCTTCCCCTCGCAGGGGAAGGCCGGGATGGGGTTAACGAGATGCTTACTCGATACGACCATCGGGGCCTTTGCCCTATCCTGTGCTTTCTTGCGGCGATCCTGGCGGTCGCCTGCTCTCCTGACACTTACGACTACTGGTGGTCGCTGAACATGGACGCGGGCACGGATGGCGACTCGGATTCCGATTCCGACTCGGATTCCGACTCGGACTCGAACAGCGACTCTGATACGGATTCCGACTCGGACGCGGATAGCGAAACCGGCACTGACACCGGAGGGGATGCGGGATCCGGGGACGGTAGCAAGGATCCGGGATAGTCCCCGGTCGATCGCTCGTTGCTCTTTGTTGACTGAAAACCCCGAACTGCGTACTGCCCAAGGTGAGATGACCGACCATCGTGACATCGAGCATGCAAACAACTGGATCGAGCTGTCCCGTTCGGCTCTCCTCAACAACGCAACCTTATTTCGCCGACTCATCGGGCGTGACCTCGCGCTCATGGCGGTGGTCAAGGCGAACGCTTACGGACACGGTATGCTTCCAGTGGCGAAAACCGTCGTGGAATCCTCAGCCGACTGGCTGGGGGTCTTCACGACGGGCGAGGGAATAGCCCTTCGCGAGGCGGGTATCACCGTTCCGATCCTGGTCCTCGGGGCCACCTCGCGAGAACAGATCGACGGCGCCGTCGAGGCGGGCTTGAGGTTGTCGATCACGTCGACCGGCGGGGTGAGGGATCTTCTGGACCACCCCTCGTGCGCCCGGGTCCCGGTGCATCTGAAACTGGAGACCGGAACAAATCGACAGGGACTCGTGAGCGCCCAGCTGCCCGAAGCCATCTCGCTCCTTCGGGGCGCCGGCGTAGCGATCGAAGGCGCGTACACCCACTTCGCGGATATCGAAGACACCACCGATCACACCTTCGCCGCCGGCCAGATCGACCGGTTCGGGGCGCTCCTCGAACAGATGGATGTAACCGTACCCTTTCCCCACACCGCCTGTACCGCAGCGACAATCCTTTTTTCGAACACGCATTTCAGGATGGTCCGGGTGGGCATCGGCCTGTTCGGGTTGTGGCCCTCCAAGGAGACCCGGGTCTCGGCGGCTGTCCTCGAACGCAACGGCCTGGATCTGTGGCCCGTCATGACCTGGAAGACCCGCATCGCACAGATCAAGGACGTTCCCAGGGGAGAGTACGTCGGCTACGGGCGGACATTCCGCGCGACCCGCCCCACGCGTATAGCGGTTCTCCCGGTGGGGTACGCGGATGGATACGATCGAAAGCTGTCCGACGGCGCTCACACCCTGGTGCGCGGGACTCGCGCTCCCGTGGTGGGACGGATCTGCATGAACCTCACCATGGTGGATGTCACCGATGTCGCACAGGCTCGCGCGGGCGACGAGGTAATCCTCCTCGGAGCGGTGGGGGACGAGTCCGTCAGCGCGGAGGATCTGGCCCGGCTCGCGGACACCATCAACTACGAGATCGTCACCCGGGCGGCTCCGGGTTCGCCGAGGATCCTCGTCCCGTGAACGCCTCTGTAACTGTTCAATAATTCAGAGAATACTGTTCCTCGCCTCCCCCAAATAGGGTACAGACCGGGTACTCTAGTAACAGATCAGACCGGGAGCTTGGGTAACAGGTTTCGTTCCGGCAAAACATTGACCACTGAAGGAGGTGGTCATGCCTTGGAAGGAGACTTGTAGAATGGAT
>SDBV01000912.1_pt1 | contig 43147 bp, 28 predicted proteins | sample 2277081 | NCBI WGS metagenome assembly SDBV01 (sample SAMN10402039, study PRJNA504765) | marine sediment metagenome | isolation source: marine sediment core GS10_PC15, 223 cmbsf | place: Arctic Ocean: Southern Knipovich Ridge | collected 2010
TTGTTCACCTAAAAAGTGATGCGTGTTTTATTTGCTTTATCACCTTTAAGATACACATTAACAGATGGTTAAACAAGACTTTTTTCTGAATTTAATTCGCAAATCGCTCAGTCTAGGTATTAAGTAAAATCGCTTTCAATGCAGTAATCCAAATCATAGGTGATAGCGGATTGTGGCTGGGGAATACAGACGGACTGAGTTATTTGGATGATCATTCAAAATTAATTCAAGTCGAAAAAAAATCTAATCCACAACTAAAAGGAAAAGAGATCACTGGGCTGAATTATTTAAACCCCAATCAGTTATTAGTTGGAACAGACAAGGGATTACTAATTTATAATATTCAGAAAAAGCGCTTTGAGAAAATTGATTCATTACTTTCCGCTCATAACGAAAAAGAATTTCAGACGATTAAAATCATAAAATTAACTGATGCAGAATTCATATTCACACACCAACAGGGATTTACCTACTACAATTCCAGTGAGCAGATCCTGACATATTACGATTTGACGAACGCCTTTACACAAGGATTAACCAGCGACTTGATCCATGATGCTGTTTCATGTTCTAATGTCGATGGGATATGGCTGGCCACAGACCAGGGATTATTTCATTTTTCTGAGGATAAAAATGAATTCAGGAAAATGAAGGCGCTTTCGACTACTTCTGTCTTTGGCATTGCCAAAGTAGATAATGCCCTTTATTTGTCTACTCAATCAGGCCTTTACGCATTCGATATAATTAATGAATCAGTCATTCCTTACAATGAGCCACAGGAGGACGCCCTTTCATCACATCTTACCAGCTTTATCCATCGCGATAGTAATGGATACATTTGGAGCGGGACCACCAATAATGGGGTGAACCGTATGGATCAAAAAACCAATAAAGTAGCACATTTTTATCAGGACCACGGGTACCATGGAAAATCGGCCTTGTCATTTTGTGAAACAATGGATCAAACAATATTTATTGGAGGAAATTCATTAAACGTTTTTAATCGGACCACGAAACAATTCGAACAGCCTGAATTCGCCGATCAGTTGCCTGATGAGGAAATTCTCAGCATTATTGAAGATGATAAAGGATTGTTATACATCACCACAGCGCATCACATTTTCCGTATAGATCGCATAAACAATCAGGTTCAGGAATTGAATAATATATTGGATGTTAAAAATATCACCTTCACGCGTGGTGCTCTGCGACGTTCCAACGGCGAAATATTTATTGGTTCCAATAAAGGTTATTTCAGCTTTCATCCGGAACAAATCAAACTACAACAATCGATTCCTAAGGTTCAGGCAACTTCGCTAAATGTAATTGGGCAACAAATAAAAACAGAGATAGCCTATAATGAACGCATTGTTCTGCCTCATGATCATAATTTTTTCACTGTTGAATTTTCCGGGATGGACTTCGCATCCAATAAAATTACTTTTGAATACCAATTAAAAGGGGTGGATAAATCCTGGGTTTCTACCTCATCTACTTCGCTTGCCTATACGAAAATAGCACCCGGAAAATATACCTTCAAGGTAAAGCGCTTGGGCGAAACCGATCAGAATGCTTTTCATTTTAGAATATTTATAAAGCCACCATTTTGGTCTACATGGTGGTTCAGAACGATCCTTGGGATCAGCATTATGTTGCTCATTTCATATTGGTGGTATCAACGCCTATTGAAAGTGCGTATGGCAGAAAAAAATCTGGCATTGAAACAACGCTTGCTGCTTTCTCAAATGAATCCGCACTTTATATTCAATACACTAACAGCCATACAGGGTTTTATATATAAACGGGAACCTGTTGCAGCGGGTGCCTACCTCTCCAAGTTTGCCAGGCTCATGCGATTGTACTTACAAAGTATGAGCTCTGATATTGTTGCTTTGCAAAAGGAAATTGATTCCTTGCGATTCTATCTGGAGTTGCAAAGAATCAGGTTTGACAATAAATTCACGTTTAATATAGATGTGGATTGCGATGAAGATTATGCAATGGTGGGACTTCCGTCTATGATGATCCAACCGTTTGTGGAAAACGCAGTGCAACATGGCATGAAGACCATTACAGAAAAAGGATCAATCAGTTGCTCGCTACAATTGAAACAGCGTAAATGGGTGATATGCATCGAAGATAATGGGCCAGGGATTTTGTCGAACCGAAACAAATCCAAGAAGAATGTGCCCTCTATGAGTACGAAAATCACCCTTGACCGACTCGCAGCTTTAAGCAAGCAGTTTAAAACGAATTTTACACTTACCATATCCGATTTATCTGTTAACTCGGATACAGCAAGTGGAACAAGAGTAGAAATGACATTACCGGTGATGAATATAGAAGTTGATCAGTAAATATTATGGGATCAGGGGCGAATATAATGGAAATAGCAAAATTCAAATAGCAAACCAAGCTCATCGCTAAGCGGGTTTGTGATTTGCAAATTGTCATTTGAAATATTATACAGAATCCTATTTCAATTAAAAAAAAGTATATCTAATTATATGATACGCACGGCTATAATTGATGATGAGAAAAATGCGCGTGATGCAATTCGCGAGATGTTACTACTGATGTTTAGTGACATTGAGATTTGTGGTGAAGCCGAAGGGGTATATACGGGATTGAAGTTGATAAAAGAACAACAACCTGATTTGGTATTTCTGGATATCAAGATGAACGATGGCTCCGGCTTTGATTTGTTACGCAGATTGGAAAACCGTCAATTTACTTTAATTTTCTTAACGGCCTTTGATGTCCATGCGCTGAAGGCTTTCCGCTTTGCTGCCGCTGATTATCTGTTAAAACCAATTGATCCGGAAGAATTGCAACAGGCCATAAATAAAGCCCGGCATCAGCAAAAGAAACAATCTCTGTCAGTCGATACCTTGCTGGAAAATTTGACGCAGAAACAAAGCAAGCAACGTAAACTGGTTCTAAAAACTGCCGAAAGCATTCATTTAATTAATCCTGAAGAAATTATTCATTGTGAAAGTTCCGGAAATTATACGCACTTCTATCTAAAAGAGCAAAAGCCATTGCTGATTTCAAAACCTTTAAAAGAATACGAGGAAATATTGGCGCCACTGGGATTTTTGCGCGTTCATCAGTCTCACCTGGTGAATTTGCAACACGTACAAAAAATAGACAAAAGAGATGGACTTACCCTTATCATGATTGATAATTCAGAGATCCCGGTATCCACACGACGAAAGGATTTATTGTTACAAAAATTAGATAAGTTAATTTGAATTTTCTTCCAGTATACCTTTTTTGTTAAAATTAAATACAGAAACCTATCGATATAAAGATACTCACACCTGGTCGTACGTTAATTGCAGCGGTCCTACGACCATCACCAAATAAGCTGCAAACACATTTTGAAGCATCTTAGCGTTCGCTAAGACCAATTGGATCAAAGATATATCAGGAGGATAACATTGCTTAATATGGAATTGGGTAGCTGAACAATATCATGTTGGCAAGGATGCTAAAGATTCAATAAATTCATCTTCATATCAGCAATATTATCAAATCGACAAGTTTACTTACATTACTGAGAGTGGAATTGAGGGGAGAGCAATACGCTCAAATTGGATTCGCAATAATAAAGTGCTTTATTTCCTTTTCATTTTTAAATGAAAGAATACTAGTTTACAATTAATTCCTCATAACATGGCGATAACAACTGATGGAATATCAGCAAAAGAAAATAGGAAGGTGACTCATAATATAGTACGAGTTGGCCTTTACGATTTTGGATATGAAAAAGCGGGTAGTGTACAAGGCGATCCCGATGTGTATGCCGCTTATCTTGAACGAATCATTAATGGTGATTTGGTGGAAGAACCCTATGTTGGTTTCTCTGATGAAGAGAAAAAGGAGCGTATCAAGCAAATAAAGGAGCTTGAGAGCGACCTTAAGGATAGGAATACCGGCAATGCTAAAATAGAAGGAGAAATTAAGGAAAAAGACAATAGCATAGAAGAGTATCGCAAGAAATTGCTAAACATAAAAGAAATAAATAATGAAGATCATGAAAAACTGAAGGAAGAAAGTTTCAGTTCACTTAAGTTTTCCATCAATTTCTTCTTATTATTTTTCTTATCTATCTACTTATTTTTCTTTTACGTATCTGCTGCCTATAAAGCCCTTTATGTAGATTTTGAAGGTATCGCCGAAAAAATTGCAAACGGCGAAGGGGCCGGAAGTATTATGCCGGGAGCGTATGAGCTTGTTCAGGCGTTGCAGTATAATTATTTATTACTGCTCGTACCTTTTGTGTTTTTTGCTTTTGGTTGGGCATTTCACATTTTATTAGAAATCAAGAATAAATTAAGGATCGTTCTTGTCTCCTCGTTAATCACAGTCACCTTCATTGTCGACTTCCTTTTGGCGCTCATTATTCATAACAATACGGAAAGTGCAAGGTCCCTCATGGGGATGGAAACGACACATTTTTTACAGAGCGCTACATTTTATATTATTCTTTTCCTTGGCTTCCTGGTGTATGTGATCTGGAGTATTCTCTTACATTCTCTTTTAATCGAATGGGATAAAAAGCAAGTGACACGAAACATCAATAAAATCATAAAACATCATCTGGGCGATATTAAAAAATTACAGTTAAATCTGCAGGATACAACTGAGTTGAAAGCTCAAATAGCGAGTTATCGAGAGGACATAAGTACTGTTTTTCATGGTAATCTCAAAAAGTATATCGACCAGTTTAGCACAGGGTGGATAAGCTATTTAGCTCCTTCAAGTATGAAAGGTATGAAAGAAAATTGCATGCGCGTGAAAAAAGATTTCGAAGAGAAAAACGATGTTAAAAAGGGAATAGTAAAGGTAATCAGTAGGCGTGGTTAATGCAGTTGATTATAATAAAAATGATATTATTCATATGAAAACAGGCCATACCTGCGATTATTATTGCCTGCCTTGCAGGACAGACAGGCACAAAAAGGCATGATTATAATCTGCACATGGTACCGTTTCTAAAAAAATAAACTGATGAAAAGACTTAATATTAATAAGCCAATAGCATATTTTACAGTTTTTACCATTCTTGTAATTGGTGGCTGCAATATTCCTGCACCAAAGGAAAAAAAGAATAAACTGAGTACAAAGCATAATTATATTGTATTGCTTGACCTCTCTGATCGCTTGGTTGTACAACAGAATCAAGCGGAAAGGGACAAGGAAATCATTAAGAAATTGTACAAACTATTTGAAGATAGAGTCAGGAAAAATCTGTATATCAAGTCACGTGACGAGATAAAGGTTGTTATCGCTCCACAAAGGGGATCCAAGCTCAACAAAGAAGTGTATGAGGATCAGCTATATGTAAATATGGACAACATCAAGAATATTTACCGCAAGCCAAAAGAGAAGGAACGGAGAAATGCATTTTATGCAAATGTTGATACCTTGTATGAAAAGGCGGTATTTAGTAAAAATCCTAAAAGCTATTATGGGGCCGATATCTGGAAGTATTTCTATGAAGATCTTAAAGTGGATTATGCAAAAGACACCCTTACTGAAAATTTCCTTTTTATACTTACCGATGGATATCCGATCGTTGGGAAAACACAGGTAAAACTGCAGGAGGTTAAAGATAAATTTCCTGATTTGCACATCCTATTGATAGAAGCCGCACCCAGGGAAAAGGATATGGAATGGGATAGGATTATGAGCATATGGGAGGCATGGTTTAATAAAATTGGCGTTAAGAAATATACCCTAATAAAAAGAGGGGCCATCACGAAAGAATTGGAACAAATAAAAGAAGTTTTAGAAGAGTCGTAGCGGACGACTAGTGTGGTAATTACTAAATTAGTTTACTAAATTTTCGTTTCAATTTTTTCTTTATACAAAGCAAAATTTGAAAACATAGCATCGCTACGGCAGAAAATAGTGAATGAATTTAGTAATTAACACTCTTGTGGAATTCACAGACAAAAATTCACTTCCACTTAATATTACAACCAATACTTGGTATTTGGTTTTCATTTACCTTTTCTCCAGCTAAAACAGTATCCAAGGCGGTGCGAAGATCCTTTCCGGTTACAGGCACATCATTATTTGGTCTTGAATCATCCAGTTGACCACGGTACACACATTTCAAATCCTGATCGAAAAGAAAAAAATCTGGCGTGCAGACAGCATCATATGCTTTGGCAACTACCTGGGTTTCATCATAAAGATAGGGAAAGGTATAGCCCACTTTTTCTGCCTGGATTTTCATCAATTCCGGACTGTCCTGGGGGTAATTGACTACGTCATTGGAACTGATGGCAACAAAAGAAACACCTTTCGCTTGATATGATTTTGCAATCCGCACCAACTCGTCATTTACATGAAGCACATAGGGACAATGATTGCAAATGAACATGATCAATGTTGCTTGTTCACCCTTCAAGGCCGATAAGGAAAGTACTTCGTCGGAAACGGTATCTTGAAGTTTAAAATCGGGAGCGATGGTGCCTAATGGCATCATAGTCGATAGAGTTGCAGACATATTATTTTTTTATGATCTATCAAAAATCAAAATTATAGAAATATTCATGAAAGATAAAATTGATTTTGAACAAAAAGATTATTGGTCAGCAAATATCTCGATCACCAATAATCAATTCCCAATAACCTACGTCAACCCAACGATCAAATTTGCTTCCGACCTCTTTACATTGAGCGATTTTTTTAAATCCAAATTTCTCATGAAGCGCTATGCTCGATTCATTTGGTAATGCAATGCCACCGATAATCGCATGGATTTTTTTAAGCTCAATTGAGAATTAATTCTTTGTACAATTTGCTGCCAATTCCTTTCCTCATTGCACCTTGCTTCAAGTATACGGTACTTTCCACAGAATGCTTGTAGAGGCACATCTTGACTTCCATTCACTGGCATAAGCATATCAAATATTATTACCTCTTTAAGAATGAATTGAAAGACCTCAATGATACTATCAATTATTTATTAACGTCCATTCCAGATTACAACAATAAACCCCATGGGAAGCTTTTTGGTTTCACTCCAAATGAAGTATTAAATGGAAATATTCCTGTTAAGAATAATTACCAGCAAGACAGGATAAAGGCCGGAAAAAATAGATTAAAACAAAACAGATTAATAGAATGCTGTGAAATCTAGTAAATCAGAATTCAAATCAAGTTATAAAGACATTGAATGTTATAAAATAGTATTAATGATCAATTGATCATTTTTAATCAATCGACCTCTGGAAGTCATTAAAGCTACTATTCAATTTGTCCCAAATTTGGGACACGGATTTATGAATTTGTCTTGGAATGTACAGGGCGCAATTTCAGTCAATTAGTCGTTAGCCATCTACTCATTTTAAGTAGATACATGGATTTCTTTCGATTATTTTTCATCACAAATGTAATACATCAATCATTTAAAGAATTAAACTTATAACCTATACCTCTGACACTAACAATATGTTTAGGATTGGAAGGGTTTTCTTCCAGTTTTTTTCTGAGGTCAAGTATAAAATTATCTACTGTCCTGGTGGTAGGTATCGCTTGGTAGCCCCAAACTTCATCTAGCAAATCATGACGATGAACAGCTTCACCTTCGTGTTTGATAAAATATTCCAGTATTGAAAATTCCTTACTTGACAACTTTATTTCCTGCCTATTTAGGAAAGCTTGATACTTTATGAAATCTAATTTTACTTTCCCGAATGAATACTGTTTTGGAATATTATATGCCTGAGCAACCCTTCTAAAAATAGCTCTGACACGAGCCATTAGCTCCGGAACACTGAATGGTTTAGTGACATAATCGTCTGCTCCAATATCAAGTCCTGAAACTTTATCCATTTCAGATCCACGTGCAGTAATCATGATTATGGGCAATCCAGGTTTTTCTTTTTTCATTTTCCTGCATATTTCATATCCATTGATGCCTGGTAACATGATATCGAGTAATATCAGATCAGTTTTTTTCTCAAGAGCCAGTTTCAAGCCTTTTTTTCCATCCGTTTCAGTAATTACCTTATACCCTTCATACTCCAGATTATCTTTCAACCCCCTGAGAATACTAATATCATCTTCTATAATTAAAATTGTTTTCACCCTTTTCTCTTTAGCTGATTTAAAATTATGGAAAATTTACTCCCTTTTCCCATTTTACTGGTAACGAATATTTTACCATTATGTGCCTCGACAATTTCTTTCACGACGGTTAATCCAAGCCCGGTTCCGCTAATACTTTCTTTTTGGTCAATACGATAAAACTTTTCAAATATTCGCGGTAATTGATCTTCAGGGATACCAATACCCAGGTCTTCAACCTCAATGCAGATATGATTTGTTTTTTTAAATAACCGGATTAAGATTTTTTTTGTAGTAATAGAATATTTGATGGCATTGCTAAGTAAATTGCCAAATGCCTGTTTCATTTTTTCAGGTTCAATCTCAGCTTCGATATTTTCATCAAGTTCAGTGACAACATCAAATTTTTCATTTTCAAACCAGTAATCCATCTCGTGTATTGCTGCATTCATAATTGACGCCAAATTTGTATTAACAAAATGGTATTCAGGTTTGCCATTTTCCATCTTTGAAAAATCCAGGATATTATTGATCATTCTTTTCAGGCGGTCACTTTCTTTTAAAATTATGGAAAGATATTCTTTTCTTTCCGTCGCTGATTTTACCCTGTCCAACTTAAGTGACTCGGCAAATATATAAATAGAGGTGAGCGGTGTTTTTAACTCGTGAGTAACATTCGAAATAAAATCAGACTGTAACCGAGCCAAATGTTTTTCCCTCGCGATATCCCTAATAATCAATGCAACTCCCAGAAACATGGCAACCAGGAGCAATACAGATGCAATCCCATAAATCCAGCTTCTTCGTTTTATAAAATCTTTTATCAGGTTTTCATCTTTCAATTCTATCCGTATCATTTGCCCCGGAAAATACGGATTTAGTTGTGAAGAGTAAATAAGGGTATTTCCGCTTGTATTTGAGTTATATCCGGCTGGAAATTCAATTTTGTAATCAAATTCAAAACCTGATTGAATGCCAGTCTTTACGATGGAATCAAATAATTTTTTTCCATCAATTAAGAAGCCTGCGTGATTATTAAAATTTGTGTTGACTAAAAGCAATTTCTGATTATTTCCTGAAAAAGAATTAACAACCTCAAAATCATTGCTGACATTTAAATGATTGTCCATACTTCCTTTTTTCAGTAGTTCTGACATCTCATTTGCGTATTCATTGATAAATTGGAGCTGTTGATTTATATTCTTTCCCAGCTTATTAATGTGTGATAATTTTTCCAGGCTGTTAAACCTGTTTTCCTGCGACCAATTTTTTACAAGTATTAACAATTCTTCTGTATTATAATTAAGTGGGATAAATCCGGCTTCCATTTTTACAAGGCAAAATTCAATCAGGGGCAATATTTCTTCACAATTATCAGGATTACTAATTTTTAAAAGCTGTGGAATAGCATAATACACATAAGGAAGTCCATCTCCTCCTGTAACCGGGAAATAGTTTAAAATAATTAATTTGTAATGGCCGATTGCATTTTCATATTCGATTAATTTTACAAAAATCCTTCCCAGTGCATTTAGTGCCTTAACCGAATCGTTGCTTCCGGTTGAATAATTCAGACAAGACAAATATTGTTTTTTGGCTGTTTTTAGATTTTTCTCAGCAAATTCAGCTTCTTCACCTTTCCAGAAAGCAGACTTGAATCTGCTTGAATGCTTTGGTCCAGGAAGGCGCTCAGGTATTCCTATAAAATTTGGATAAAGGAATGGGCCTTTATTTTTTAAGATGAATGGCAATGCAACAAAATCATTTACAGCAGCTGTTTTTATCAGCGAATCTTTCAACATCTCAGGCGGGCTGATTTCATTTTTGAAACCAGTGGTTACCATTTCTAATTTGTTTTGGATTGCATCTGAAAACCTGGCGGTAAGATCGCGCTGTTCCTCAAGGATTCTTTTTTCAGTAAGTTCTTTCAGGTTTGAAATACTGTTAATACTGAAATACGTTAAAACACTTCCCGAGATCACTACGGCAAGAATAAAAAATATTGAAAGCCTCGAAACCGGTTTAAATCTGCTGCTCATTTTACAAGCTTTTTCTGATTTTGCAGTGCTAGTTTAAAAATAGTGCCTATTCATAAAACCAATGAATTCATGGTGATAAAAGTAAATGGTACCCCAGATTGCCCTGAGATACCATTGTCTAATTTTGAAATTAATTTTCTCATTAGCTTTATTTCTATTTGTTATTCGTTTCTTCTTTTGGTAAGAAATCCTCCATAAGCCAAAGTTCGTGGTCTCCTCCGGCATAGGCTGTAAAGGCTATTTTTTTTCCATCTGGAGACCAGCAAAGCTTTGTTGCGTGTGCATCCACTCCGGTTTTGATTTCTTTAGTTGTTCCTGATCCAAAGGATAAAATCCAAATTTTACCCTTGTCAGTATAAGCTAACTCTTTACCATCAGGCGACCAGGCAAGTTCAAACTGGCTGTTTACTTTATTAATTTTTGTTAAAACACGTGAATCGCCGCCATTGAAAGAAATCAATTTTATTGTATTATCATCCGAAAAATAAGTTATTGATATCCCATCAGGAGACCAGTCAATTGGAGCCCAGGAAACGTTATCAAGTTCATCTGTAATTTTTCTGAGATTCTCACCTTCCTTTGTTACAATATAAATATGAAATATTGGTTTATTATCTTTTACCTGAGGACGGATAAATGCAATGGAATTTCCATCCGGAGACCAGCAAGGGAACCGATCCTGAAGTTTGCCTGATGTTATCAGTTGTTTAGGTTTGCCACCCTCTACAGGAATCGTGAAAATATCTATCTCATATCCTTCAATAAAATTTTTTACTCCTGAAAAAACAATTGTTTTTCCATCTGGAGAAATGTCATTTCCAGTACCTGGAGCAGCCGTGTAAATATTATACTCTGTCTGGATAGGTATTGAATCCACTTCTCCTCCTTCCGATGGAACAGAAGCAATCTCTCCATCATCCCATCTGAAAAATATTTTTTTTCCATCTGGGCTCCATTTGGGATATTCTGCCAAACCTTGTGGAGTTATCTGGGTTGCAATTCCGCCAGAAGATGGCACAGTGTATATGATTTCATTCATGGTAGCCATAAGTTGAAGCCCAATTTTATTATCCTGAGTCCATCCGGCTACTTCATGGAGTGCTAAAAGGGGTAAATCAATCTTTTTTGGAGCTGCAGAAGGGCTCCCATTTTGTGTTATTGGAACTATCCAGATTTCTTTAGGATCTTCCCCTTCAGGCCTTCTATGAAATGCAATCATTTTTCCATCGGTAGACCATATAGGGCCCCCGGTCGTACCTGACTGTAAGTTGCTCACTTGAATTGGGGTGCCACCTTCTGATGGAATCACCCACACATCTGAATTCCTATCGCCATTTTTCACGAATGCAATTTTACTACCGTCTGGTGAGAATGCTGGTTCCTGAGTCCGTGGACCGGTTAATTCCTTTGGTGTTCCTCCCTTAATCGGGATGGTATAAATGCGCATCAATTTGGATTCATCATCTCCGGAATTTTCGACTGTCGCATATGCTAGGAGTTTGCCATCATATGACAGGCTCAACCGAGATTCTTCAATCCGGTTCAAATTATGGGACGGAACTTGCACTTTTTGTGGTTTTCCTCCTTTCGATGGTACAATATAAATTGATGTGGAGAAAGATTTTAAATCCAATTCTGCATTAAAAGCGATCCATTTGCCATCTCCTGACCAGGCAAATGAACTGTTCATATCCCAGGCTCCTATATTATCGGTTAATTTTAGGGGTTCTCCAGCAATGTATGGATCTACTCCACCTGAAACAGGCATTACCCAAACACTCCCTTCATAAATAAAAGCAATCCTTTTCCCATCTGGTGATAGCAGTCCATTGCCTGGATTGACTGGCATTTTAATCTTTGTAAATTTTGGTATGAGAGGAGTTTTCGAAACTTTTGTGGCAACCAGTAATTTAGTAAGCCGTTCCCTTGCAATGGCCACTTCATTTTTTTGCGCGGGGTAATTATTCACCAGTTGTTGATATGCTTTTGTTGCTTCATCCCTTCCCAGCTTTTCGTAACACAGTCCCACATGCAGTAATGCTTTTGCCTGCAACGACTTATCAGCATCCGGGTTTTCTACTATTTTATTGTAAAATCCGATTGCCTCATTCAAGTTCCCTTCACCTTCTTCTTTTACTAATCCTTTTTGATATAATTGCTCGGGAGTTTGGGCCATTGAAGGATAAATGCTTCCAACAATAAGGAAGGCCGCGAGAATAAGATTAATTGATAACGTTTTCATTTTTTTGTCCTCCGAATTAAGTTTAACATCAGAAGTAAAATTAATTCGTTAAAAGAGGCTCATTGTCACATGAAAGTAAAAGTTAAGTAAAAATTATGTCATGACAATGCACATATAAAATGAATACAAAATAATAGTTGTTGGCTTAGTAGGATTTTCATTCAGCAATATTTCAAAATTCAAGTATTTGCTTACGGCAAAAATTACGGATTTGGATTTAATTTGGGAATACTGGTCTGACGACTTGAAGCCGAGGCGCCACAAAAAAAACACCCCCGGTGATCCGCCTTCAGGCAGAACAACCGGGATGTTAAGAGTTGAATTATTTTTCGGCTTTAATTTCAGGAAGGAAATTTTCTATTAACCAGAATTCTTTATTTCCACCTTTCCAACCTACAAAAACAAATCTTTTCCCATCGGGCGACCAGTCAAGATGATAGATATTGGTAGCTACAAGACCTGTTTCAATATCCTGTATATGTCCATCGCCCAATGATATTATTTTTATAACTTTTCCTTCATCATCGTTGAAAGCAATTCGTTTGCTATCCGGAGACCATGCTATTTCAATATTAACCGTAGCTTGAGGCAACTTTCCAACAACAGTTGATTCACCACTTTCCATATTGATAACATGAAGTAATTTTTCATGAGGAGTTTCTTTTTCCTTTGTAAGATAAGCAATCATTTTACCATCAGGTGACCAATTAATTGAATTAATCCACTTGTCAGATTCAGATGTTAGTAATTTTAGTTCTTCTCCGGATGAAGTGATTGTATAAATTCCCGTTTCCCCATAAAGCTTGTATCGTTCTTCGATTAATTTGGTTCGATTAAATACAATAGATTTTCCATCGGGCGACCAGCAAGGACTAGTATCAGTATAAGGTACCTTTGGTTTTGTGATTTGGATCGGATTTTCTCCTTCAATGGTAGTTGTCCAAATTTGTAAAGTTGGATAATTATTTATTAAAACAGTATCATCCCAACTTTTCGCAGCCATTATAATTTTTTTTCCATCAGGAGATACCCTGAGGCCTGCCTGATAGCCCATTACAAAAATTCTATCCTCAGATCCAATTAGAATATCTCTTTCTTCGCCACCCTCTACTGGCACAATCGCTAATTTATGATTCGGGGGGAGTGGATTTTCTCCGGAAAGTTTCATATATAATATCTGCTTCCCATCAGGAGACCACCGTGGCTGTGATGGCCATCCACCATGAACCACAAGTGCCGCCTGCCCTCCCTGTTCTGGTAAGGTGTATAAGGCAAATTCCTGTTGACTGGTCATAAGAGCTCCGATTTTATTGTCTGTGCTCCAACCCGTAAGAAGTGTTATCCCTTCAGTTCCTTCAGGTGGGTCGATTGTGATTTCATCTCCAGATGGATTCTCAACTCTATTAATAGGAACGACGAAAATTTGTTTCCCTTCAGAATGATCGAGAAATGCGATTTTTGATGCATCGGGGGACCAGACTGGACTGGATGCATTTCCGGCGTCAGCAACTAAAGATGGAGATCCACCTGAAGTAGGGATTACCCATAAACTACCACCTCCCACACCGAGCATTTTGTCTTCAACAAAGGCAATCAAATTCCCATCAGGAGAAAAAACCGGCTCCCTGGCTTGTATATCAGTCAGTTGTTTTGGTTTCCCTCCTTCGACAGAAATAGTCTGAATATGTTGTTTATTGTTTTCAATCGATGAAAAAGCCAAGGTCTTTCCATGTGGAGACAAACTCATTCTATAGTTGACCACCCGTGCAGCCCGATAATTTTCACACACTTTTTTTGGTTGTCCTCCCTCTACAGGAACCACATATATACTTTGCTTCCAATTTTGTTTTTTAAGGTAGTCTTCTGGATGAATATCATTAAAAGCAATCCATTTGCCATCACCAGACCAGGTAAGTCCGGACCATTCAACTGGTATATTTTCGGTATTCAAGCGTTCAGGTTTCCCTGGAAAATCAGATCCCAGATTTCCCGAAAGCGGTAGTACCCATAACTTTTCATCATATACCAGTAATAGTTTCTGAGCGTCGGGAGATAAGGCAACATTCCACGATAGCTCGGTTGGGATCCGGATTTTTCTAAAGGTTGGTTCAAGAGGAATTTCCTGCAGTGCAAGAAGCCTGTTAAGCCTTTCTTTAGCCAGGGCTACTTCACCCTCTTGGTCAGGGTATTTATTAATTACATCCTGATAGGTTTCCCGGGCTTGCATTAAACCCAGTTTTTCATAACAAACACCCATATGTAATAATGATTTTGCAGCAACTTCCCGGTTATCAGGGAATTCTTTTACTATTTGTTGATACAAGTCAATAGCTTGCTGCAGTTCCCCTGTTGCTTCTTCCATATAAAGCGCTTTTTCGAAAAGCTGACCTGCTGTCTGTTGGGCCAATGATGTACTAGTAATGAAAAATAGACCAACAGTCGATAAAAGTAAAATGGAAATTATTCTCTTAATGTTTTTCATGACATCCGCCTTTTTATTTTTTCATTTCAAACTTAATATTTATCATCGGGGGATGTGTTAAGGAAGTGTGATGATATAGTGAAAATTAAGTGCAAGTCCTTTTATTTCAATCGTTTAATTTATACCCAACACCTCTTATGCTTGTAATAAATTTAGGCTTTGCGGGGTCTTCTTCTATCTTTTTTCGAATATTGGCAATATGACTGTCTATTGTTCGTGAAGAAACAACCAGGTTATCTTCTCCCCAAATATGGTCGAGAAAATTATCCCTGGTGAGTACCTCCCCCTTTTGTTTTACAAGAAGCCGTAACATCTGAAATTCCAGAGGAGTATATTCTATCTTTTGCCCACTCTTTTTTGCTTCATACTTTTTGAAATCTAATTCAGTTTCACCAATACAGAAAGAGTGTATTTCTGTTGGATGGTCTTCGATCCTGCGGAAAACTGATTTTACACGGGCCAGCAATTCACGAAGGCTGAATGGTTTTGTAACATAATCGTCAGCACCCAACTCCAGTCCCAATACTTTATCGATCTCTGTATCCTTAACCGTCAGCATTATGATGGGCGTATTATTACCTTCCTTTCTTAGTCTTTTACACACTTCATAACCATCAAGCTCAGGTAGCATAATATCCAGTATAATTAGGTCAGGTTTCTTTTCTTTGGTCATCGTTAACCCTTTTGCGCCATCGTTTGCTACGAAAACATGATACCCTTCGGATTCAAATTCATCCTGAAGACTCATTTGAATCCCGGGATCATCTTCAACGATTAGAATTTTTCTTAACATATCAACCTCCTTCAGTTTTATTTATTATAGGTAATAATAAAGTAAATGTACTCCCCTGGTTTATCTTACTTTCAACTAATACTTCTCCTCCATGGGCCTCAATAGTGTGCCTGACCAGGGTTAAACCCAGACCAGTACCTTTTGTTGAAAGTCTGATTGCATTACTCCCCTGGTAGAACTTTTCAAATATTTTGTCTAATTCACCATGGGGAATACCAATTCCATAATCCTTAACTTTTATTATTAGGCTATTTTCATTCTTATTAACAATTACTTCAATTTCATTTTTTTTCGTTGAAGCCCTGATGGCATTATCAAGTAGATTATTAATAGCCATGGCCAGGGCATTTTTATCAATTTTTAAATAATAGATGTCAGCAGGAATCCGGGTATTGATCTTTATTTCTCTTTGTAAATTTTCATTTCTGAAGTTTTCTATCGTTTGATCCAGCCATTTAGACATATCTGTTTCCTCAAAATCATATTCTTTTTTTCCTTCTTCTATTTTTGCGAAATCTAAAATATTTCCAACTAAACGGGTTAATTTATCTGTATCCTGAGAGATCACTGAAAAATACCGGTTCATTCTGGCCTTATCTTTTACTTTTCCTGCCATAAGCCGTTCTGTCAAAGTTTTTATTGAGGTAAGCGGAGTTTTAAATTCATGAGAAACAGAAGATACAAAATCTGACTTTATCTTTAGCACTTCCATTTCATGAACAACGGTTCTTACAATAAGAACAACACCAAAACTAAGTATGAGCATCAAGGTGAGAATTGTCCAGAAATAGAAACTTTTATGAAGGCCGGTTAGTCCTGCTACTTTTGTTTCTACACGATAAGCTTCAATTCTCCATGGAGGAAAATTATTTTCAAAGAATGCAGTTATTATTGGAATTTCTTCAGGTTGGCTCTTTTTGCCATATACAATCCGACCAGTGAGATTTGATATTGTACAATTGGCTCTTTCACCGGAATGGATGACTTTGATGATAGTATTGAGAATATCGTTTTCTAAATAGTCGTTATTAATTTTAACTCCCAAAATTCCCTGAGCATCATTTTTATTTTCATCAGGAATCGGAGTGGTTATAATAAGAAAGTCCTTATTATTGATGGTTTTCGAATAACGAAATTGATTTTGTGTATAGGGTTCAGGTTGGGTGAGTTTTCGGCGAAATTCCGGAATAACCTCACTTTTCAGATCACTGATAATCTGCCATTGTTCCATTCTCTCCTGATGACTGGCTGTTAACTGCTCAAACTGTTTTTTATATTCCTCCTCGTCAGGAAGCTCTGTTGAATTTTTTTGCAATAGGTTTGTGATAATTTCCTTTACCATTGAAGCATAGGTTTTAAACTGGCTTTCGCTTAAAATCCACGAATTCATAATGAGTTTACCATATAAATTAAATGCCTCATTCAGCGCATTTTCAGATTCCCCTGACTTTTGATAGCAACCGGTCAACTGTAACCGGGCAATAATAACCATGGGTAAACCAGAGGAGGTTTTGCTTTCGGGATATTCATTACTAATTCTTGAATAGATTTGTATTGCCTGCTTATATTCTTTAAGTTTTGTCAGGTTCCGAGCAATGCGGTTCAATAGCTGAGCCTGATCGCTCTTTTCTTTTACAATAGTTAGCAGATCATTATAACTTGAAACGGCCAATTTGTAATCCTTCTTCAAAAATTCATACTTTTCAGCTTTTTTTAATTTTTCTCCCTGGGTTTCATCCAGTGTAAAAGTTGATATTGAAACGGGTTGGTTCAAAACAGCCTCAAGTGGAGGGAACCATGGCCCGGCATCTCTGTAAACAATAAAAAATTGCTTCAACAAATGATTTTCCGTTAACCGGCTATCGAGCAAAATTTTTATTGCTTCATAATCTTTATTAATAAGCGATGGGGTTTGAACTAAATATTGAAGGGCATTTTCAACTTCATTTATCGGAGAAAGGATTTGTGTCTTAAAAAGATCAATAGCTTTTATTTGTTCCTCTTCCAATTGTTTTGCCAGTCTGAATTTTTCATTTCGGATGGCCTTAATCCCAAATACACTGAGGAAAACCGAAGGAATAAAAATAGTTAGAAGGAATAAAACGATCAACCTTTTATGCCTTCTGAGAGCTATTAGGAGGTCCTTTTTCATTTATCATGAACTATAGTAAAAATTACGACAAAATACTTTTAATAACAATATTTGCGGATGTTTATGGAGTATAAGCAGACCTTCCAGCCATGCTTGACAGCGGGCAAGAGTCCTTAGGATCTGGAAGAATCAGTGGAAAAGAATTGGAAATTTCGGATTTCGTTTTGATATGGAAATACCGGTCTGTCGTTTTGAAGCCGGCGGCCCGTTAAAAATAGCACACCCGGCGATCCTCCTTTCGGCAGAACAACCGGGGTGTGAAAAATTGGTATATTCTATTTAGTTGCAGGAAGAAAATTTTCCATCAGCCAGAATTCCTTGTCTTCACCTTTCCCGCCTACAAAAACAAATCTTTCCCCATCAGGTGACCAGTCAAGCCGATCACCAATATTTGAATCGACGAGACCTGTCTCAATGTTAACTATGCTCCCATCTTCTAGCGATATGATTTTAATAACTTTGCCGTCAGGTCCGTCAAAAGCGATCCGTTTACTATCAGGAGACCACGCAAATTGCATGCCTGGATGCGGATCATTCACTTTTCCAATAACCCGTGACTTTCCATCACCATTCGCAGATATTATACTAAGATTTCCAGAACCGGAAGTGTCATTTTGTTGAGAAAAATATGCAATGAATTTTCCATCAGGTGACCATTCGATTGGTCCAAAAATAACACTGTCAGATTCTGTTGTCAGGGGTGTTGGTTCTCCACCATTTGCATGGATCATGAAAATGTTCGTTTTTAGGTTAGTTAAAGTTTTCGGTATTCTGGCGCGCACAAACGCAATAGCCTTTCTGTCAGGCGACCAACAAGGATGCATATCTGTTGTTTGTTCAGAGGCTTCCGTGAGCTGTTTTGGTTTTCCTCCCTCAACGGGAAGTGTCCAGATGTGGTTGTGTAAAAAATGCGGTGGTTCTTTTTGTGTTTTTCCCGAAAAAACAATCATCTTTCCATCCGGCGAAATCCTATTTCCTACACCGAAATACGGGATATAAATTTTCACATCTGACTGAATGGGAACTGTCGTAAAACTTCCCCCCTCAGCAGGAATAGAAGCTATTGCTAATCCTTGCCAGGCGCCACTTGTATCATTCGGGAAATTTACACAAAATATTCGCATGCCATCGGGCGACCATCGTGGCTGCCCCCCTCCCTGTGCAACCTGCATAGCCTTCCCACCCTTTGCCGGCAGAGTGTAAAGACCTGTTTCTCCACGTCTCTCAAAGATGGCTCCAATTTTATTGTCAGGACTCCATCCCGCTAAAAGCCATATACCGTCGATTCCTTCAGGAGCATCAATAGTAATCAAGTCCCCTGTGGCTTCTCCATTTTCTCCTATAGGGATGAAGTTAATCTGATTTCCTTTATTGCCATAGTCCAGAAATGCGATCATATCACCTTTAGGAGACCAGATAGGACTGGACGCATTCTTGGCATTAACCACAAGTTTCGGAGTCCCCCCTTGTACAGGTACAACCCATAGATCACCGCCCCCTCTGCCTATGTGCCTATCTTCTACAAACGCAATCATCTTGCCATCGGGGGAAAAAACAGGTTCTCTAGCCTGGGCATGGGCATTGACCAATTGCTTTGGACACCCCCATCAACAGAGATTGTATAAATATGCTGCTCATTCTTTTCCAAGTCAACATCTGAAAAAGCCAAAGTCTTCCCATCTGAAGACAGACTTATTCTATAGTTAACGGTACGTGCATCACGATAATTTTCATAAACTTTCTTCGGGCTTCCGCCCTTTGACGAAACAACATAAATACCCTGATTCCCTTTGTTTTCTTCTTTTGTCAGTTCATTTAATGGATATTCATTAAATGCAACCCAATTGCCATCACCGGACCAGGTATGGGCAGTCCACTCTACGCGAACACCTTGTGTGTTCAGTTCTAGCGGGGCTCCTGGAATATCTGTTCCCAGATTTCCTGAAAGTGGCATAATCCACAACTTTTTGTCAGATACTAATAATAATTCCTTACCATCGGGTGATAATGCAACATTCCAGGAAAGTTCAGTTGGAATCGGGATTTTTCTAAAAGTTGGTTTCTGAGGAACATCCTGCAAGGCGAGAAGCCGGTTAAGCCTTTCTTTAGCCTTGGCTACTTCAACTTGTTGGTCAGGGTATTTATTGACCACATCCTGATAGGTTCCCCGGGCTTGTTTTAATCCCAGTTTTTCATAGCAAATTCCCAAATGTAATAATGACTTTGCAGCAACTTCCCTGCTTTCGGGATTGCTTTCTAATATCTGCTGATATAAATCGATAGCATTTTGCAATTCACCCTTTACTTCCTCGGTGTAAAGTGCTTTTTCAAATAGTTGTCCTGATGACTGTTGGGAGAATGTAGTAGTTTTTGAAAAGCACAGGCAAACAACTAATAAAAGTAAAAGGGATAGTAATTTTATAGTATTTTTCATGACAAGCTCCTTTTTAATTGATTTTCCAATGACGGACTTTTGTCCGTTTTCTATTCAAAATTACTGCTAATTGCCCCAGGAAGTGTTCTGGAAGTGTCGAGATATGTTGGAAAACAACGCATTTTCCAAATTTACTCAGCGGTTAATTTATATCCCACACCCCGGATGTTTATGATGTACTTTGGATTTGCAGGGTCATCTTCCAGTTTTTTACGAATATTGGCAATATGACTGTCGATGGTCCGCAGTGAAATAACCACGTTGTGTTCTCCCCATACTTTCTCCAGTAGCTCATCCCTGGTAATTACCTTGCCTTTATTTTTCACAAAAAGCTGCAACACCTGAAATTCCAGTGGTGTAAAATCTATTTTTTCCCCCTTTTTTGTTGCTTCGTACTTTTTAAAGTCCAGCTCTGTTTCACCCAAACGAAAAGAATTGTTTTCAGTGGAGTATTCACCAAGCCTGCGAAAAATTGTTTTGACACGGGCTGATAATTCACGGACGCTGAATGGTTTGGTCACGTAATCGTCGGCGCCTAACTCCAATCCCAGAACTTTGTCAATCTCTTTATTTTTTACTGTCAGCATTATGATTGGGGTATGATTTCCCTCCATTCTCAGTTTTTTGCAAACTTCATAACCATCCATTACGGGGAGCATAATATCCAGGATAATCAGATCCGGCTTTTGTTTTTCTGCCATTGTCAGGCCCTCTCCGCCATTTTCTGCAATAAATACCTGATACCCATCAGATTCAAATTCATCTTTCAGGCTCATTTGAATCCCCCGATTATCTTCAACGATAAGAATTTTCCTACTCATAGTATTTGGTTTCAATATTGTTTTATAATGGTAAAATTATAGTAAACGTACTCCCGCTGCCGACTTTGCTATCCACTGAAATTTTTCCATTGTGGGCTTCGATAATCTGCCTGACAAGGGTCAATCCCAGTCCTGTACCTGTTGAAGTATGCATGGGGGCATTTCTTCCCCTATAAAATTTGTCAAATATTTTATTTAGGTCCTCTTTATGAATACCTATGCCATTATCACGAACTTTTAGGAAAAGGTTATTTTCATCTTTTTCAACAAATATCTCCACCACAATCTTCCCCGATGAAAATTTAATCGCGTTATCAAGCAGGTTGTTGATAGCCTGCTCCATGGCGTTTTTGTCAATGGCTATGTGAGGAATGTCAGCAGAAAAGTGGGAATTAAATTTAATCCCTTTTTGAGGGTATTTATTTTTTAAATTTGTTATTGTTTGGGTCATCCATTGCGTTATATCCGTTTCCTCAAAATCATATTGTTTTTTCCCTTCTTCAATCTTTGCAGAATCCAGAAAATTGCTAACCAGCCGACTCAGATTATCAGCATCCCCGAGGATCACTGAATAATATTCTTTCATTCGGGCAGGATCTTTTACTTTTTCATCCAGCAATCTTTCCGTCAAAGCTTTGATTGATGTTATCGGAGTTTTAAATTCATGGGATACAGAGGAGACAAGTTCCGATTTTAGTTTAAGAACATCCATTTCATGCACAATGGTCCTCATGATAAGAAAAACTCCAAAAATCAAAATGACAATTATTGTGAGAATTGTCCAGAAATAGAAACTCTTATAGATGCCTTTAAACAAGATTTCCTCAAATTGATTGTTTGCAATCTCAATTCTCCAGGGAGGGAAATTATCATTAAAGAATAAAGTTATTCCTGGCAATTCGTTGAATGGCGTTTTTTCACCAAATATCACCCGTCCTTTAAGGTCAGTTATAACAAGATTTGCATTTTCATTCAACCGAACCTCTTCAATGATTTTCTTTAAAAGATCACTTTCAAAAAAATCGCTGTTAATTTTAACTCCCAAAATTCCCTGTGCACTTGTTTTAGTATTATCCGGGATCATCGATGAAAGGATAAGAAAGCTCTCATCCCCAATTGTTTTTGAATATCGAAAGGTGTTTTGTGAATACGTGTTGGTTTGCATAAACTCTCGTTGAAGCTCGGGAATACACTCATTTTTTAGATCATTTATAATCTGCCATAGCTCAATTTTATCCAGATAATCAGCTTTTAGATCCTCAAACTCTTTCACATATTTATCCTTTTCGGGAAGATCATCAGATTTATTATCCAAAATATTGCTGAATGTTTCAATTGCAATTGAAGCATAAGATATAAACTGATTTTCGGTTAAATCACCCCAATTCACAAGGATCTCATTAAAGGCATATAATGCTTCTTTTAAGGCATTTTCATCTTCACCTGATTCCTCATAACAATCCACCAATTGAAGCCGGGCAGTAATGGCCAATGGGATACCAGTGGAAGTTTTACTTTTCTGGAAGTCGTTAATTATTCTGGAATAGATTTTAACAGCCTCCGGATATTTCCTCCTTTTTACCAGATTTCGGGCGATATGATTCAATATTTGTCCCTGTAAGTTTTGGTCACTGACACTTACCAGTAGCTCTTCATAAATGGAAATAGCCATTGGGTAATTGTTCTGTATGAATTCATATCTTTCAGCATTTTTCAATGTACCCTTTTGAGCGGCATTAAATTCCAAAGTTGATTCAATGGGTGAATTGTCCGGATCTGTCCGGAAATGAGGAAACCATGGCTCGGTATCGTTGTAAACAATAAAAAACTGGCCCAACATTCGATTTTCAGCTACTTGAGCATCAAGTAATAGTTCTATTTCATCATACTCTTTGTTAATTAATAAAGGGTTCTGTCTCAGTAACTGAAGGACATTTTCAGCATTATGGATATTCGAATCAACTTGCGACTTGAAATGCTCTGCAATTCTCATTTGCTCTTCTTCAAATTGTTTCTCAATCCTGAATTTTTCATTACGTAGTGCGAGAATTCCAAAAATGCTGAGCAGAACCGAAGGCAGAAAAATGGTTAGAAGGAATATAACGATCAACCTTTTATGTCTTCTAAGAGCTATAAGGAGGTCCTTTTTCATTTATCATGATAAATAGTAAAAATTACGACAAAATACTTTTAGTAACAATATTTTCAAATGTTTATGGAGTTTAAGCAGACCTTTTTGGATTCGTTAACCAGAATGAAGCAGGTCGATTATCTCAGGTCGGTCTTGGAGACGGCAAGCAGTTTGGGGGGCATTCTCTTTTATTTTCCGGATTCTAAATCCTCACTAACTGTCCGTTTGAAAAATAGCAAGGTGTAGAATTATACTACACCCAGAGGATTTGAGGTGCCACAAAAAAAACACACCCGGTTGATCCGCCATCCAGCAGAACAACCGGGGTGTGTTAAAAGTTGAATTATTTTTTGATTTCAGTTTCAGGAAGAAAATTTTCCATTACCCAGAATTCTACATTTTTTTGTTCCTTGGCAGAAAAAGCAATATGACGCCCGTTCGGATGAGCACTCAGATTATTAAAACCTTTTTCCATTTCCAACCCAAGTTTCTGGAGTTCTCCACCCTCTACAGGTATTCGACACAACTCCCATCCATCTTGCCCTGGTTCTTTATCTGAGAAGAGAATATATTTTCCATCAGCGGACCATGTGATTGGACGTCCAAGGTTGTATTCTTCCTTAAATGTGTACAGCTCTCTGGGATCTCCTCCGGAAGCTGGCATCACTTTCAGTGATTTTGGATGACTACTTGCTAACCACTTCCCATCTGGTGAGAGGGACATGTTTATGTAAGTATCAAATCGATAGAGTTCTTTTTCAATTCCTGTATCGATGTCCCGAACCAGGATTTGAGAAATTTTATTTGAAGTGTTAAAATCTACATAGAAAACAGCTTTTCCGTCACGAGACAATTCGATTGAATGTAAATAGGTTGATTTCCAACTCTCCCATGGTATGACAGGCGTAAAGTTGCCTGATTGAACATTAATACGGAATATTCCATATCGATTTTTATTGTCTATTCCCTTTACAAGTATGGAACTGCAATCGGAAGACCAACGGAAGTTACGTGCCCCTTTTATATTATGCCCTTCGAGATAAAATTCTTTATCCTCGTTAGTTTCAAGATTACGAATACAGATAATACCCTGACCGTTTCTACCAGAAATATAAACTATATATTTTCCATCGGGCGAGTAATATGGGTAATAGTTGGATCCCTCAAAACGTTTAATAGCCATCTTTGGTGGAGCCAGGATTTTACCTGTCTCAGGATCGAGACCAGCAGTATAAACATTATTTCCTCCCTTTGAAGTACTGTAGTAAAAAGAGCCTTTCTGTGTGAATCCCCTTGGGGTAAGATTACCAATATCCGACTTAATCAATTTGGGATTACCCTGAGGTTTTCCTTCTGTGACTTGAATAACAAAGGCATCAAAGGTTCCGGTTCGGTCGCTGGCAAAAAGGATATTTTTTCCATCAGGGGCCCAGCCCAATACTTTATCGTATGCAGGGTGTTTAACCAACGAAATTTCATGACCTCCAGAGGTTGGCATGAGAAATATGTCAGGATTTTTAGAAAATTCTTCCGGTGGCAAGTCATACACAATATAGCGTCCATCCGGTGAAAAACTCATGTTATTCATCCAGATTTTTCCCACCAGCGTTTTGAGAACTCGAACGGATCCATTTTCAGTTGAAACCAACACAATCTGGCGACTGTTGTCTTTTCTTTGAAAACAAGCCAGAATTTGTTTGCCATCAGCAGACCAATCAAAAGTTTGCGCAAATAACACTTCCTCATTTTTATAGAGAATTCGGGGCTTCAAGTCGTCAAGCCCGATAATACGTAATTCGGTTAAGTCGTCGTCAATCCACCAGTTGTAAACAAGCTGGTTACCGTCAGGCGACCATGTGGAATTTTCAGTATACCGCATTTGATTTGACTCCCAGGAACCTTCTTTGGTGAGGAGACGCTTCTTGCCAGCGGTGCTTTCATAAATGGCCAGGTTGCCGGTATCCCAGTCTGTAAAAGCAAAATGTTTCCCATCAGGTGAGGGGCTACCAGCCTCAAATTCTGAGCCACTACCATCAATGACCTTGCGAATCACAAAATTCTTTTTTTCTTTTTCTTTTTTTTGTGGAAGCTTTTCAAGTGGCAGGAAATTTTCCATTAGCCACAAGTCTATTTCTCCACCTTTTCGTGTTGTAAAGGCTATTTTTTCCCCATCGGGTGCCCAGGTGAGGTTGACTGGTTGAGTATCCAAACCGGTTTCAATTTCCACAGGTTCCCCTCCATCCAGTGATATGGTCCAGATTTTCTTATTCGCAGTATATAGAATTTTCTTTCCATCAGGAGAAAAGGTAATCCATGTATCCTGGTCTCCTTTATGCAAATCAGCTAAAACCTTAGGTTCTCCATTATCAACAGGAACAGTTTTAATCTTTCCATCTTCATAACAGTAATAAACAATTGATTTACTATCGGATGACCAACACATGGAATTAGGGCCTGATTTCAGTTTATCTGCATCAGTTACAAGCACTCTTACATCACTCCCTTCAGCAGATATTAAGCATAAACTTGTTTTAACGCTATTCCCGTCAGTTGTCATTTCCTGGCGCCAAAAACTTATAATCTTCCCATCAGGCGACCAACAAGGATAGGAATCGTATAATGGACTCAGAGTAACCTGTATAGGTTTCCCTCCTTCTATTGGAACTGTCCAGATGTGAATGCCAGCGACTCCTTCTTTTGTCCCAGTAAAAAGCAACTTTTTCCCATCCGGAGAAACATTAACCCAGTTTTTACTATCCATTCCATTGATAGGAATTGCAGAAATTTTTCCTCCTTCGGTAGAGATTGAGGATAGTTTATCGTTATAAGTGAGGTATATTCTCTTTCCATCAGGCGACCAGCTCGCGGAAAATGCCAGACCGTCTGCAGGTGTTACCTGAGTTGCTTTCCCCCCCATTGAAGGAATGGTATATATTGCCTGGAGCTCAGGGCTTAACATAAATATCCCGATCTTGTTATCATTAGTCCATCCTGCCAAATTTAAAGAAGCCTCTAACGAAAGTTCAATTCTTTTTGGTGGAGCAGAGGGCTTTCCTGTCTCCGATAAAGGAACTAACAATATTTCTTTACATTCTCCATCAGACTTTGGTTCCCGTAAAAAGGCAATAATATCGCCATCGGGTGACCAGATAGGCGGCCCCCATGCTTTTCCCCCCAGGTCACTGACTTTGACGGGAGTTCCGCCAAGAGCAGGGATGACCCAAAGGCCATCTTCTTCAGCAGATATTTTCATATAAGCAATTTTATTGCCGTTAGGCGAAAATGCCGGCAGCCATGTATTGCCATCTGTTAGTCGTTTGGCAACTCCACCATTTACAGGTATTGTATAGATGTAAGATTCCTTTGGCTTATCCGATTTTCCTTCTTCCTTGGATGCATAGGCCAATACTTTTCCATCAGGCGATAAACTAAGACTGTACTGAAACAAGTGATAGCTGCCGCCGCGGTTCACGGGCAAAGCAATCTTTGTAGGTTCACCACCAGTTGAGGTTATCACATGTACTTCATCAACAAAAATGTCCTTCTCTTTATCATTTTTCATATAATTATACGCGATCCACTTGCCATCTGCAGACCAGACATGACCCCAGCTCCAAACCTTATCTTCTCCAATAAGCTTTTCTGGTTTTCCTGCAATATCCGGGCCTACCTTCCCGGGAATAGGAATTGTCCAGATACTTCCCTCATACCTTGTTGAGGAAAAAGTGAGTGTTTTCCCATCTGGGGATAATTGTGCTCCTCGAGCCAGCTTGACAGGGATTTGGATTTTAGTAAATGTTGGTTCCAGAGGAATTTTCAATTCTTTCTCAGCCAAAAGCACTATCCGGTTAAGCCTTTCTTTAGCAATTCGGACAAATTCTGGTTGGTCTTCAAAATTATTGACCACCTTTTCGTAATATCCTATAGCTTTTTTATTGCCTAATTTTTCATTGGTTAATCCAAGATGATAAAATGCTTCCGCTGTAACAGCCCTGTTTGTTGAATTTTCATCAACGATTTCAAGGAATAATTTCATCGCCTCCTCCAGGTTTCCGTTAACTTCTTCCTCGTAGATGGCCTTATTGAGCATCTCCTGTGGTGTTTCTTGTCCTGAAACGTTAAATATAACTGCCAGACAAAAAACCGAAATAATTAATAATGCTTTCATAATGTTCTTTTTTTGAACAAAGTTAAACTACCGGAAATTTGAATCGAACAAGTAACGAATGAGTTGTGTCAAGCTCAAATGAAGTTTTAAGAAGATAAAAATTTATACCCTCTTCCCCGTACACCAATAATCCATTTTGGTTGTGCAGGATTATCTTCTATTTTTTTTCGCAAATTTAAAATATGTGTATCTACTGTTCTTGAAGCTACAAAAACCTCAGTTCCCCATACTTCATCCATTATCCGGTCTCGGTTTACTACTTCCCCTTTATGATTAATAAGGAATTTTAACAGATCAAATTCCAGGGTGGTCAATAAAATGTTTTCATCACCTTTAAAACATTCGTATTTTTGAAAATCAACTGCTATTTTCCCAAATGAGAATTTAGTTTCAGCCGACATTTCCGGTTTTTCATTCACCCTTCGCAATACAGCTTTAACACGAGCCTGCAATTCTCTTGGGCTAAATGGTTTAGTAACGTAATCATCGGCACCGAATTCCAATCCCAGGATTTTATCTACCTCCAGGCTTTTAGCTGTGAGCATAATGATGGGAGTTCGCACATTTCTTTTGCGAAGTTCCTTTAACACTTCAAATCCATCCATTTCGGGAAGCATTATATCCAGTAAAATAATATCGTAATTTGGCTCACTACTTTTTTGAAGTCCCAATGTTCCGGTATTAGCTGAATCAACCTGGTATCCTTCAGCGATGAAGTCATCTTCCAGAGCCATGCGAATTGCTTTTTCGTCTTCGATAATTAATATTCTTGTCATGATTCTTTTTTTGTATCAAGGGGCAGGTTCACCTGAAAAGTACTTCCTTTTCCCGGAGTACTATCCAGAGAAACAGTGCCGTGATGTGCTTCAATTAATTTTTTTACAATAGTCAGTCCTATACCGCTCCCTGTTACGGAACGTGTTAGCTCGTTACCACCTCTGAAAAAACGGTCGAAGACTTTTTGCTGGTCTTCGCGCTGTATTCCTATTCCAAAATCCTTTACACTTATTATTACCGAATCTCCGGTAGATTCTACCATTATCTCAATGTTTTTTGAATTTCCGGAGTATTTATATGCATTGTCAAGTAAATTATATAAAACCTGCTGAATTGCCTCTTTGTCAATTACAAGTTCAGGGAGTGTTTCGGGAATAGATGAAAAAACTGAAAATCCTTCATTTGCAATACTTTTCTGAAAAAGTGATTTTACACGGTCGATCAGTTCTTTCAGGCTGGTCTTCTCAAACCGAAAGGCTTTTTCCCCTTCCTCTATTTTTGAAAAATCAAGAATATTATCAATTAGGTGACTTAACCGTTCTGATTGCTCCAACATTATTTCGTAATACTCTTTTTTCCTGCTTTCCGTTTTTATCCTTTCATTAAACAGCATTTCAGACATCTGCCTGATTGAAGTCAGGGGGCTTTTAAATTCATGGGAAACGGTGCTAATAAAATCGGATTTCATTTTCGAAAACAAGAGTTCTTTATTTATAATTTGCAAGGTGAAAAACAAACCCAGTGCCAGTCCAATCACAATTAACAGGAAGATATACATAAAGATACCCTGAGAAGCACTAAAAAAAGCAGTTATAATGCTGGTTGACTCCTTATAAAGCACCAAAGACCAGGAGGGCAAATATGACGGGAATACAGATGTGATCCTGATATCTTCGGACAAATCCCCCGTCGACTGAGAGAGTAATTCCCTGCCTTCTTTAAATATTTGCCACTGAAAATCGAGCTTTTGTTTTTCAATGGGAATAATTGTTTGCGTTAACTGATTTAAAAATTGGGAGAGATTATAAATTATACCCCATTGCCCATTACCTGATTGAGGGAATACAGAAAAATAGGTTGCCTTTCGTTCCACATTCATACATACTCTGTATTCGCTTTCAGCTTCCGGTGACTTAAAACCGGATTCTTTTAATACTATTCCGGTTTTATTCAGAAACAGTAATTTTTGGTTGGTATTATCAGCAAGGGTTTTTAGTTCATCCAATAATGATTTAATTTGCTTTCCCTGTTCCCGGCAGAGCTCATTATTACAACTGTCACTTATTTTTATAATTTCATTAGTTGCAAATATCAATTGGTTATACTGTGAAACTTCCAATTCCCAATGTGATTTTATTGCCAGGGATAGGAGATGATTTGTCGATTTTAATGCACTGAGTGTATCTCCCATGGCTAAATACAATTTGCCGGTCTCCATTAATGCGATAACACCCAGGGGGATTCCTCTATTCATTCTTTCATGGCCGTACTTTTGTTCGATTAGCTTGTATGTATTTAAAGCAGCTGTATAGTTTAACAGCTTTTTCTGAATTCGTGACACTGGTATTAACAGGGAAGCGAACAATGCATCGTTTTTTGTTCCTTTGATCAGATCCTGATAGAAAGTTAACGCTTTTTGATAATTTTTATCCTGAAATTCGTATTCCCATCCTTTTAAGAAGTTGTTATTTAAATCAGATCCTGTAGTTGAGTTCAATTGACTAAAAGTCCCGTCTGAGAAATAGAGCAATCTTGATTTAAGGATCTGTACCTTACCAGAGGGCTGGATGTAAAAAATGCCTTCAATTCCGGGTTTCTCCAGTAAGAATTCTGATAAGATTGAATCTTCAAAGAATTCGGAATAAGATGTCGGGATACCCGTTAAAATGGTTTTTTGTAAAAATTGCTTCTCTGTTTTTGTAATAAACAGGTCAGATTCTGTAATGATTTTTGCACCGGCTTCTGTAAGTTGACGCCTGATTTCTCTTTCATTTATAGCCTGATCATTGATAACACCTCTAAAAGCAAGAGCCCCAAGAACAACGCTTGGTAATACAATGGCCAAAAAATAATAAAATAGGATCTTATTTTTCCCTATACTGATTTTCTTATGCATCTGAAAATTTAAATATTATTTAAACCCGGATTATGCATTAGAAATCTATTACGAACTATAGCTGACTATCATCCAGGCACTTGCTCGATTTTTCCTACTCACCATAGCGGTGCTATGCCTGCGTTGCAAAAACCTGTGCGAGCACCTATCTAACAGCCAGTTATAGCTCTCACGACAAAGTCTAATACATAAACCGGGTTCAATGTGCAAAAGTTCTCAATTTTAAATCACATACATGTCAAGAAACAAAATTGTTCTGTCAAGACTTTGTCAAGAACATGGTATAAGGTAATGAAAAAACTACAAAAATCGTTTTCTGATTAATTATAAAATCTGCTAATTTTTAGAGTTGGAGGTAATGAGTTTATAATAATTAATCCTGCTTAACTTTATGATTGGATAAACGAAAATGCATACAAATCAACATGGAGTTAATTGCAATAAACGTTATACGTCATTCTGGTTACAAAGCTAATGAATACCCTAAAAACTTTTCCTGGGATCATATTGAATTTGAAGTCGTTGACATAATCGATCGCTGGTATGAAGCTTATAATATATCCACTTCACGAACTGTAGACTATTTTAAGGTTAAAACTACACGTGCTGGAAACTAAATGCTAAAACATGAGAAAGAAAGTGATAAGTGGTTTTTAGTGGTTTAACATTTGCATGTGTTTTAATGGAACTTTTCTTTCATTCAAGTCAAAAGTTTGGTTTATCCAAGTCAAACGTTTGTTTCATCCAAGTCAAACGTTTGTTTTATCCAAGTCAAACGTTTGTTTTTGATTAGATAAAAGTAAAAGCATAACTCCCTCATAATCTGGGCGATAATAATTTGTTTTTAAAAGTTTATTTTGAGTTTTAAAGAGCGACTACATCTTCCAGGATATTTTTCACAAGCAGACAAGTACTCGACGGAAAGGAGTTGATTTATCCTAATCCTGTTTTATCAGGTCATGGAGAAAAATCAATCGTATTAAAACATACCACTCAAACAGCATTATCTTCGGAAGAAAATGTTAAAAAATGTTAAAATTCTGTTCATTTGATTATTTAAGGAATATTTGCCTGGAAAATCCGGTTTTTGGCATAGTAATTGAGTCCTTTTATGTGTAACTTTCTTTTATAATAACAGCTTAAAAAGATAGGATCCTTCTCGAAAGTTGATTGGCCGCTGAAAGGCTGTTGATCACCTTATCAAGTTTATTTCTTGAAAGTAATGTGTTGTGAAAAGCAGCACACCAACTGATGCTCCGGTATCAGGAAGCATCAGGTATCTGCCCGATTTTGGGCTAACGTACTATTTATTTTATAAGCTTAAAATTCAAAAACAATGGCAATTAAATTTAAACCGGTAGCCAGGATAAATCCAGGGGATTTGTCTGCACCAAAACAGTATTACGCATTCCTCGATAAAGGTGATGAAGTTACCTTCGATGAACTGATCGATTTCGCAGGGAAAATGTCAGGAATCAATGAGCCCTACATTGTAGCTGTGATGAGAACACTTGAGAAGGTGATCATTGAACAGTTATCTCATGGACGATATGTGCGCCTTGGGAGAATAGGAACGATTTATCTTTCCTTGTTTTCTGATGGTGTCGAGAAAGCTGAAGACTTAAGTTCGAGAGACATAAAGTCAATGAAAATTCGATTTAAACCAGGTAAAGTGTTGAGAAATGCGATAAAAAGATTTACCCTGCAGAAGTCTTCATGATCAATGCCCGGAGTGCTATAATCTGTTTAAGTTGAAGTAGTCGCGGTTTCGGCCAGTACAGTTCTCAATTCAATTACCAATATTTAAACATGCCGTTCAGTCTCAACCCGAATGATAAATAATAACAAAGAAACCGAGGTTCCCTATTAATTTTGGATTTTTGATTGTCTACAGAGGCTCAACAATTTTCACATCGCAATCCTCATCCCATCTTTAATGAACACACTCTTGTTCAAGTAAATTGCTCTTAAACAGTATAAGACACCTCCTAAAGACCCTATTAAAGCTCTATTAGTGAAAAGTAATCTTTTGATATACCACTCTGGAAAGGCTATCAAATCAGGTAGTATATAGATGGCAGATATTGCTACCAGAGCCGCAATTAAGTAATTTATTGATCGATGTAGTCCATGGTTTTGTAGATGTTGAATCCGGATGGTATATGAGGCTTCAAAAACAGCCGGAAACTTTTGCTCCCGGCTGCATGTAATGCACATTTTAGTTTCTTGTTAATGACCTCTTTCACAGATTCATCATTTTCTATTCACTTTATTCATTCAGACTATAAATTTTATTGAGCTCGTTAACCAAACCTTCTATCACCCTTACTTCGGTTATTCTTTCCCGTACTGAATATGAAATCTTTTCTCCTGAAGGATGCATAATAAACGATTCCGCTCCTTTGTCGCTTTTCCAAACTTTCTCTGGCGTTCCTCCATTAGCATCAACTCTCCATAAATTGGTCCCCTCAGGTCTTTCTGAGAAATAAACATACTTGCCGTCCGGCGACCAAAAGGCCGAACCTGAAATATTCGATTCCTGTGACGTACACAACTCCTTTTCATCTCCCCCTTGAGTTGAAATAGTCAATAAACGGCTCATCTTTTCTCCTTTATTCTGAATGGCAAATAACAACTTATTACCATCCGGAGACAACTGCAAAACTCCCCTTACAAATTTGGGATGCCGGTAAAGAATGGTATCTTTTCCATTATTCAAATCATGTTTCACAATCCAGTCATTTTGAAACAGCATATAAATATATTGCTGATCATCAGATACGACATGACCTGAGATTGGTCCTGCATCATCTTTGGAAGGAGTATAATTATAATCAGAAATTAAAAGATTTTCTTTTAATTTGTTGGATTTAAGATCAACTGTAAAAATACCTCCTTTATATCCTTTAGTTCGAAGCCTTTTCTTATCCATTCCAAAGATATAAACTGATTGTCTGTCTCTCGACCAGTAAGGTCCGAGTATTTTAAAAAGTTCTTCAGCCAATCTCCTTTCATTTCCATTTTCTACATCACGTATAATAAGTTCATAAGAATCGTGACGAAATTGCACACGAGCCATGTATTTCCCATCAGGCGACCAATTTTTACTATAGATAGATCCCACCAGGGGGATTTCCGGGTTACCTTCCGGGTTACCTGTTAATTTATTTACAGGAAGAATATACGCGTTAAAATTTCGATTGGAAAATCCATAAAAACATTCACCGTTTTTAGTAATTCCCATAGGTTCTACCTCACCAATATCAGTATATATACGTCTTTCTTGCCCCAAAGGCTTTCCATTATCGACAGCTATTGCCCATAAATCCCAGGTTCCAGAGCGATCACTTTTAAATAAGAACTCATTTCTTTCTGGCATCCAACCCAGCACCCTATCGTTTGCCGGATGTTCAACCAAAGCGATTTCACCTTTTCCATCCATCGACAGTATATTGATATCAAAAGTTCCATCTTGGGATTCATTTGCAAAGTCATATGCTATATAATTTCCGTCTGGAGAGCTTGTTAACCGATTCCATTTTACTTGTTTAAAGGTCTCCAATATCTCTATAGTCCCATCTAAAATGCTATAAGAACCAATTTGACTATCGGCTCCTTTTTTGTATATGCCGATAATAATCTCTTTATCCGAAAGCCAGCAATGTGGATACACTCTAACACCTTTATCCCTGTATAGAAGTTTTGGGATTGGATTATCTATATTAATGAGGTATAAATCAGAAGCATTATCATTATACCAAGAGTAAGCAATCTGTTTCCCGTTAGGAGAGATGACATTATATTGTGCATACTGCATGGGAGTGTCCCAATTTCCTGGTACCAAACTACTATTTTGTTTAGTGTTCAAATTACGAAGTGCCAAGTCACCCGTATCCCAATCAACAAATGAAAGATACTTCCCATCCTGTGAAACACTTCCACTGTTGTCCACATCCGGACCGGTCCATACTTGTTTTATTACGATTCCTTCTGGTTCTTTAGCAGCTTCTGTTTCTTTATTTTGCGCTAGCTTTTCAATCGCAAGTATTAACCGCGAAAGCCTTTCCCTGGCAATGGCAACTTCATTTTTTTGCCCCGGGAAATTATCGACCAGGCGTTGGTATTTTTTTACAGCCTCCTGATTTCCCAGCTTTTCATAACACATCCCCTGGTACAATAATGCCTTGGCTACATATTCATTCTCGTTTGGATAGCTAATAATAAGCGATTCAAAAAGATTGATGGCTTCTTTCAAATCAGCCTTGGTTTCCATGGTGTACTTTGCTTTCTCAAAAAGTACTTTATATTCTTGTCTTTCCTGGAAGGCTATGGAAGTTTTGATTGTTGCCAGAAAAAGAATCAGCAGTAAATAAAGTTTAGTTTTCATAATCGTTTCTGAATTTGTTTAACAATTTTACTGTACAAACCTATCAGAACTATATGTTGCTTTTGTCAGCAAAAAGTAAAAGAATGTCACCAATAGTAATTAATACACGAAACGATATCCCCCTCCATATACCGTAAGGATATGCCGGGGATGGTTCGGATCGACTTCAATTTTTTTCCTGAGTTTCAGAATATGATTGTCGATTGTTCGGGTAGTTGGATACTTTTCATAACCCCAGATCTTATCCAATAAGTCATCCCGGGATACCACTTTACCTTCCTGACTGATCAAATAGTGCAAGACATCTACTTCCAGGGATGTAAGGTCGATTTCATCATCCTTCCGAATGACTTTGTAATGTCCGAAGTCAATTTTCATGGATTCCAATTGAACTACTCCCGGTACTGTCTCACCACCACGATTTTCCCTCCGGAGGTGCGCTTTAACTCTTGCCAGAAGTTCCCGGATGCTAAAGGGTTTCGAAATGTAATCATCAGCACCTATTTCAAGGCCAATCACTTTATCTATTTCTTCTCCTTTGGCAGTAAGCATCAATATTGGAATATCCATCTTATTTTGGCGGAGCTCCTTACAGATCTCTAATCCATTCATCCCGGGTAACATAATATCGAGCAGAATCAGGTCTGGTTTTTCCTTTAGAGCTTTTTCCAACCCTTCTTTTCCGTTAAGGGCATAATCCACCTCATAAGCTTCATCCACCAGGTTTATTTTCAATCCTTTAACCAGGTCTTCCTCATCCTCTATAATCAATATTTTTTCCTTCATTTTTGCTCCTCCTTTTTAGTCTTTAATGGAATTGATATGGAAAAAGAACTTCCCCGTTCCGGAGTACTTTTAACTTTTATCTGCCACCCATGTGCATCTACAGCATGCTTAACAAGGGTTAGTCCTAAACCACTTCCCCTGGCTTCAAAATCACTTGTACTTTTCACCCGATAAAACCGGTTAAATATATTTGACAATTCATCAGATGGAATGCCAATCCCTTTGTCAGCCACCTCTAAATATATCCCTTCCGGAATATTTTTTAATTTAACAAGCAATCTTTTAGTATTAGTAGAGAATTTTATGGCGTTACTAAACAAATTGATCAGGATTCCTTGCACGGCATTTTTATCAAATACAACCATGGGAATATCCAGGTCGATTTCTTCTTCAACGGCAAAGCCTTTTTTTTCAAAGTGATAGCGGTACGAATCCAGGGTATTCAAAACAACTTCTGTCAGGTTGCCAGATCTCAGGTCGAACTCCTTCCTGCCCATTTCTATTTTTGAGAAATCCAGAATGTTGTTAATCATAAATGAAAGGCGTTCGCTTTCTTTGGTGATGATTTGTAGTCCCTCTTTGCGGTCTGCTTCAGGCAGATGTTCTTTGAGCAGTAGCGTTTCCCCGTAAAGACGGATTAGACTTAATGGAGTTTTTAGCTCATGAGAAACATTATGTACGAATTCCGTTTGAAGATGCATTGAATCCGTTTCACGGCTGATATCACGCAAGAGCACAAAAACGCCAAAAAACATGAGTATAATGATTATGACAACCAACAGGCCGTAAATAATCATTTGAACCTTTGCATCCGATTCAAGTTTTTGATATCCTGGCTGGATAGCAACCAGAGTCCAGGGAAACGGGATGTTACTAAATGATAAGGATAAAGATTCTTCAGGGATCCTAGCAGTTTCACTGTTAAAGAGATTTGTATTATTGCCGTTAACCAACCGAAATTCCAATCCTGTTTCTTCCGTCAAATCAGCTAGTATAGGTGGAATAACTTGATTAATAATAGTATCAAGGTTCCAGCGAATTCCTCCAAAATACGACTTATCAGCATTAAAAATTTGCATGGCTTTATAACTTATGAGGTATTGGCCATCATCCGTTGGAATATAAGTCCTCTTTGTTTCAACCGATTTGCTAAACTCAGAAAACCCGGATCTTTCTTTTATATACGGGATCACTAAGTCTCCCAGAAACTGATTGAATTCCAGGATGCTTTCAAATTTGGAGTCTGTTGATTCAATTTCAGTATCCAAAATGGATTCATACTCTGCCTTAAAAAAGAAATAGGAAGAGGAGCTGATCAACCAATGCCCATCCTTGATCATTTGGTAGGTTATACGTATTGAATCCTGACCAAAAACTTCTTTCCCGATGAGCGTTCCTATGGCATTCAACTGAAGGGGGGCAGTAATACCATAGGGGTGACCACCCATATTTTCAGTCTGATTGTATTTATTCCGGAGCAATTGATAATACCGGATAGCCTGCCGGTAATTTTGGTCAGCCATGTGAGATCGGGCCAAACCTTCGATGGCCAGGGCCTCTTGCTGAGTTGTTTCAGCCAAATCAAGACTCGTTTGGTAATTCTTAACGGCATTCGAATAACTTCTAATGGTAAGTTCCGCTGTCTCTGCCCTACTCATATATTTTCTGTAATCGGAATTCCAGTCTCTATTGAGAGTTAATAAATAGAGGTTTTTGTCTTCACACGCTTCAGGATATACAAGTTGAAAGTCCTGATCAATTAGAAACATGTTGGGATTTGTGTCAAATAGTTTAAGGCTGTCACCCATTAGTATGCGGTTGAAATATTCGGCATTCAACCAACTATTCTCTATTTCATTGAATTGTATCTCAAATTGATCCAGGGCTGATCGTCCGGAGAGCCAAAGATTAGATTCCAATAGATTCCGGGTTGTTTTTTGGCGCTTCAAAAAAGTATCAATACTTACAACCACCACAAAAAAAAGTGGTAACATGAAGGCGGCTACAAAGAAGATAACTCCTCTTTTCCTGCGTAATACGCTTGAAAACAGATCCATCCTTTTTTGCTTAATCTGAACGAAATAATTATAAATACTATTGTAATAATTTCTGCTCGGTCAATTGTCAAGGAATTGTAATTTATTCTCAAGTTACTGAATTCTACGTAAATAGCTTAGTCTTATTGGTTCTGTTATTTTAATGGGTAAAAGCAATTTTTCATTTATTTAAAAACTACAATTAATGCTGCAATGATTGAATGCAGGAATGCGTGAATAATTACAATTAATAAAGTTTTGACAATGTGCTATTTATATTTCTGTTTTATTTCATTCTCGCATTGAAGCATTCAATTAATCTCGCATTTATAAATTTATTGTTTAAACCTGCATTGTGCTTATCCATTAAATTCGTGAAAGAACCGTCTTATTTAATCCTTATGCCCTATGCTTTCCTTCGGCTTACTATTGATATAAAAAAAGCCCGACGATATAGTCGAGCTACATATTGAATTATGATAAATTAATAGTTCATTTCTTATTTTATAACCTGTGGCAGGAAATCGCTAATTAGCCAAAACTCAGGTTCACCACCTATAGAACAAAAAAAGGCAATTTTCTTACTGTCTGGCGACCAACCAAATTCACTAAGTCTGGCACTTTTGGGAAGACCCGTACTGAGTTCTTTTGGTTCGCCTTCATCTAAAGAGGTTATCCATATTTTACCCCTGGCATTATGGGCGATCTTTGAACCATCAGATGAATAAGACATCTGACTATGATCGCCATGAATAATATTTTCAACAAGTACTTTAGACAGACCACCCACTACCGGGATTGATTTGATCGTACCGTCTGAGAAGAAAGTAATTTGTTGGCCGTTCGTAGAAAAGGTGATTGCACCATCTCCTACCTTATCTGCTTCGGTGGTAATTTGCCTGATTTTGCCACCTTCTGCAGCTATAATATAGATTGCTGTGAAACTTTCATTGTTATTCTTATCTTTTGTATCTGTATCATCAATAAATGCGATCCACCTTCCATCGGGCGACCAGCATGGATAACGACAATCGAAGTATCTATCGCTGGTTAAACGGGTTGGTTGTCCGTCAACAAGTGAGATTGTCCACAAATTACCTTCATTTGATTTACGCTTTTCCATTCCAGTGCTGATAACAATCTTTTCACCATCCGGAGAAATATTAAAACCACCTCCGGGCACTCTGGAAGTAAGATCCAAATCAGGCTTCACTACAGGAATTCCCTTGGGATTACCACCTGTGGCAGAGACATAGAGTGCCGGGCTCTGCTTGTTTTCAGAGTCGCTCCCTTTCTCAGGGATGAATGGTGGTCTGAAATATATTCGCTTTCCATCGGGAGACCATCTCGGATAATAAGGCCACCGCCCATCCGGTGTCACTTGAACTGCTTTTCCTCCTGAGGCTGGCACAGTGTATATGGCTATATGTTCCTTCGATTGAATGAAAACCCCGAGTTTGTCGTCTGGAGTCCAGCCTGCAAGCAAGTTATAGCTTTCCCCTGGAAGGGTTATCTTTGTCGTTTCTCCTGCGGTGGATAAATCAGATGATAACGGGTACACTAATATTTCATTACTGAAATTATTATTCCCCGGTTCATGGTGGGCAGCGATGTACTTGCGATCGGGCGACCACACAGGTCCTCTCAGCCGGCCATTCACAATGGCAAGCTTAGTTGGATTACCTCCGGTAGAAGGCACAATCCATAGCTCACCAATATTTCCCTTTTTATAACCCACATAAGCGATGAACTTGCCATCTGGAGAAAACGATGGAAGCCTGGCCCGGGCCCCAGCGGAGGAGATCAGTTTCGGCTCACCTCCTTTTACTGGGACCGTATAAATACGGCGATCATGAGGATCCCGAACTTCCTGTTGCACGCCAAGTTCGAGTGCCGAAAAGGCAAGCATTTGACCATCTGGTGACAGGCTTAAGCGATAGCTAAAGGAATGGCCTCCTCGGTGAGGTAGAGGAATAGTGCGAGACTCGCCTCCGGTCTTAGGAATAATATAGGCCACTGTCCCCTCGGCGGTCTCTTCTCCATTAACCGCAATCCATTTTTCATCTGCTGACCAGGACATCAAGCTACTATAGTCCCAGGCATTTGGTATCTCTGCGACTCGGATGGGCTCACCGGCGATATCCGGATTAACCTTACCATGAAGTGGAATGATCCATACAGCGCCATCAGAGAAAAAGGCAAACTTGTTCCCATCAGGTGACAGAACACCGTTTTGTGGATTGCTTGCAATTTCTATTTTCCGAAAAGTCGGATTGCGCTTAAGATCGATCTGCGCTCGTTCAAGATTATCAAGCCTTTCCTTCGCCAAAGCAACTTCGCTTTGTTGGTCTGGATAATTATTTACCACTTCCATGTAAGCTTTTTGCGCTTCTTTCAAACCTAATTTTTCATAGCACAGACCGATATGAAACTGGGCCTTTGCAGCAATTGGCTTATTCTCCGGAAAGTCTTTTACAATAGTTTGATACACCTCTATTGCTTTTTCAAGTTCACCTTTTACCTCTTCGAGTTGAATGCCCTTGGGAAGGAGTTCTTCAGCTGTTTGGGCGAAGGACCGATAGCTTATCAATACCAGGCTTACAGCCATAATCATTGTTAGTGTTTTTCTGCTGTTCATAATATTCCCCATTTATTGGATGTTAAAAATATTTGCAACTGAAAGGTATAGCATGAAATGTGAATAGTTGTTAACAGGATGTAAAAGAACGTAAAACATTATAACCGTGCCCTTTAGAGGAATTTGTATCCTATACCGTGAATTGTAATAATTAGTTTTGGTTCTTCAGGCTTGTCCTCAATCTTCCGCCGAAGTTTGGCAATATGTGCATCGATGGTACGGGTGTTTGGAAATGAATTATAGCCCCATACCTGATTTAGAAGTTCATCGCGGGAAACTATTTCTCCCTTCCTTTCAATGAAACATTTGAGTATCTCATACTCCCGTGGTGAGAGTTTGAGTGATTTGCCATTTTTGCGGGCGTGATATTTTTTGAGATTGATTTCGAGATTACCAAACTGATGCACCTCCGGTATTTCGGATCCTGATTTTACACGCCGGAATACTGCCTTGATGCGGGCAAGAAGTTCGAGGACACTAAAAGGCTTTGTGATATAATCATCGGCTCCGAACTCCAGACCTGTAACGATTTCAGCTTCCTGACTCTTTGCAGTAAGCATAATGATAGGAATGTCTGGAACTTCTTTTTTCAGCCGCTTACACACCTCGTAACCATTGAGCTTTGGTAACATGAGATCTAAAATCACAAGGTCAGGCTTTTCTTCGACTGCTTTCTTACAACCTGCCTCCCCATCGTAGGCAGCAATCACGACGTAGTCTCGCGCCTCAAGGTTGAACTTCAAGCCGGTTACCATGTCTTTTTCATCTTCAACAATAAGGATCTTTTTCATTTGTATTTATATTATATCAAATCATTAGGTTGAGGACTTAAGCAAAGGAATTCTGATAATAAACATGCTGCCTTTGCCTGGCTCACTTTCGACATCTATTATCCCGTCGTGTGCTTCAACAATATGTTTAACAAGTGCTAATCCTAATCCACTGCCCGTTGTCTCTTCAACCATTGAAGATGGTGCCCGGTAAAATTTTTCAAAGATTTTACTCAACTCTCTCTTTGCAATTCCGACACCATTATCTGTAACAGATATCATGGCTGAAGTTGAATCACTGCTCACTTCAACCCGAATAAATTTCTTATATTCTGAAAATTTTACTGCATTGCTGAGCAAATTCAGAAGCGCCTGTGAGATGGCATCCTTGTCGATTTTAAGAAGCATTGATTCATCAGGCAGCTCTATTTCAATTTCAAAACCGTTATCACGTATATGGAATTTATACGCCTCCAATGAACTTCTAACAACTTTAACAAGATCAGCTTCCTCAAAGTGATATATCTTTGCTCCTGTATCCATCCTGGAAAAATCCAACACATTGTCTATAAGATGGGTGAGGCGTTCACTTTCTTTTCTTATGATGCTGTAAAATTCCCTGCGTTTTTTTTCATCGGTAACTATTCCTTCATCAAGTGTTTCTCCAAACATTCGTATGAGCGCAAGCGGGGTTTTGAGCTCATGCGATACATTTGAGACAAATTCTGATTTCATACGTGAGACCTCTGATTCGTGGATTACTGCACGGACTATAATGAATATTCCAATAAGCATTACGACAATGATTCCTACAAAAAGCACCAGGTAGAGTTGTTTTTCATTCCCTGTAAGCTGCTCAATGGATCTTCCATCCTTGTCAAATAAGGCTACCTTCCAGTTGACAAATAGTTGAGAGAAATTTTCAGCAACAAGGTAATTTGATATTGGAAGGTTTTGCTGGAGATATAACAGGCTGTCATTGTCACCGAGAATACCTACGAACACATCTCTACCAAGTTCCACTGAAGTCAGAATTTCAGGAAACAGATTTGACAGGATATATTCCTTTTCAAATTGATACCCCATTGCCTCTAACTGAGACTGCTGATATGCTGCAGGAAGCTTAAGGAAACCGAGTTGAAGTGTGGAATTATTTTCTTCACGGGAAATGTTCTGTGATTGAAATTCAGTATCTGATCTGTGTTTGAGATCAGCCTCTATTTCAGGTAAAATATTTTTATGAATGAGCTCAATAAATCTAATTTGTTCAAGAAACATGTTTCCCTTGATCATCAGCTCCTCAATGTCCCTCTCAGTAGAGTTAATCTTGATATCCGTAACATTGAGTTTTCGTATTTCTGATCGGGTAGTATTCAGGTAATAGAGATATTCTCCTCCATAAAGATCCCATGGAAAGTCAAGCAGTTGCTGATAGAGTTCAAGCAAGACATTATATTGTTCTTTTTCTGCTTTCAGGGACTCATAGCCATTGGTTATTTGAGAGAGCGCAACAATCGATGCGGGAACCTCTCCAATTGTTGGTTCATCATTTCCCAATTCCAGGATCTTTTTGTATTCGCTAATTCCTTCTTTATATTTCTGTAATTTAAAATTGCAGCGACCAATGCGTGACAGAAGCAAGGCACGCTCCTGTGATGACTCAGCTGAAGCCAGAGCTTTATTGTAAAATCCTGTCGCACCAACATAATCTTTCCCTATAAATTCAGCTTTTTCTGCCATATTAAAATTAGCGGCTGCCTGTGGATTCATTAAAGGTTGGGAACCTGGTGTTTTATTCCATCCGAATGAAACTGAAGAAGAGATCAAACCTCTATCCGTATTGACCAGGAATAAATGTCTGAATGCCGGGTTTTCTGATTCGATATTCCTGAGCAAAATTTTCAGGTCCACATCATTGTCTGGATTGGGGAATAATTCGATGAACCTGTTCCGTAGGTTTGCCTCAATTTGGATGATTTCGCTCTCCAGTTTATCGCGCACTAAGTTAACTGTACCAGTGTACTTTATCTTTAGGTTTTCTGCTTTTTGATTGATTGACTGCAAACTCAGGTAGCTGATAATGGCGCCCGGAGATAAAATTAAAAGAAAGGCAATAAAGAGGATTTTGGTTTTAGGGGAGATATGTTTTAGAAATTCAAACATATCCTAAGGCACTGCGCACATATTAATTGGCTTATTATATTCATAAATATACCACTTTTATCTATATAAGTTCATTTTCACACGTCGTACACATCGTAAACATCACAAAATAAACGAGATACTG
>SDBV01000913.1_pt1 | contig 43144 bp, 66 predicted proteins | sample 2277081 | NCBI WGS metagenome assembly SDBV01 (sample SAMN10402039, study PRJNA504765) | marine sediment metagenome | isolation source: marine sediment core GS10_PC15, 223 cmbsf | place: Arctic Ocean: Southern Knipovich Ridge | collected 2010
GCCCCCGTCTGGGAAGACTGTGGGTCGGGAGGGGAGGGGAGGGGAGGGGAGGGGAGGGGAGCACCGTCTCCCCCTCCGAGTGTAGACGCGTCTACACCCCCGTCTACATCGCCACGCTTCCCGTCGCGCCAGCGCTTCTGGCGGGCCGTCTTACCCTTCGTTTTAGCGGACATCGTCTCCGCGGTCGGGTTCCGCTCCTGCCAGCCGCAGAACGTCCAACCCGAGTCCGAAGTCAGCCACAACCCAGCGTCAACAAGGTCTGAACAAGCTCTCAACCGCCGCGGAATCACGCGCAACCCGCGCACAAACGCGGACGGAACCGCGCCGTCTGTGCGCTGCTTCGCCACCCAAACCCCGCATCTCCACCACAGCGCGACCGCCGCGGCGTACCTCGCCGGGCCGAGCTCCTCGAGCGCCAGGAACTTGGGGTGGTCCCCCGCGGAGTCATCGATGCGCCACCAAGCCATCGGGCGTCAGGCGGCGGCGGTGCCCTCGAGCTCGCGCGCGATCCGGTGGTAGACCTCGACCTCGTCGACGCCGGACCACTTCGCGATAGAGCGCACGTCCGCGACCTTGACCACGGGTTCGCCCCGCTCCCACCGCGAGAGCCGGTCGTTCGAGACCCCGAGGATAGCGGCGGCCTCCTCCTGATGCTGATCGAGGAGGATGCGGCGCGAGCGGAGCCAGCGTCCGAGCGGGGTGGTGTCGTCGAGCATGTCTGACCTTCGCACCGAGAAACTTCGTAGTCAAGCGTTATTAGTACTTGACCAGGCTCAGTTCGTGTGCAGAATGGGTAACATGACAAACACGAACTACACCGCGACCTCCAACACTCTCGCACGCCAGGCACTCGCTATCGGCCGGTCATCGGCCGGCGGGAGCGTGACGAGCGCCGTCCAGGAGTGCGTGCGGACGCGGGGTCGGTGCAACGGGCTCTCGGGCCAGGCGTGGGTCCGCCTCCGTCACGCCGTGTCCGAGGCCCTCCCCCACATGCCGAGCAGGTCCGATCTCGACGATGCGTGCGAGGCCCTCATCCGCGCCGAGGAGATCGCCGAGCGGCAGGCCGCGCGAGCCATCCCTCGGCGGACGGTGGGCCCGGCGGGATACGTCTCCTCGGGCCGCGCCGCGCGTCCGAACAACTGAGCCACCAGGAGGACCCCCTGAAACCGCGCGTGCCGCTAGTACCGGAAAACCACGCGCCCCCGGCCTCGCTCTCCCGTGGAGCGGGGCTTTTGGGGTGAAGGAGGGCACGACATGGCAACCGAACTGAGAAGCACCGTCCTGACCAAAGCGATCCCGCGCACCGGGACGCTGACGGTCGACCACATCATCGACCTCGCCGCGCTGCGGGAGACCCACGGGGACTCGATCCCGGTGGACGCGCTCGCCGACGCTGGTCACCACGACGTCACCCACGAGATTGCGGGGAAGTCGAAGCGCCTCGCGCACGGATACACCGCGGACGAGTCGGCCGCCTTCGTCATGGGCTTCCTCGCCTGTGCCGCGGCCCGGAAGCGGCGGGAGAAAAAGGCGGTGAAAGCGTGAAGATCAGCCATCGACTGACCGCGGCCGTCCTGTACGAGGACGGGGCGACCGAGATCCGAGCGACGCTGAAAGCTGCAGTTGCTAGCGGCGCGGACCTCGGCGCCGCGAACCTCAGCGGCGCGGACCTCGGCGGCGCGGACCTCCGCGGCGCGTACCTCCGCGGCGCGGACCTCGGCGGCGCGGACCTCCGCGGCGCGTACCTCCGCGGCGCGGACCTCCGCGGCGCGGACCTCGGCGCCGCGAACCTCAGCGCCGCGGCCCTCGGCGGCGCGGACCTCCGCGGCGCGTACCTCCGCGGCGCGGACCTCCGCGGCGCGGACCTCCGCGCCGCGGCCCTCGGCGGCGCGTACCTCAGCTGGCAATCGCACCCCCTGCTCGGCGAGATCCTCAGGCGCGCGGCCGGGACCGATACCGCGGACGACGACGTGTGCCAGCGGCGAGCATTCGCGGGGCTGGTGGCGATGTCCACCGACTGGTGCTGGGACACGTGGCGCGGACTCCGCCCGCGGTATCCCGACGTCACGACGTGGGCGATCGGAGTGCTCGTCGAATACGTGCGTGAGGGTGACGGGGCCCCCGCCGAGCTCCGCGCGCTCGCGAAGAAGGCGGCGGCGAAGTGAGCGCCTGGCATTCGCCGACCCCCGAGCGAGTCTGTCACGCCTGCGGGTGTGAGACGCTCCCGACCCACGATCATCCGATGCATATGACGCTCCCCCGCATCCCGAAGGTCGCCGTCATTTGCTGGTCCTGCTACCGGCAGAGCTCCGCGCTCGGGGTCATCCTCGGCCAGGACGGGCCGGCCCAGAAGCGGCACGTTCTCGAAGCGACCTCGCTCATCATCTCACTCCTTCACCGGAGCGGGACGCCCCTGGGGGGGGTGAGCTCGTGAGCCTCGTCGGCATCAGGCGCTCGATCGCCCAGCTGGACACCGACTTCCACCGGGACGGGGCGACGGACTCGATCGACGCGTTGATCGACCACATCCGCGAGCTCGAGGGGGCGATCAATCGCCTGCGGGCCGTCCTCCCCGCCGAGGAGGACCTCTTGCACCACTCGGAGCTGATCGTCGCCCTGAGCCCGGCGGAGGGCCCCCTCGCCGACGCGATCCACAAGGTCGACGCGTACCTGTACGACCTCGGCCAAGACCAGCGCGACCAGCTCGAGGACGGTGACCGGTGACCGACGCCGACGAGCGAGAGTTGGAGGCGCTTGACGATGAGATCCAGCAGCTTCGCGAAGAGCTCTGCACCGAGGGGGACCCGTCGCGCCGTGACTATCTCCAGAGAACGATCCGCACCGCGCGGAGCGAGCAAGCGGAGATCGCGAGAGAGAGATCAGCGGAGTCTCACTGGCGCGACGAGGGCCACGATCGGGGCTGGCTGTGACCGTCCGCTACGTCTGCGTCGTGTGCTCCGCCCCGGCCGTCGACCTCCGGGCGTGCGCCAAGTGCGGCGCGCTGCTCGGGTACACGCCGGCGGTGAGGGTGCCGCTCGAGGTGTTCGAGACGCTCAGGGAGGTGCTCCGGTGAGCGCCGACCCGAAGGTTCCCCAGAGGCCCGAGGAGCTCGACCAGATCAAGATCCCCGACATCTGCATGCCGGACGCGGACTGGCTGCTCGTCGAGGACGCTAGTGTGTTCGGGCAGCCCGCCGTCCACCTTTTCGCCGACGGGGATATCTGCACGAGCCGCGTGCTCGGCCGTGACGGTGTCGTCCGGCTTCACGGCTGGCTGGGTCGATGGCTGAAGAGGAACCGGTGATCACCGCCGACCCCCACTGCCCCACCTGCCACGGAGACGGCTGGGACGCCGCGTGGGACACGATGTGCCAGTGCCTCCTCAGCGAGGACCCGACCGCCGTGGAGCCCGTCGCGCGGTGTCTGACCGTGCACGAGCAGCTCGCCCTCCACCGCACGCTGACGCGGATGCTCGTGGCCTGCGGGGACGGCGCCGCGACCTACCACTCCGACCGGCTCGTGGCCCGAGCGGCTGAGGGTCGCATGCCGCCGACGGTCGGTCACCTCGCCGGATACATCGGCGCCGGGGTCGACGCTGCGCGCGGGGCCTGGGAGGCGCTCCGGGTCGCGATTCAAACGAACTACGACGCCCGTTCAATGGGCGCAGAATGGGAGACGCTGTGATGGATGACGCACACCGAGACGCCCGAGACGCGGTCGACGCGCTAGCGGTCCGCCTCGCCGAAAGCGAGGAACGGGTCACCCGACTCCGGGCCGCGATGCCCTGCGAGGAAGACCTCAAATACCACATGCTCCAACTCGTGGCCGGTCGGCCCGTCTATCTCACCGAGGAGCCCCCCCTCGGGGATCGCCTCGCGGTGAGGGGCATCGACGGTGCCGAGGATTACCTCGAATCGCTGTCGAACGACCTCGGCGACCTTGAGGACGGTGACCTGTGAGCGACGGAGGAAAAATGACGAAGGCGACGAAGATCATCCGCTTGTCGGCGGAAAACGTGAAGCGGCTGCACGCAGTCGAGATCGAGCCGAGCGGCGCGGTAGTACGCATCACCGGCAAGAATGGCGCTGGGAAGAGCAGCGTGCTCGACGCGATCTGGATGGCTCTCGGAGGGGAGAAGGCGATCCCGCGTCGGCCAGTTCGCAAAGGCGAGGCCGAGGCGGTGATCGAGCTCGAACTCGAAGACCTCACCATCACGCGACGCATCAAGCCGGACGGCAAAAGCACGCTTGTCGTCGCCGGAGCGAACGGCGCACGCTTCCCGTCGCCGCAAACGATGCTCAACAAGCTCGTCGGCGGGCTCTCGTTCGACCCGCTCGCCTTCGCCCGCATGGGGCCGGCCGAACAGCGTGGCGTGCTCCGCGAGATCGTCGGCCTCGACACCAGCGAGATCGAGGCGGACCGCGCCGCGCTGTTCGGCGGTCGGACCGTGGTCAACCGCGAGACGAAGCGGCTCGAGGGCGAGCTGTCCGGCGTGACGCGCCATCCGGAGGCGCCGCCCGAAGAGGTCGACATCGGGGCGCTCACCGAGGAGCTCGACGCGGCGAACCGGTATTCGCTCGATTGCGTCAAGGCTGCGGGTGAGGTCAAGGGCTGCCGGGCCCGACTCGACCAGGCCGAGGCGCACGACGTGGACCTCCAAGGCCGGCTCGAGGCACTCGACGAAGACCGGAAGCGGGTCAAGGCCGACCTCGCATCCCGGTTGGCAAGGATCGAAACGGAGACGACAGAGCTTCTGGCCCGCATCAAACGAGGCGCTGAGGTTGTGGTCCCGGAGCGGAAAACGGAGCTGACGGAGGCCCGCGACGCAGCCGACGCGCTCGCGAAAGACGCGCCCAACGTCGACGCGATCCGTGCTCGGCTCGCCAGCGCCGAGGACACGAACGCCCAGGTCCGCCACAACGCACGCCACGCCGCCATCAAGAAGCGCCACGTCGCCGAGAAGAAGAAGTCGAAGGGGCTGACGAAGGCGATCGACAAGCTCGATCAGGAGAAAGCAGCCGCGATCGCGGGCGCGGAGTATCCGCTCGAGGGCCTCACCGTCGACGATGAGGGCGTGTTGCTCGGCGGGCTGCCGCTCGAGCAGGCGAGCTCGGCCGAGCAACTTCGGTGTTCGATCGCGATCGGGCTTGCGCTCAATCCGCAGCTCCGGGTGCTGCTCGTGCGTGACGGGTCGCTCCTCGACGAGGACTCGATGCGTCTGCTGACCGAAGCGGCGGCGGCGGCGGACGCGCAGGTGTGGCTCGAGGTCGTGGGTGATGGCTCCGACGGGGTCGGGATCGTGATCGAAGATGGCTCCGTGAAGGCGCCGCAGTGACCGCCTACGCCGACATCCCGGGCCTCAACTGGAGCTCCCTGAAGTTGATCGCCACCTCGCCGCTCATGCTCAAACACCGGGCCGACAACCCGCGGAAGGACACCCCGGCGCTCGCTCGCGGGAGGGCCATTCACTGCGCCATCCTCGAGCCGGCGCTCTTCGAGTCGGCCTACGTCGAGGAGCCGGACTTCGGCGACTTGCGCACGAACACGACGAAGGCGGAGCGGGCGGAGTGGCTCTGGAGCCTCGCAGACGACCAGAGCGCCTTCGAGCCCCGGCCAGACTTCGACCTCCGGCGCAAGATCGGGAAACAGGCGAAGGCCGACTGGGAGGTTACGTTCGCGCCCGGGACGAAGGTGATCGTCGGGGACGAGCACCCGTCATGGGTCTGCCCCGGCCTGGAGGTGATCGCCGCCGATGAGTACGCCCTCGTCACCCGCTGCGCCGCCGCCGTCGCGAAACACCCCCGCGCCGCCGAGCTCCTCCGCGGAGGTCGCGCTGAGGAGGTGCTGACCTGGACCGATGCGACGACGGGGATCGCGTGCAAGGCGCGCTGTGACTACATCCGCCCGAGCGCCATCCTCGACGTGAAGACCTCCCGCCACGAGAGCCTGCGACAGATGCGCGCCGACTTCGCGCGGTACCTCTATCATGGACAACTTTCTTTTTACCATCAGGGCGCGAAGGCCGCGGGCGTCATCCCCGAGGACGCAGATAGGCCCTTTGTCGTCGTCGTTCAGACGTGTGAGCCGTACGACGTGATCCCTATGCAGATGTCGCCGCTCGACCTCGACGCAGGGCTCCGGCTGGTGTCCTCGCTGATGCAAAAATACCAGGACTGTGCCGCCGCCGGATGGTGGCCTGGGATGAGTCCGGAGGTGATAGAGATGGGCATCCCGGACTGGGCACCTTCCGGCACTGACGACGACGGAGAGGCGGACTGGTAGCGGTGTTGACCGTCGCCGCGCTCTACGTCGAGACCGACGGGGCCTACTTCGGTCTCGAGGCCGTCGACCCGTGGGATGAGGAGCGCGACGCGCGGCTCTACGACGGGCCGCACGCTGTCGTGGCTCATCCGCCGTGCGCGCGATGGTGCAAGCTCGCCAAGTTCGTGGAGTACGCTTACCCCGACAAAACAGTCGGCGAAGATGACGGTTGCTTTGAGTCGGCTCTCGCCGCGGTCCGCCTATGGGGCGGCGTCCTCGAGCACCCGGCGTGGACGCTGGCTTGGCCCGCCTTCGGGATACCGTGCCCCTCTAGGGGCGGGTGGATCGAGTCACTGTGGAACCGCGGCGAGTGGGTCACCGAGGTAAGCCAGGTGGCCTACGGTCATGCGGCGCAAAAGCGCACGTGGCTGCTCTATGTGGGCCCTTTACCCCCGGGGCTCGACTGGAGCGAGCCCCCCCACACCAAAGTTGTCGGATCGACCAAGCGACGGGGGGGCGGCGCGATGTGGGCCAACCCAGGGCTGGGACACATGAGCAAGCGGGAACGCAAGGCCACCCCCCCGGCCTTCCGCGACGCCCTGATCGCGATGGCCCGATCGACCTCAAATGAAGGAGAGAAAAGTGTCAGATGAACATTCCACCGCGATCGTCGAAGCCCCCCAGGGCCTCCCCGAGCGCCCGCAGATGCATCCCCTCGTGGAGCTCGCGGTGCAGGGGGGCTCCATCGATCCCGAGAACCTCGAGAAGCTCCTCGCGGTGCAGGAGCGTTGGGAGGCGGGGCAGGCGAAGAAGGCCTACGCACGGGCGAAAACGGCCCTCAAGCGGGACCTCCCGACCGTGATCGGGAAGGATCAAACGGTCGACTTCACGAACACCAAGGGGCGCCGGACCTACTACACCCACTCCTCCCTCGCGGGCGCCATGGCAGCGGTCACCGGGCCGCTCACGGCGCACGGGTTCGACCTGAGCTGGATCCCCGGCACCGGCGACCGGGGCGCCGTGACGGTGACGTGCCGGCTCACGCATGCCGAAGGACACCACGAGGAGTGCTCGATCGCGGCGCCGGCCGACACCAGCGGATCGAAGAACCCCGCGCAAGCGATCGCCTCGACCATCACGCTCCTGTCGCGCTACACGGCCCTGTCCCTCCTCGGCATCGCCACCGCGGACATGGTCGACCCCACGGGAGAGCGCGAGCAGTCGGACGACGACATCGACCCGAGGCGGAACATGAACGCCGTCCGGGCCATGGTGAAGGCGGGGCGCGCGAAGGACGATGCGGTCGAGCTCGTCGGTCGCCCCGTGCCGGACTGGACGATCGGGGACCTCCGGAAGATCGCGGCATGGCTCGCCCCGCCGGACCCCGACGCCGACCCCGAGCCCACCGGCGAGCTCACCCCCGAGGAGGAGGAGCGCATGGAGGCGGAGATGACGGAGCGGGACGGTGCGTCATGAGCGCGCTCCTCATCATCGACACTGAGACGAGCGGACTCGACCCCGAGGCCGATCACCTCGTCGAGGTCGGCGCCGTGCTCTTCGACACGGTCCTCGGGATCCCGATCGAGTCGCGGGCGTTCCTCGTCGGCGCCGTGTCGAACGCCGCGGAGCCGATCAACCGGATCCCGGCGGCGGCCATCGCCTTGGACTGGGCCAGCGATCCCGGCGACGTGAGGGACGTCCTCCTGGACCTCATGCGACAGGGGGCGTCGGTCCGCGGCGAGACGATCTGCGTCGCCCACAACGCGGCGTTTGACCGGCAGTGGATCGGCGGTCTCGTCAGCCGATGGATCTGCACTCAGACCGACGTCGACTGGGCGCGCGTGCCGGGCGGCTCCGGGTCGCTGGTGAGCGTCGCCCTCGCGTATGACGTCGGCGTCGTCCGCGCGCACCGGGCGATCGAGGATTGCCTCACGCTCGCCGCGATCCTTGGCCGCGTGCACGAGCTCGAGGACGGCCTCGACGGCTGGCTCGATCGCCAGCTCGCGAAGGACGCCCGCTTCGGTTGGGACGGGGCACGGAAGCTCTGGATCAAGAACGTCCGGGAGTCGCAGGTCGCCGGCTTCTGCGCGGCGCAGCCCTTCAAAACGCGGGTGACCCCGTGACCGCCTGGCGAGGCGACGAGGAAGAGGCGCGGGCGTGGCTGCCTCGTCACGCAGGGGAGCTGCGCGCCGCTGATCGAGGTGGGCCCCGGGACGCTGTGACCGCGCTCGCTGCCTTCGCCTCCCGAGCACGGGCCGCAGAGAGGCCCGACGTGCGCCCCGAGGTGCTGGCCTTCGCGCGGCTGATGGAAGCGAAGCTGCGGGAGCACGACGACGATCGCGGCAGCGGGTGGAAGTACGACGATCCCGAACAGCTCCTCGAACGTATTTGGGAAGAGGCGAACGAACTGCACGACGCGCTTGAGGGCTTTCGCAGCGCAGAAGGCGAGAGCGGGGACCGAACCCCAGCCGTCGAGAAGGCGGCTATGAACGCCGCGATCGAAGCCACGGACATCGGTAACTTCGCGATGATGATCGCCGACGTCCTCGGCGTGTTGGATACCCACCCTGAGAGCGAGGACACCGATGGATAAGGGCTGGGGCTGGCCGGGGGACTCTCGGAAAGCGCATTACTTCGTCGAGGACAATGCCACCCGGTCACTCTGCGGGAAGTGGGGTTTCTTCTGCGGTCGGCGCGATGCCGCGACGCACCTCGTCACCCGCGACAAGTGCGCGAGTTGCCGCAGGCGTCTTGCCAAACGCGCGCCTGAGAGCGAGGAGCCGAGCGACACGGGTGAGGGAGACTTGGCGGGCACGACGTGTAGACGTTGCTGGAAGCCGGTCGTGATCCCTGGCGCAACTCACTGCGGGCCGATGTGTGCTGCGCGGGAGGAGAGCGATACCCACCCTGAGAGCGAGGCCGACGATGGCGAGTGATGACGCGGAGACGCATGCCCGCAAGCTGAAGCGGTGGCAAGCATCAGGAGCGCCGGTGCAGCGCGAGTACAGCGGTAGCGGGAGCCGGGTGACGAACCCGTTTCCGCTTCGCATCCCGTGGCATTTCCACGAGCGCGCCTGGTCCGTGTACGCCGCTGCGGGACATGGCGATCAAAGCGCCGTGCGGCTGGCGGAGCGGGGCGGGTTTGGCGTTCTGGAGATCGTGGCGTGTCTCGCGCTCGGCAACTACCGCGCGAACTACAAGCAGATCACGGCCGAGCACGTCGCAACAGTTCGCGCCGAGATCGAAGAATGGACGTCAGGCAATCACGCCGTCCGCGCCGAGCGAGACGCAGCCATCGCTCAGGCGTGTTCGGCCATCGAACGGTCCACCGCGGCCACCCTGGAGCTGGTCGAAGCCGAACGCGAGCGAGGTTGCGCGCGGAGCGAGGTTGCGCGGATGAGGTCGAGCCTTGAGACGCTCGCCGATCACCATGACGGGAATCCGGAGATGGGTTGGATCGCAAGCGAGCTCGGCTCCGTCCTCGCGGCGACCGAAGAGGACCATCCGCACGACGAGCTCGAGGTCCAGCGAGATGACGCGCTCGCCCGAGCCGAGAAGGCAGAGGCGGCTCTCCGTGATGCACTCGGCGCCGAGGAGCGTGCGGTCGCGCAGTGGGCAGACCTCCGCGCCGCTGTCCGTGCCCTATCGGAGAAATGGCGGGAGAAACGTCCGCGGAGCAACGTGCTCGCCGCTGCGAGGTCTGGTCAGCGCGAGCGTTGCGCCAACGAGCTCGCCGCTGCTCTTGGGAGCGAGACGTGAGCGAGGACGAGCGGCGCAAGCTACTCCTCCGCGCCGTGGCGCTGATGGCCGCGGGCGAGATCCTCGCCAGACGATGGCTCGACGCCGAGCGCGAGGCCGCCGCCTAGCTCGGCCCCCAGCGCTACATGGAGCGCGGGACGACATCTAGGGATGGCCGCACGAGGCCCGGGCCTCGTCGAGGCTCAGCCCGATCGGATCGACCAGCGGCGGGACGTAGCAGTGCCGACCGCCGCACTCGAAGCCGGCCCAGTTCCGGACCATCGCGGTCCGCTCGACGAGGCGGCGGCACGAGATCGCGGTCCGGAGGAACTCGGCGTGCTCTTCCGCCTGCCAGAGGAAGCACCCCTCGAAGCGGCCCTCCGCCTCGAGAGGGCACGCGTCGAGGGGAAACGGCTCACAGCATCCGAGCTCGGCGGCGCGCGCGACGAAGGCGAGCTCCGCCATCCGGCAGAGGGCGCACGTCGAGACCGCAGGCTCGAGCTCGTAGCGATGGCCCTCGACCTCGCCGGCGCCGTCGTCCGGCTCGCAGGCGAAGACGCGCTCCGCCACGCACGGATCGATCTGATGCGAGATGGCGCACCCTCCGAGGACCAACGCAGCCAGGGCGCCTAGGAGCCCCCAGGAGCGTCCGCGGGCTGGGCCGCCATGAGCGCCGGGGTTTCCGGCGCAAGGCTCAGGGCGAGCGTCGAGGCTCGCGCGCGCCTGCGTTCCGCGGTCACCCGCCAATGCGGGTATCGGTAGGCGACGTTGGCGAGCTCGCCGGTGGTGAACGGATCGAAGCATGGGATCTCGATGTATCCCTCCGCCAGGCGCTCGTCCATCCAGCGGCGTCCGTCCCAGGTCTGGGGATGCCCCGCGCACGGGAGCACGATCTCGAGCCCGCGGACGAGGCGGAGCGCGAACGCGAACAGGTCGTCCCAGGCGGGTTCGACCTGCGCCCACGCCTCCGCGGCGCCAGGCCAGTTCTGGGGTGGGCTACTCCCCTCGATCGTCAGGAATCTAGCCCACCGGCAGTTCCCCGGCGGCCACGTGGCGGGAGGCTCCTCGGTGACGACGCAGCGGGAGTGCCGGCGCAGCCACCGGACGCGCCCCTCGACGTCGTCCGCGTGCGTCCCCGCCACCTGCCAGATCATTGCGAGGTCCGCGCGAGCGTCGAGCCCCGCCTCGTTCGCCCCGTAGCGCGCGAGGAGGAGCGCGGCGAAGATCTCGACCCCGGTCGGCGCCGGTGATTTCTCGGTAACCAGAGCGGGCCCGGTTACCAGCTCGACGCTTACCGATTCCTCACCGCAGACGGCGACCGCTGTGCTGACGGCGCGAGGCTCGGAGTGCGCGATCGAGCCCCAGCAGTTCCCGCACACGGCCCCCCCCAGGAAGAGGAGGAAGATGAGGAAGCCCCGGACGAGCGAGCGTTCAGACATCCGCGAACCCTACGCCGCTCAATCGGGGGCGCGCCAGCCGCCGGCATCGTAGAGCGGGCGGATGAGCGTCTGGACGTCGTACTTCTTCGCAAGGCCCGGGTGCCAGAGCTGCTTCCCGAGGCGGAGATGCAGGTGCGGGCACCCGCGGATCGCGCCGTCGCCGTAGCGCCTCGACGCGTTGCCCGTGCGGCCGATGTTCCCGAGGATCGATCCCGCCGGGGCGATCCCCCCCGGGTCCCATTCCGGCTCGTCGCGGAGATGCGAGAAGTACCACTCCCAGCCATGAGCATCGACGAGGAAGAGATAGTTCCCCCCCTTCGTCGACGTGCCCACTCCGGGCCGCTTCTCGCCGCTCACGCGCACGACTTTGGGGATCGTTCCGGCCGACGGGGCGAGCACCGATGCGCCCTCCGCCGCCATGATGTCGACGGCCGCGTGGAGACGCTTCCCGCGGGGTTGGAAGAAGCCGCCGCCCCACCGCGGGCGGTAGCCGTCGAAGGGATCCTGTCCGGGGCACCGCTTGCGATCCCAGCGCAGGTCGGGCCCGTCGCCGTCGGAGTCGCTCGGCTCGAAGCCGGCGGGGATGAACACGGGGAAGGCGGTCACCGGCGCGGGGCCGGCGTCGCCCGTGGGGATGATGCGCGGATCGTAGCCGCGCGCCCGCACGTACTCTCCGCGGGTCATTCGAGGTCCGTCTCGGGGTTGTCTTCCGGGTGTTCGCCGGGGTCTTCCTCCGGACCGAAGCGCGCGAGCTCCAGGCGGTCGAGCTCGGTCATGTCCTTCGTGACGCCGTCGAAGATCTCGCCCACGGTGCGCTCCCGGTCCCCCGCCTTGATCGCAGCGTAGACCGCGAGGCCGAGCTCGACGATCACCCGCAGCACCTTGCTGACCGTGTCCATCATTCCCCCAGAGCCACGAGGTCCGAGACCTCAGACGGCACGTCGACCCCCGCCGCGGATAGCGCTCGAGCGAGGTGCCGAGCGGCCGAAATGACCTCGAAGAGCTTCGCTGCAAAGGCATCCTCGTTGCCCGCGTCGAGGACGTCCTGAGCCGCCTCGAGCAGCTCGCGGTAGGTGTCCGCGGCAGCCGCCACGGCGCGGGACGGGTCCATGCATCGCCGGTACGCCTCGCGGTCGTCGGGGTGCAGCTCGCCGCAGCGCTCGTCTTCGGCGCCGTAGAAGGTGAACCTCGCCGCCTGCGTCGCCACGTGGACCTCGGCCTGGCCGCTGAGCGCGCCCTGGGGTCCACCGCAGCCGGCGGCGAGGAGGAGGCCCACAAGGGCGAGGAGAGCGATCCTCACGACGCGTCACCCCGACGCTCTTCGCGCGAGGCCGTCCCGGTCGCCTCCCGGATCTTCAGGCGGATTGCCGGGCCGAGGAACGTCCCCGCGATCCCCCAGAACCAGAGCGCGTCCTCGCGCATCTCGGCGCGGACCTCGACGGGCATCCAGTAGCTCGCGAGGATCACCGCCGCGACGATCGCCACGAGCGCGATCATCGGCCATCCGGGCGCCGGCCTCTTCTTCGTCGTCATCTCAGGTCCTTTCTAGCGCCCGCCGGCCGAAGGGATCGGGGATCCCGGCGAGCTCGAGCGGCGGACGTCCGGATCGTATCACCGCCGCCGAGGCCGGCTGTTCTCGATTGCCTGGAGGATGGTCCCCTGACCCGTCTCGATCCCCTCGAGTCGCCCCTCGACCGTACGGATCGAGTCGCGATTCTCCTGGACCTGAGTTGCGGTGTGCTCCGACGCGCGGCGGTCGCGCGTCGCCCGGTTCTTCATCCCGAGGATCTCGTGGCTGTGATCGACGATGGCCGTCCGGGTGTGCCCGTAATCCGAGACCAGCCACTTCGCGCCCCAGCCGAACGTCGGGAGGAGAATCACGCCGAGGATCGGGCCGAGGATCTTCGCCGTCAGCGCGAGCGTCTTCCGCGCGCCCTCGCGCTGGGTCCGTTCGTCATCGTCGACGCGTTGTTTCTCGGCGAGCTCGGCGAGCTTCTCGGCGTCCGCGGCGCGCTCCTTCGCCGCGGTGATCTGTCGGCGCTCGATCTCGCCCGAGAGGTTCATCAGCGTATCGAACTTCGACCCGAACCCTTCGAGCTCCTCGGCGGTCTCACGCTGGGATTCGAGGAGGCTCGTCACCTGGTCGTCGGACAACATCGCTCCCACGTTCGCCTCCCCGTCTGTAGTAAGCAAGCCGCGCTCTAGGCCATCGCGAGCGAATGCCAGAAGTTCCCGGCGTCGTCGACCCTCATGAACTTCCCGGCGAAGAACTCGAGATCCTGGGCGAGCGAGCCCGAGCCCGTCGGTGTCGGCTGTCCCTCGGAAGGCCCCCGGGGAAGCGTCGAGCCCCAACCCGTGGCCTGGACCCAGGTGAGCCCGCGGTCGATCGATGCGTAGATCTCGGCGTTGGCCGTCGTCGAGCCGTAGCCGACGAGGAAGAGCCCGCCCTGGTCCGTGTTGATGTTCGTGAGCGACTTGTTGTCGAGGACCTGACCCGCCGGCTTCGTGAAGGTGATGCCGTCGGTCGATGTGAAGACCGCTCGGGCGCCGTCGCTCCCCGTAATCATCCAGAGCCCCGCCGCCTCGGAGTACGTCACGCCGTTGAGCGTCGTCGCGCCGGCGACGAGCCGCGAGGTCCAGGTGATTCCGTCCGGCGATGTGAAGAAGTTCGACCCGTTCGACAGCGCGACTGAGAAGCCCGCGGCGTTGACCCAGAGGTCGTCGACCGTGAAGCCGCTCATGTCGGTGAGCCGGTTGGTCCAGACACTCCGGTCGGGCGAGCTCCAGATGCGGCGGCCCGCGCTGCCTCCGATGTTCTTGCCGGTGACGATCCAGAGCGCGTTCGTCGAGTCCCACTCGACGTCGTTCCCCTGGTCGCTCGCGCCCCCGAGCGTGCGGGTCGTCCAGTTGTCGCCGCCGTCGTCGCTTTCCGAGACGCTCGCAGAGTCTCCGGTGAGAACCCAGTTGGCCGCGTCGTCAGCGGCGATGGCGCGGGCGATGATCGCCAGCGGGCCGAACTGGGGCGCGACCCAGAACTTCCCGCCGTCCAGACTCCTGAAGGTCGCGACGTTCGCGGTGTCGCCGGTGGCGATCAAGGTCCCGGTCGATCCGTCGTAGCCAATCCCCTTGAACGACTGCGGCGTGGTCGGAGAGATGTCACGTTCCAGCGTCCAGTTCGACGGTTGGACCAGGCGGAGATGCTCGAGCAGCGCGCCGGCGCGGTTCTGCCAGTCGTTGAGGAACTGCGCCGCGACCTCCTCGGTGGGCTCCCATCCCTCCGCGGTTTTCCCCGCTGGCGGCTGGACCTTCGTGGGGTTCCCGTCCCAGGGATCGCCCGGCGAGGCGTAGTTCGCGTTCGCGGCCCACTCAGCGGACCCCTGTGGCTGCGGCATTCTATCCCGTCCTCTCGTCGTAGGCGGCGACCAGCGTCCCACCCGTTCCCGGCGCCGCGGAGTCGTCGAGCCCAGTCGCCGCCGCGAACGTGGGGAACGATGTCGCGTCGGAGAAGCGGAGTCGAGTCCCGACCGGCTCCGCCGAGACCTTCGTGATGCCTCGTATCCCGGCGCCCGTGGCGCGGACGACGAGCCCGTGGAGGATGATCTCGTCGAACGCGGGCGGGTTCACGATCTCGAGGATGAAGCCCGCGGGACCGAAGTTCTGTAGGTCGGCGAGCCCTGTCCCCGTCAGGTCGAGCGCGGCGAGGACAACCCCGTACAGGTCCGGGATCGTGCCCTCGGAATCGTTGGCCTTGATCGTCGCGCGGATGAGCGCGCGGTAGTCCGTGTCGGAGGGTCCCTGCCGATCGGCGCCGACGATCGAGCCGAAGCCGTCGAGCTGCGTGCCGATCGCCGTCTCGACAGCGTCGAGCGCGATCTGCCAGAGCGCGTCCTCGATCTCCTGGACCTGGTCGCAGAAGATGTCGAGGAGCTCCTCGAACCGGGGGAGCTCGCGGTAGTCCGCGAGGCGCGCGTTGAGCGACTGGACACAATGATCGCTGTTGAGGGCGAGAGGCGGCCCGGACGCGCCGACGGGCGGCGGCGGCTCTGGCTCCAGCGGGACGACGGTCCCGTCCGCGATATCGAAGACAGCTTCGGCCACCGATTACAGCCTCGTCCCGCTCACCTCGACCCGATCGCAGTAGAGCGAATCGGGCGCGCCTATATCCTCCGAGCGGAACCACGTCGCGAGCCGATCACCCGTCGCGGGTAGCGCCACAACTGTCGTGTGTTCCGCGATCAGCGTCCCGTCTACGAGATACCGGACTCGGATTCCGTCCACGACTTCGATGCGTAACGAATACCAAGTCGCCGCCACCCCCATGTCGTTGGTCGTCGTACTCTCCTGCGGTCCCCCCCCCGAATCCGAGTCGTTCTGGACGACCCAGAAGCCAGCGGCGTCCAAGAACATGCGCGCGTAGCTGGTCCGGAACTCGTTGGACAATCCCACTTCCCACGTGACATTCCCGAGTCCGACAGGTGTCCGGATCCTCGCCTCGAAGAGGGGATCCATCGCCGGGCTCATCGCAGGCAGATCGTGGAACTCGATCGAGTCTCCTTGCTGAATGGTCTGCAGCCGAAGCACACCGATGCCGGCGCCGGCTCCCGTCGCGACGGGAACGTCCCCGTCGATTATGGTCGCCGTCGCGGCGCCAGCGATCGTCTCGGTCCAGCGATCGGCTTCTTTCCAGAGGAAATCGTCGGGCGTCACAAAGGCATCCTCCTCCCCAAACGCGTCCGCTGCGAACGTCCGGATCGTTACCGTGTCCCCGAACCAGCCGCCCGCGCGCTTGACACGAAACTGGAACCCGCCCGCGATCTGAGTCCGAACCGACTGAGCAGCGTAGACCTGAGCGAACTCTGAGCCATCATGGACGACCTCGTAGGCGCCCGTGCTGTACTCCGCGGTGACCGTGACCCCAGCGGCCGAAACGCCGGTCACGTCGAACAACAGCGAACGTCCCGGACTCGGGAGGTTCGGCGGGATCGGGTCGATGAAAACGAGCTGGCTCGCCATCAGGGGCTCCCCGGCGTGGTGACCACGGTCACGTTGGTCGAGGCGCTCATCCTCGCGAGCTGACGCGCGAGAATGGTGTAGTCCACGGCGACCGGCGCGACCGCAGGCGCGACGCTCCCGATCCGAACGGCCGAGACGTTGATGATGCCGGCGATCAGGATGTCGGTCGTGTCCCGGAGCGCCGCCGCCGAGACCTGGGTAAGGAAGACGTCGTTCCCGACGGGGAGCCCGTTGACGTACCCCGCGATCGCGTCGGCGACCAGGTCGTCGCCCGTCGCGGGGTAGTCCTGCGCGTCGATCGTGATGTCGATCTCGACGAGGATGTCGATCTCGACCGGCCGGGAGAAGCGGACGGTGTGGACGTTGCCCTGAGAGTCGGTCGCGGTGCCGGTCGTCGTCCCGAAGGTGTCGATCCCCGCGGCGACGGTGGCGAGGAGCGCGTCGCGAATGTCCTGGTCAGTCCCGCCGATCACAAGCGCTTCGGCGGTGTGGGGCGGGAGCCCGTCGGCGTCGACCGCGTTCGTCGGGTTGTGGAAGACCGTGACGCTTGTCGTGCCGTCGACGTCGTCGACATCGGTGCGGATCGCGTCGATGGTGGCGGAGCCGGCGCGGGCGAGCTCGAGCTCGCGACGGATCCGAAGCTGAGCATCGGTGTCGATGTCAGCACCGGGGATCGCGGGGGCCGGGTTCGTCACCAGCGTCCAGCCGGCGACGGGCGTCACGATGACCGTGATGGTCGCCGTGTTCGCGACGAAGACCCCCGCGAGCTCCGCTTCGGCGGCGACGGTGTCGGTGTCGGGCGCTGCGAAGACGAGGTCGACGAGGGTGACCCAGCGGTTCCCGTCGTCGCCGAGGACCTGGACGAATGAACCGGCGGGGATCGTGGTCGGAGCGGTCACCGTGATCGAGAGCGTGACGGTCCCTTTCGTCGCCGGTCCGCGGAGCGTCCCCGTGATCGAGGCCACCTGGTCCTGTTGAAATCCGGAGGCCGAGTCGGGGAATCGGCCAGCGTTCACCGCTTCGGCCAGCTCCCAGAGCTCGGAGAACTTCGACGCGAGGATCCCGTTGAGCTGCCCGATCGGCTCCTCTGGCTGGACGTTGAGCCGGGAGTCGATCCGGGCCTTCTCCTCCGTCTCGATCTCGTCGAGGATCTCGGGGAGGGTCTTCCTCGAGAAGCCGGTCGCGGTGAGGCCGAAGGGTGCGGGCACTAGAACTCTCCGAGGATGAAGTTGTCGAAGACGAGGGGGATGTCTGAGCCTTCGAGGATCGCGCGGAAGGATACCCTCGCCTGCCGGAGCTCGTCGACTCGCAGGGTGAGCTCGTCGACCTGGGCGACGCCTGGCGTCTCGACCACGGTCCGGCGGAGGCTGGAGATGATGCTCTGCCGACTCGGGTTCTTGACGAAGACGTCGCGGAAGTAGGGGAAGCCCTGGCGCGCGTCGAGGAACCACTCGCCGAGGAAGAACCGCAGCCGGCCGCGGACGTGCTGCTGGACCTCGAGACCGCGCGTGTCCGCTACGTTGCCGACGAGGACGAGCTGCCCGATCTCCGAGATGAGGAGATCCCCCTCGACCGGGTTGTCGCCGTCGATCTCCAGCACTCGGCGCAGGGTCGTCACGTCCCCTTGACCGTATCAGATGCGACGGAGGGGACCGTCCCGACCCTCGCCGCGGCGAGAGGCGGGTCCGTGGTTCCACCCGTCTCGAGATGCGTGTGGGCGTCATATTTCGTCGCCTGGTTCTGGAGCTGGGTGAGTACCCGGTCGGCGCGCGCGAGGAACTCGACCGCTTCGGTGGGGAAGCGGGCTTCCGATGCCGAGATGGCGGCGACGTAGCTCCCGTCGAGCCCGATGCGCACCTCAGATCCTGATGAATCCGCGAGCGTGTCGGAGCTCGGGTAGGGACCGCACGGGAAGAAGGTCGCGTTCGCAAGGTCGAAGCGGCGCTCGTCTCCAGGATCGGAGTCGTCGCCAGTCGAACGGAAGCGGTCGATCGTGTAGTCCGCGAAGACGAGGAGCCCGAAATCGCCGGCCGTCAGCGGCAGCGAGAGGAACGCCCCGCCGCCGCGCTGCCAGAGGACCGGGACGCATGGGATCACCGGGAGCTCCTCGGACACGCGCGTCATGTCGGCCCGACGGATCACGCGTCGCAGCATCGGCTTGATGTCGGCGACCTGCCGGGCGACGTCATAGCTCTCGACGCGGCCGGGAAGCGATGTGTGGACGTCGACGAGCCTGGATTCGATCGCGCCTGCGATCACGCTCGCCAGTCCGGGGCTCGTATCCTCAGCCATTCGGCGCTCCGAGTACGACGAGGTCGGACCGTCCATGCTTCGACCCGTTCGTCGTGTAGAGATATGTCCACCCAGCGCGGAGGAAGCATCGCCCGGGATCGCGCTTCCGGCGGACCTTCCCCGGGTCGATCTCCGTCGTGAGGCGCACACCCGGGAGCTCCCCGTAGCGCTTCCTCCAGAGGTCGAGGGTCGTGGTCGTCGCGTCGCGTGCGAGAGCGCTCGACAGACCGGCCCCCTCGTTCCGGAAAATCGTGACGCGCCATCGCACCTTGCCCGCTGGATCGAGGTTCTGGACAGCCGCCCAGACCGCGCGCGCACACGGGGTCAACAGGACGATCGAGCGTCCCGGCGGAACGAACTGGTTGGATCCGGGGGTCTGCCGCGAGTAGTGCCGATCGGCGAGCGCGAGAGCCCGGGCATCGCCCTTCGAGACTCGAACCCAGGTCGACAGGGGGAACCCCAGCTGCACCGCGCTACCCATCGACCACGCCTCCCTCCACGTCGACATACCACTCCTGGCCGAATGTCGAGCCCGTGTAGGTCGCCTTCGTGACGCGGTAGATCCCGCGCACGAACTCCGCCCGGACGTCGACCTTCCGGCCCGGAAAGATGCCGGGGATGATCAATGCCCGTGCCTGGAGCACGTTCTCGGAGTCGATCGAGGGCGAGCCGATCAGGCCGGTTTCGGGGGTGAGGAGGACCGCGGTCTGACGGAGCGCGACCCGGAACGGGAGGAGCTGGAGGTTGCCGTCCTGGACGCTCCACTCCAGACCGACCGATCGGACCAGCCCCGTCAGCGTCTCCCGGCTCGAGCCCGAGACGACGGTGCCTTCCTCGTAGATCGCGCCGAGACCCTCGAAGCCCCGCCCCTGGGTCTGCGCTTCGAGGTTCCCGACGCCGATGCCCATCCCGCGCGCGACGTCCTCGATCACCGAGCGGACGCTGGTCCCCTCGCCGAAGCTCCGGTTCGTGCGCGCCTGGCGGAAGCCGCGCTCCCCGTCGCCGCCCTCGACCGTGGTGACGATGTCGGAACCCTCGCGACTCGAACTCGCCTTCCGCAGGTCGCCCTCGAAAATCACATGGACGTCCTCGGCGTATCCGGCCTCGAGCCGGATGCGTTGCTCCTCCGCCGCCTCGAGAGACTGGCGGCTCGACGCGGACAGATTCCACACCTTGACCTCGGCGACGTTGGGCTCGCGTCGCAGGCTCTTCGTGACGGTGAACGAGAAGTCCAAGTTCACGATCCGGATCGCCTGACCGGACCCAATCCCAGCGACGAGCGCGGCGCGGCGGTCGGAGAGCAGGGGCACGCTACGAGCTGATCCCCAGCGACTCGAGCTCCGCCTCGGTGAAGTAGAGCAGGACGACACGCTCGCCGAGCTCGGCCAAGCCGGGATCACGCGCCAGCGTCTTGGCGTCCACGGAGAAGTCGGTCCCCTCCGCCTGGGTGTCCAGGGCGAGAAGGATACCCGGAGGCTTCCGCGGGTCGGTGACGAGCCGGAGGAGGGGGAGTTGCACGATGACCTTGACGCTCTGGACGATCGGATCGTCCTCCGCGTCCGCGAGCGAGAAGAACCATTCCGCCTCGCGCTGGTTCCAAAGGAACCGGAACACGAAGTCACGGCCGTCGAGGCTCGTCGTCTGCCGGTAGCTAGACAGCGTCGTTGACGTCGGGATCCGAACGCTCATCCGTCGCCCCCGAAGAAGCTCGCGAGCGCGTCGGCGGCGGATGCCGCAACACTCTGCCCGGTCTCGCCTTCGTCCTCGGTGTTCTCGCGACCACGTTCCTCGTCCTCGTTGCCGCGGACCTCGCGCGGTTCCGGCGCCGCGACGATCTCCGAAGAGACGCGCCGGACCTGCTTGAGATCGAGTGTCGCGACGAGGGCGTCTCCGGTCTTGGCCTCCCGGATCGGAGAGAGACGCTCGATCCCCATGTCCTCATACTCACGGAGCGACGTGATGAGCCCGACGGTGGTCCCGGCCTCCATCAGTCCGAGGATCTCTTCATAGACCGAGCGCACGCGCGAGAGCGGCCCGTCGAAAACGAGGACCTGGGCGCGCGCGAGCTCTTCGCCGTTGGGTCCGGTGAGCTGAACCGAACCCTGGCGCCCCGTGACCCCGTCGGCGTGGTCGACGGGCGCGACGATCGGCGTGTTCGAGACGACGACACGGAGCGAGACGCGGTCCAGATCCTTCCGGATGTGGTCCGAGATGTTGGCCCCCTCCTCGATGGGGTGCTCCGTGATCGTCGCTGTCGACTGGTGCGAGTCGCGCTCGGTCGCATCGAACAGGATCGACTGCACTTGGCCGTCCTCGAGAAGCCATGTGAGTTCGGCCACGTCCTACTCCGCGACCGTGGTGAGAGCTCGTTCAGCCTCGCGGAGAGCGCGCGTGTTCGCGTCGGCGATGCCATCAGTCACACGGCGTTGCAGCTCTTCCCCCGAGAGATCTGTCCCGGTGATCGTCACGTCGACCGTCTGGTTGACCGTCGTCTCCTTCGGACCCGTCGGCTGGAAAGCGACGCCGGGAGCGCCCGGCGCCGTCGCGCCCGACGGGGGGGCCCCGGCGATGTCGATGCCGAAGAAGCCGAACACCTCTGCCGCCAGTCGACGTAGGCCCGCGAAGCGCCGTCCTACGTCGACGAAGAACGCCGCGATCCTCGCAGCAAGCGCGGTGAAAAACGCTCCGATCGGAGCGAGGAAGGTACGGATCCGCGCTGGGAGTCCCTGGAGAAACTCGAACGTCGAGACGATGAACCGACCGAGGGCGCGCAGCCCCGGTCGGATGAGCGGCCAGAGCGAGACGAGGAATCGCCCGAAGGCGATGAGACGCGGGACGGCCTCGCGCTGAATGAACGCGACGAAGGAAGCCCAAGCGAGCCGGACGCGCTCGGCGACCGCTGCCGCTGCCCCCGCACCGAACATCGCATCGAGGAAGCGGCCGATGATGGAGTCGCCGCCCTCGAACAGCGTGAGGAGATCGTCGATTACGAGGACGACGAAGGCGATCGCCGCCGCCATGATCCCGAAGATCAGGATGATCGGCGCCAGCGCCGGGAGGAGGACGACGGTCACCACCGTCGCGAGCGTCCCCAGCGCGATCCCAAGCGCGAGGATCACGACACGGAAAGGCCGCGTCCCCTGCGTCACGTTGTTCCAGACGCCCACCATGTCTGCAATCTTCGTGACGACGGTGGTCAGGATCGGGAGGAGCTCGGAGGCGAGGGTGGCCTTGACGGCGATCGAGGCCGTCTCGAAATCGAGCAGCGCATCCTGAGCCTCCTCAGCGCTGAGGAAGAACGGCCCGAGTGAGCCGCCCGTGAGCTCGTCGAAGCGATCGGAGAGCTCCTGGATCCCCTCGCTCCCACCCGCGAGGAACGGGAGGAGCTGGGCGCCGGCGCGGCCGAAGAGCTGCTGAGCCCGGGCGCTCCGCTCCGTGTCCGACGTCAGGCCCGCGAAGCCGTCCGCGATCTCGGGGAGGATGTCCTCGATCTCCCGCGCGTTCCCCGCCGCATCCTCGAAGTCGACACCGATCGCAGCGAAGGCGCGCCGTGCCGTGAGCGTCCCTTCGCCCGCGTCGACGATGTTCCGCTGCAGCCGACGCATGCCGTTCGCGAGCTGAGCCGCGGGGACGCCGGAGCGCTCCGCCGCGAACTGCCAGCGGAGGAGCTCGTCTGCCGATAGGCCGAGGGTGCGCGCCGTCTTCGCGACCTCGTCCCCGAACTCGGCCATCTCGAGCGTGAGATCTCGCAACGCCGCGAGGAGCGCACCCCCGAGGACCGCCGCTGCGACGACGGCTGCGATGGCGAGGGTGCCGAGCCCTGCGATCGCACCCTGAAGCGCGGCGCCGTCGAACTCGATCCCGAACCTCGCGAGGACCTCTCTGAGCACGCGCTATCTCCCTCGTCGACGTCGTCCTCGGCGGCCCCGAGGTTTCGTGGGTCCGCCCGGCGGAGATTTCTCCGCCTTGATGCGGGCCTCATCATACGCGTCGAGGACTGCATGCGCATCGTAGACGTCTCGGAGAGACCAGTGCTCCTCGATGCCCTCGAGTCCGTCCGGGATTCGGGGGTCTACTACGAGCCGCCAGAGCCAGACGGGGACGCCTTCGGGGAACTCGACTCGGACCGCCTTGGGGTCACGAACTGGCGAGCGGCGCCCGCGAGACCCCCCGCGCCCTTGAAAAAACTCTCGTAGTTCATCTTCAGATGGGCCGCGACGAGGACCGCCTCGGCCCCGTACTCCCCGGCGAACGTGCCGTCGTAGAGCTCGCCCGTGAGCGAGACGAAGAGGTCCTCCTCGTCGGTCTCGATCTTCGTGTACTTCCGGAGCTTCTCGGTGAGCCAGTCGACGATGCCCTCGTTCGCGAGCAGATTCGCAGCGAGCTTGTCGACCGCGGCCGAGAGGCCTTCCGCCGAGAGATCCCCGGCGATGGCCTTGGCCTGGTCCTCCTCCCCGAGATTCTCGGCGAGCGCGCCGAGGATCGGGGCGCCGACGCGGAGGAGCTTCTCGAGGACGGCGTGCCCGTCCTTCACCTTCATCTGCCGGAGCTCGAAACGACGCTCCTCGTCGTCGCTGAACCGCACGACCTTCGTTGTCGTTTTCCGTGCCATCTCGATCCCCTTCGGTGTGGCGCCGGTCAGCTACCTCGATCGTGCGATCAGAAGTAGCCGCCGAAGCTGTTGATCAGGTTCGCGATGCGAACCGGCCATTCTCGCGCCCCGGCTTCGCGGCCGTAGACCACGTCGGGATCGGACATGATCCAGCACTGCGCGCCCTCGTGCAGCGTCGTGCCGTTCAGGTCCTCGATCAGGAACCGGCCGACGCCGGCGCCGCCCTCGGCGTTCTTGTCCGAGTTGTGGAGCTCGGAGAGGAGCTGGTTCGCCGATGCCGACTGCATCAGCGTGATGTTCGACGTCGCGCGGTTGTCCTTCGTCGCGTTCCGGGTGACCTCGCCGTCGGTCCCTACGACGTCGGAGAACGCCTCGGTCTCGCGCTCGATGCTGACGAAGTCGCCATCGGCGAAGCCGCCGGTGATCGAGATCCCGGCGATCGAGATCGTCACCTGGGAGGAGCTGTAGACGCGGAAACCTGCGGGCATGGGGAGAGCTCCTTAGATGGCGAGAGTGCCGTCGATCAAGACCGAGTGGATGGCGCCCGCGATGCGCGCGCTGAAGGCGACGTCGGGGAGGAGGCGGTTGCCGCGGTCGGTCGCGGAAACATCGGCGACGAGCGGCGCGGTCACCACCGGATCGGTCTCGGGGTCGAGCGCCCCCGATGCCTGGAACTCTCGGATCACGCCGCGGATCTCCGCCTTCACGAGCGAGACCGACGCGTTCGTGTAGGGGAGCTTCGGCAGGTTCACGAGGAGCACGAAGATCGCGACCTGGATGTCCGAGATCAGGGCATCGATCGTGCGCGTGATGTCGATGAAGCGGCCCGACGCGAGCGTGCCCTGGAGCGTGACGTTGATGCCGGCGCGCGCGACGTAGTAGTTCGCGTTGTTGCTCTCGAGGTTGCTGATCTCGGTCGTCGTGAGCTCGTCGCGCGTCACGCCGGTGAGCTGCTTAAACGCCCACGTAGAGGCGCCCGGGTCGAAGGGGAAGCGGTCGCCGATCCACGCGCTCCCGGCCGCGGAGAGGACCGCCCCGCTCCAGATGAAGCCCGTCCGATCGTAGGCCGCGACCTCGAGAGTCTCGGCGATGTTGCCCGCGGTGTCGTCGAGGACCTCCTCGTCGGCGTTGGCCGCGATGAAGATCAGGACCTCGGCCTCGGCCCAGGCCGCGGCGGCGGCGACTTCGAGCTTGCCGTTCTGCACGAGCGAGAGGCCGTAGAAGTCGGGGTCCTCGGCGCGGATCGCGGTGAGGTCGGCGACGATCCCGGCGTCCACCGTGGCGTCTTGCACGGCGATGCCCGCGAGCGCGCGGAAGTCGTTCATCTCGAGCGGATCCGTCGCCGTCATCGTGAGGGATCCGACCGCGTCGACCGCGGTCACGCCGACGATCGCGTCGAGGAGCGGCTGGAGCGCGGTCGCAATCGTGGTCGGCGTCTCCGCGGCTCCGTTCGTCCGCGAGACGACCGTGGAGAGACCGGCGAAGTTGACCACCGTCACGGTCACGACGAAGCCCTCGGTCGTGTTGTCCGGCGTGAGCTCGATCGTCTGGGCCGGCGCGGCGTCGCGGCGCCCGATCTTGAACTCCGTGACCTTGGGATTCTGGATCGTGCGCGCTGCGGATCGGACGATGGGATCGTTCGCGCCGAACCCATCCGTCACCATCTCCGACGTCTTCGTGTAGCCCCGCACCCGCTCGGCGAAGACCGAAGTCGGGAAGAAGCCCGCGATGAGCGGGATCCCGAAGTTCTGCTGATCGGGCGTCAGCGTCTCCGCCGTGATCGTGACGGTGACGATACTGTCGAGGTCGCTCATTCGGTGGCTCCTGGGGTGCGGTCCCGCCCTCGTTCTAGCAGACCCAGGCGACCCGCGTCACGGACCGGGCAGGTCGACGTCGAAGGGAGGAAGCGGGATCGCGACCCCGTCCTCGCCCGTGAAGCTCGGGACGAGGCGGACGACGTCGATGAACCCGAAGGCCTTGTCCCTCTCCAGCGTGGCGGTGTGGAGGCGGACGAACGTCGTCGACGCGGAGCCCTGACGGTTGTCGATGGGGATCGCTACAGAGATGATCGCGGTGATGTCGATGAGCGAGGTCGAGATCTTCTCGAGCGCGAGCCGGGCGCTCTCCCTCCGGAGCCGCGTGCGGATACGGCTCGCGAAGAACCGCCCCCGCTGGCGCGCCTGATTGTCGTACGTCTCGACCTGGACCTGGAGCGTGATCCGATGGAGCTCGGCGATCGTCGGCTCGATCTCGGCGCCCGCCGCCGCGCCCGCCGGCAGCTCGAGGCGTGTCTCCGGGACACCGACCACGAGGTCCTCGGTCACGAAGAGGGTGACGAATCCATGCTGAGGCGCGAAGACGGCCGGCCGCTCCTGGTCACGCCAGAAGGTCTGGAGCTCGGCCAGCTCCCTCACGACCCCTGCGACCCCGTCCTCCCAGAGATTGGCCTCCGGCGGCGTCTGCGCCGTCGGGGTCGTCACCGCTCGGTCACCTTCGCCCTGATCGAAGCGAGCATCCGCCCCTCATCGATCAGGGTGGTCGAGCTGCCCTTTCGCTCCACGGTCGCGGGCTGCAACGCGGGCGGGATGCTGGCGCGGATCCGCTGCTGGAGCTTGAGCACGACGAGCTCTCCGAGTTGGAGATAGCCCGAGTCGATGCCGATCCTGTTCTGGGCGAACTGGCGACCGAGACGGCGGAGAGCTGTGTCGATCCCGGCCTGGTTCTCGTCGATGCCGTCGAGCAGCCAGGACCGCTTCGGCAGGACAGAGCCTTCCTTCGGGTCCTCGTGGAACCCTGCGATCGCCGCGACGGTTGCTTCGCTGCCCTCCTCCTTCTCGGAGCCCTCCTCCTCGTGGATACCGACGGTGAGACCGACACGGCTTGCGCGCTCAGTCGCGCGGAGCCGTCCTGTCAGCAAGGTCTGGACGCGTGCGACGGCTCGGATGTTGACGAAGCTCGACATCACGTGACGCGGAAGCCGCTCGTCGCCTGTCGGACCAGCCGCCGATACTCCCGCTCGTAGGTCGTCAGCGCCTCGTCGCGGGTCGCCTTCGCGGTTCTCGGGATCAGCCTCGAATGCTGGCCGAAGCTCGACATCGAGAGGAGGTGCGCGGCGATGTAGGAGATGGCGTCATCGGCCTTGCCCCCGAAGACGGCGGTATCGATCGACCGCCGGGCCTCCGCGAGCTTCGCCTCGACCAGCGTCTTCGGCGCTTTCGAGAACTCTGGGAACGCGACGATGAAGCTCGAGAACCCGACGGCCATCGTACAGCTTACTCGCCCTCGCTCTCGAGCGCCTCGGAGCGCGCGTCGATGAGCTCGAGCACGGTGACGCGTGCCTTGCCCTTGACCTCGATCGTTCGCCACTTCGAGAGGAGCTCCTGGTCTTCGGCGGCGAGGATCCAGGGGCGCGCCTTCTCGACCGTGAGCCCCTTGAGCCCGGTCATCACGTCGGGGGTGTGGGTCGATTCGGCGATCTCCTTCGCGCTCGCTCCGACCTTCAGCGTGCCGGCCTCGATGTGTGCCCGGACGGTCGGGTGTTCGAGGGCGAGCTCCCAGCGAGACTTCGAGATCCGGTTCGTCCCGGGTCGGAGGAGGAGCTTCCCGCAGATGGAGCGGCTCTTCACCTTCGTCTCGGGGTCGCGCTCGGCCATCGAGGGCAGCCAGAACGGCGCCGGCCGCTTTACCAGCACATCGATCATCTCCATGAGGGATCCCCTTCGGTGCGTCTCGAGGTCCTTCCTCGCCGACGTGTCCGGACCATAGCAGAACGCGCCCGCGAAGCAGAACCTCGGGGCGCGTTCACGGTCCTGCGATCACTAGATCGCGAAGTCGGAGTAGACCGCGCTCAGCGGGTAGTGCCACTCGACCACGCCGGTCCGGTTGTGCACCGGCACGACGAACGAGAGGTTCCGCGGCTGCGGCGGTAGCTGCTCGAAGAGGAGCGGGATATTGAAGACGAGGGCGCGCTCGCTACGGTCGTACACGATGGCGCGCCGGATGTTCCCGACGCCCGCCGTGTTGAGCTTCGCCCACTGCTCGACGGCCGTGATGTAGGGGCTGTTCTCGAGGAACACCGACAGGATGGTCCGCGAGTTGTCCGCGCTCATCGGGGTCGCCGCGACGAGGCCGAACTCCGAGTTCGGGAGGATCAGGGTGTTCGCTTCCTCGACCTCGACGGTCTGATCGACCACGGCCTGAGCCATCGCCGTCATGTTCTCGAGGACCTGGAGCGCCGTGAGGGTGTCCCACGCGCCCGCGTTGGGGAGCACCAGGATCGGCACGTTGGCGTCGTTGACGAAGCCGGTCGTGTTGTTCTCGGGCGCCCCGTTGGCTCCGATCTCGTCGACGCGGCGGTCGATCGACATCCGGGCGGCGCGGGCCTTCCGGAGGTCGAAGTCCGTCCCCGCCATCGCGGCGCGCCGGATGTCCTGGATGCTCCACTGGTAGGAGCTCGCCACCGACACGACGGCGCTGGTGAACTGCCGCGCGAAGACGTCGACCTGCGGGAGATCGTCGGCCATGTTCGCGACGATCTTCGCGGCCTCGACCTCTTCCCACTGCGTGTAGGTGATCGTCTCGGTGCCCTCCGGAGCGGACGAGTCGAGCGGGATGAACTGAAGGCTCTTCAGCTTCCCGAACTCGATGTCGAAGGTCTGCGCCTTGACGAACTCCAACTGCCTCGCGAAGTGCGCGGTCTCGTTCGCGTCGAGGCGCTCGCCCCGCGAGTTCGTCGCGCCGCAGCGGTCGAGAAGCCACGCGGCTTGCTCCTTCTGCCGGCTGTCGACCCGGATCTCCTCGATGTCCATGTATCTCTCCGTTGGCTCGTTGGCTGGGTAGGGGTCAGGTCTCGGGTCGAGACCGATCAGTTCTGCGGGTTGAATTCCACGATGACGAGCTCGCCCGCGCCAGCGATGGACCGGAACGATGCGCCCGGAAGCGCGACCGCGTTCGCGGTGTCCGCGTCGGACCGCACACGGCCCTCGCCGCCAGCATCGAAGCGGACGAAGACGGGGGCGCCGTAGGTCACCGCATCCTCGGCGAGCATCCAGATTCGGCCCGACCGGAGGATCCGGACGATGGAGTCGGCAGGCCAGCCCACCGGCGTCGCGGCCTGCTCGATCGTGACGTCGCTCATGGCGAAGCCGATGCCGAGCGGGCCCGTCACATCGGTAGTGACGTCGGGCACGTCGACGACGGGGGGCCGGTCATCGGCCGCACCGGCGGCGGAGCGGAACACGAAGCGGCCGAACGTGATGGCAACCTCGGCCACGCCGGTCACGATGTCCTTCGCAAAGGAGATGTCGACGAGCTGGCCCTCGACGGCGACGTTCGGGTCCTGCTGGTATGCGGTCTGGCTCATGAGGGGCAGTCTCCTATTCGAGAATCGGATGGACGTCGAAGTCGATGGTCTCGGAACTCCACGTTCCTGGGGCTAGAGATACCACACCTTGGCGTCGCCACCGACCTGTGCGGTCGAGGAAGCCCGCAGGCGTGCGGAACTCGATGTAGCCATCGGTCCCGTCGCCGACGAACCCAGGGAGGGGCGGGACCGTCGCCGTGGCGAACGTCGCGGCCACGACCTGGATGATGGGCGGGGCGTCGTTGGCGTCCCCCGGTTTCTCGATCCGCATCTGGATATCGACGAGCGGCGTAGCCCCGGAGATGTCGAGGGGGGGAGGGGTCGGGTCGACGAGCGGGTTGTAGGCGTTCGTCGAGAGGTCGAAGAGGCGGAGGATGAGCGCCGTATCGATGTCGCCCTGATGGATCTTCGGCGTCAAGCCGCTTCCGTCGAGCCGGTTGATGACGAGCTGACTCATGACTCCGCCTGCTGGGCGTGAGTCTGCACGATCCCGGCGCCGTCCGCAGCGAGCTGGGTCACGGAGATGCCCGAGGCTGCGTTCATGACGACGCCGGCGCCGTCTGCGTGGACGCGTCCGGGAGCCACCGTCGGGTCGAACGGCGAGTCGTTGCGAGGATTCAGGCCGAGTGCCTCCGATGCTCCCGACGCGTTCATGCCCATCGCGATCACACCGGCACCCCGCGCTCATGCTGGACCGCGAAGAACGCCAGGACCTCGGTTCCGTTCGTCGTCGTGAGGTCCATCCGGAACTTTTCGGCCTCGCCATCGGCCTCGTAGAGAACGAGCTGGGGCGGGCTCACGGTGAAGTCGATCCGGCGCCGGTTCTTCACCCAGTCCAGGACCTCGGTCGCGACGACGCTGACGTCACCGAGCGAGGCCACGAAGAAGTCGACGCGGCCATCGTCGGTATCGCGAGCGCCGGGGATGGCATTGTCCACGGAGTAGACCATCCCATAGCTCCCGGCTCCATGAGCCGTCGAGAACGCCGCGGGGATGTCGAAGAAGTAGAGCCCGCCCGCGGCCTCGACCACGGCGGGGCTGCTGCTTGCGGTGTTCTGCGGGTTCCGCACCGTGACAACGAAGTCGCCAACGTCGATACCGGTAGCCGGGTCTCCGTCGAAGTTTTTGACCGCGAAGAAGAAGCGGTAATCGACGCCGACCTTTCCGGTAGACATCAGAACATCTCCAGCAAGCTCAGGCTCGCCCGGAGCGGGGGAGCGTCGGCGGCGGCCTGGACGATCAGGGCCAGAGTGTCGGGGTCTCCGTCGATGTTGGACGCAGCGCCGAGAATGCTCTCGACTTGGAGCGTGTCGACCGGCGTCGGTGCCTGGTTGGTGCCGCCGGAGATGATACCCGAGGCGATGATGTGACCCGTGTCCGGGGTGTGGGCCCGCTGGTCGGCCGCGAGCAGCCCTGCCTCGAAGCTGAGACCTTGTTCCTCCCATGTGATGGGCGCGCCCGTCAGCGTCGGATTTAGGACGAGATCCCAGCTGACGTCGTGAGTCGATGTGCCGAAGTTGGTCAGCGAGACGCCTACCGGCTTGAGGAAAGCACGAATGAAAGTGGGCCGGAGGCGAACGACGATCACGGCCTGAGGGCTCGCCACGATCGCCCCGACACGCTGCGCGATCGGGAACGGGGTCCGGACCGTGGTCGGGATGCCCTCCTCTTCGATGCCTCCCTCTCGGATGACGGCGGCGCATATCTGCTGGAACGTCCCGGCAGCAGACGCGAGATTCGTGATCTCGTACCGAATGGGCAACGCCGCCGTTTTCATGTAGGGGCCGCCGGCGATGAGGTTTGCGCTGAAAAACGTATGGGCCAAAACGAATCTGCCGCCGATCTCGAACCCGACTCGCACCGGTCCGACCCCGAGCCACTGGAGATCGCAAACAACGTGTTCGGCCTTCGTGACGTCCAGCGTCAGGCCCGAGCCCCCCGAGCCATCGAGCTTGTCCTCGTTCCAGTCTGCTTGCGCCTTGCGGTCGAGCGCCACTGGCGAACCCGAGGTCGAGGACCTCACCTCGAACGCGAGATCGGCTGCGCCGTTGATCTCGAAAAAGACCCCATCGTCGTCGTCGTAATAGCCGCATCGCTTCTGGATGTTGGCCGTCGGGTCTCCGAGCGCAAACGAGGTACGGCTCAGCTGCGTTTGCCCCGATCGGTACAGCCAGTACCGCTTCGTCTGCCGGATCGCCCGCGACCCGGGTGTCGAGATGACAGACAAGGTCATCGCCGACTTGTCGACGTCATAGACGGCGGCGGCTCCGTTGATGACCTTCGTGTCCCAGAGCAGGGGGTTGTCCGCATAGTTGAGCTGACCGCTGAAGAGGATGTGATTCTGTGAGACTCGCTCCCGCCCGAAAGCGTCGAGGTGAGGCCCTGGCGCAGGGGATGTGAGAACACGGTTCGAACCCAGTGCCATCAGCGACTCCAACTCTGCCGGACGCTTTGAGGCGTCGACGTTCCGAGCCTACACGCAAAGCGGCGACCCAGCCTCCAGAGGAAGCGGGGTCGTCATCAAGACCTCGCGGTCAGTCTCCTCAGCGCGCGTCGCGCCGGCGCTGCGACGGGAGCGGCCCACGGCCCATCTCTCTCGCCTTCTTGTCCGCGGCCTTCTTCGCGGCGGCGGCCGAGTCGATCTTGATGACCGCCGCGGTGGCGTCCGGAGGAACCGGCGAGCCTCCGCCGGCCCCCGCGACCGCCTGACGCGTCTGGTCCCGCGCGTCGCGGCGAGCCGGCGCGGTCTCGACGATGATGTCGAACCGCCCGTCGATGTAGGCGTCGCTCCGGTCCTTGGCGTCGAACTTCTCGTCCTTCGACTTCAGGACCTCGACCTTGATCTCGCGGTCGAGCTTGCCGTCGAGCTTCGCCTCGGGCCCGAGCACCTTGCGCGCGCTGGCCTCGAGAGCGACGCGGGAGCGGACCGCGGTCTGGATCGTCTCCGGCTTCGTCGCCGCGTCGAGCTTCGTCTTCGTCGCGCCGAGCTCGGCCGTGGTCGCCCCCAGCTTCCCCTCAGCGGTATCGGCCCGCTTCGTCTCGACGCCGAGGGCGGAGGCGAGCTTCGAGATGTAGCCCTCGATGTGCGGGGCGGCGCTCGCGTCGACCTTGTAGTCGATGCCGTCGATGCGGATGGTCTTCGTGTCCACGGGCGGTTCCTTTCCGGGCTGCCTGCCCGCGTCGTTCTGCGATAGAGGTAGCACAGCTTCCGGGTGGAGCGCGAGGAGCGTAGCGAGCTCCGCGTCGAACCGCTCGACCCCGAGCGCACTGCGGAGGGCGTCATCCATCCCGTCGACATGGAGGGCGACTTGGGGGCCGGCCCGACCCCAGTCGCGAGGTCCAAGGGCGACGTGGTTGTATTCGATGCCGCGCTGGATTCCGTCGTAGCGCTCGCCCTGGAACTCGCCGGGCGTCGCATCGATCCGGCACGTGTAGCCAGCCGAGAGCTCGCGCGCGTCCCCGCGTTGGACCTTCTCGATCATCCGCTGGTCCTGGACGATGAGATCGGACCGAACGAACCGGGTGTCCTGTCGCGCGTTCGTCACGATCCCGACCTGGAGGTCGCGCACGTTGCGCGGCGAGACGAGCTCGGCGGGGTGCCGATCGGTCACCGGCGCGAAGCCGAGCGATCGGAGGGAGTCGCCTCGGAAGACCTCGTCCGGATGGCGGAGCTCGCGGAAGGTCGACCCGTCCGCCCGCGCGTAGCTGAGCACGCCGACGCGGGTCACGTTCCCGGGCACGCGGAGGAAGCCTTGGGGCGTCGTCTCAGCGCGTCCCAGGCTGCCGATGTCGAACCGTACCGCTCGCTCCATGCCATCTCCCCGGCCGAAGAACTCGACCTCTCGCAAGCGTTGCTCCGCACGTTCCCGCGTCGGGAAGCACCCGAACTCGCGCGAGCCGTCCTCCGACGTGACGCAGAACTCGGAGCCGCGCTGTTCGATCGCCACGCTCCAGAGCCTACCCGAAAAACGAGAGCCCGGCCGGTGGGGGGGCCGAGCTCTCGAGACCTGAAGAGGAGAACGAGCCGAAGTGCTCGCGGCCTGAGAGTCTACAGCCCCTCGAAGAGCGGGTCGAGGACGGGCTCCGCGACGCACCGGCAGTTGATCGGCTCCCCGGGGTGGCCCTCCGGCGAGCCCTCCGCCCACGTGAACGTCTGACCGTCGAGGTCCATGTGCGACGCACGGACACGCTCGTCGCCGACGGTCCGCCAGACGTAGCTCTTGACGCCCATCCGGGTCTGACGGATCTGGGTGAGCTCGCCGTTCAGGCTCGCGGTCTGGTCGCGCGCGATGAGCCGGGCCCTTCGCCTCGAGATGCCGAGTTGGTCCTCGATGTCGCGTGCGAGCTGGCGGTTTGGCACCCCTCGGCGGAACCCGCGCAGTATCGAGCTCTCGACGCCGTTGACCGTGTCGTCAGCCAGGTTCTTGATCCGCCGTACGTTGTCCCGGACGAAGCTCTGGAGGACATCGTCCAGGCCCGGCTCGACCGCTGAGAGGCCGACCCCGATCGGCTCGAAGGCGAGCTCGGTCTGGACACGGTTGAACCTCGACACGTCCCCCGCGATCGCGTTGGCCGCGAGGCTCAGGCTCTCGTCGGAGAGTGCCGTCGACGCGAGCTGTTCCCTGATCGCCGCAGTCGCGTCGACGAGCTCATCCGCCGGCGCGTCGAACCGCGCATCCGGACGGGCTTGTCGGACCTGTTCCGACAGGCGCTCGAGGAGCGGGAGGATCTCGGACCGGACACGGTCGCCGATGGTGGTCAGAATCCCCAGGAGGAGCTTGCGGAACCGGAGCTCCTGACCGCGCGGGAGGAGCTGGCGCCGGGGTCGGCGTCGCCGAGGGCGGCGGCCGGTCGCCGCTTCCATCATCATCCGCCGCCCGCGCAGCTCCTCGATCGTCAGCGGGCGCCCCCGCTGGTCGTGCCTGACGCCCATCAGTTCGGCGCCTGCGGACCGCCCGTGCGCCCCCCGTCCGGGAGGCTGTGAGTGTGCCCTGCCCCGGTCTGAGCCGCGCCGGTCTGACCACCTCCGGGGAGGCTGTGGGTGTGCGATCCCTGGACGTCGGAGACGCCGGTCACGCCCCCGCCCGGGATGCTGTGGACGTGGCCCTGGTCGGTCCGGTCGTCGTCCTCCTCGCTGGGCTCGGCCGTCGGTGGGGTGGGTCCTGGTTCGCCCGGTGGACTTGACGGCGTAAGCCCGGCCGGAACCGGCGTGGGGGCCGTCTCCGTCGGCTCTTTGATGGGCTCCAGGATTCGAGCCGCCTCCGCCTCGGTGAAGGGGAAGCTCGCCGCGATCATCCGGACCACGGTCTCCTTCGGGAGGGTCCCATCGGCCGCCGAAAGAATGGCGGCCTGGAGCTCCTTGAACTGGGCGCCGTTCAGCGCGGTCTGCGGATCGACGGCCTGTGGATCGGTGGGCTCCACGGTCGCGCCAGGCACGCCGACCGGTTCCGGTCCGGTCACGGGGGGAACGGCCGGCTCGCCCCGGAAGCGGTCCATCTCCTCGGCCAGCATGAGCTCGCGTTCCTTCGTCTCGATCGACGTCTCCGCGGAGAATCCGGTCGGCTTGAATCGGTTGAGCGCGACCTCTTCGGGGATGAGCACGCCGATGTCGACGTAGATCTTGTCGGCCTCGGCGACGGTCTTCCGGTTGTCGACGCGCTCGGTCTCGGTCTGGTGAACCAGCGGCGGGAACACGACGTCCCAGGAGTCGGGGACGCGCCCGTTCGTCGGGCCGTCGCTCGAGAGGAACACGAGCTGGGCAAGCCGCGTGAACGTCGGGTCGGCCACCTGGGTCTGCTCGCTCTCGACGGTCTGGGCCCAGAGGAGGCGATCGCTCTCGCCCGTCGCGTTGAGCCCCGCCGGCGCGCGCCCGAAGAGCACGGCGACCGGCATGTCGGCGGCGGCGGCGAGCCGGAGCATGAGGATCTCGAGCGCCTCCGGGTAGCCCGTCAGCGCCGGGGTGAGCCGCGAGAACTTCTCCTTCTCGGCGTCGATGACGAGCGATCGCGCGACCGATCGTTGTAGGTCGACGAGGGCCATCCGCGTCTGGACCGCCTCCTTCTCGCCGCTCGCGATCATGTCGATCAGCCCCTCCCTCTCGAAGATGCCCTGGCTCGCGTCCTGGAGGATGTTGGCGAGGGCCTGGAAGCTGGTGTTGAACGTCCGCAAGACGTCGTACGGACGTTGCAACACGGACAGCGCCCAGCCCTGATTCGACTGCCGCTCGCGGTTCGTGGTGAGCGCGCCCTCGAAGATGATGAGCCGGGTCTCGTGGATCGTGACGTTGACGATCTGGGCGCTGACGTTGCCGACCGGGCCGGCGCTGTTGACGCGGTAGGTCTTCACCGCGCCGAACTTCGGGTCCGCAGGGTCGTCGTAGATCTCGAACGGGATCAGGTCGCGCTTGTCCAGCACGGTGAGCGCGAGGACCTTCCGCAGGCGTGCCTCGTCGAGGGGCTCGTCCTGCGGGATGTCGCGCCCCTCGTCCGTGACGAGGTAGAGCACGGCGCCACCGAAGAGCCGGCCCCAGGTCCACGCCGCGCGGACGCGTTGCGTCGCGTGGAGTTCGTCTTCGAGGAAGCTCTCGACGGCGCCCGCGGCTTCGGCGGCTTCCGCGACCGTCTCGCTCGTCTCCTCGTCGACGCCGATGACGAGCTCGTAGCCGCCGCGGAGCGAGTCCTCGACGACCTTCCCCGCGATCTTCGCGGCGAGGTCGTCGCCGTTGAAGACGTCCTCGAGCTCCTGATCTGTGAGCCTGAAGGAGCGCTGGAAGAACGCGGAGAACACCTTGTCGCGCGCCTGCGTGCCGAGGCCCGTGACGGTGTTGATCCAGCTGTCCACGCGGACCGCGGCCTTCTGGTAGAGCTGGGTGACCTTGGCGCCGACGGGTTGGCTCATCGTCTGATCCTAGGTGGTGACCGCGAGGCCCGTGTAGCGAGCGGTGAAGTAGTCACCCATGCTCTTGCGTTGAGCAGTGGTCGGCAGGAAGTCGAAGACCGAGAACTCAGCAAGGAATCCGGTCATGAAGCGTGCAGCTCCACCGTCATGCGACCCGATCGTCAGGCCGTCTGGGGTCTGCGTCCCGGCGTTGCCTGAATCGACAGCGCCGTCGGTGAAGTCATCAAGATACCACTCGCTCGAAGCGCCGTTGAAGACGATACAGGCGCCGAAGACCGTCGCCGCGATGGCGGTCTGCCCGGGGTGTACGAGTCCCGAGTTAGACCGGAGCGCGCCCGAGGTCTGGTTAGCTTCGATGAGCATCCGGTTGGCGAGATCGTCCGCGTCGCATATCGCGCTGCTGTTGAGGCCGTCGAAGTTGGTGAACTCGCCCACGACGAAGACGGAGAAGGGCTGCGTTAGTGCAGCATGGAAAGCCCCTTCCATGCTGTCCCCGCCGTCGAGGCTGAGGACGCTCTGCCCATAGCGGGCGACCTGGGTCGGCTGCTTCGCCCCTATTCCCTGGATGATGTCGTTGCCGTTGACGCTGAGGTCGCTCCACGTCCCCGCCGAGTAGGTCTCACGGAACCAGGCATGAGGCCCGAGATCGAGCGGCGAGAACTCGACGCTGACGCCGAACTCCCCGCCCCGCACGTCGCCCTCGCGCCGCAACGTCCCGCCCTCCTCGCGCCGGAGCGGCATCAATTCCCCACGTCCTCCGAGGTCGGCTTGATCGTGACCGTCGCGGTCGTCGCCACGGCGCGGAGGAAGACCCAGGGTTCGGCCGCGCTCACGTGGCGATGCGCGCCCGCGGCGCCGGCGACGACCTGGTCGGGGATGTCATCCGAGTCCACGGCCTTGACCCCCGCGGTGAGGTCGAGGTCGCCGACGTTGTCGTCGTTGAACGCGAAGTTCAGGTCCTCGGTCGTCCGGATCTTGACGTACCGCCCGACCCACGCGGTCAAGTCGACCTTCACGGTCGCCGCGCTCGTGACCGCGTCGTTCCGGTACCCCTTCGTCGTGCCGCGTACCAGGCTCTCAGACATCGTTCGATCCTTTCATGCCACCAGGCTCCCGGTTTTCGCGATCTCTTTCATCGCCTTCTTGAAACTCGTGTGCGCCGATTCTGCCATGAGGCAGACCGCATGCGTGACGCAGTCGACCTGATCGTCCCAGCGACCCATCGGGAAGACTAGCAGCTCGTCCTCGAGCTCGGTCACCCAGGGCGCGATCGAGGGGTGCGGGAAGTAGACGTTCCCCGACTCGAACGCCGCCGAGGCGGCCTCTGCCCGGACCTCGGAGCCGCCCCCCGCGGAGACGAGCTTGAGCCCCGGGATCTTGCTCTTCATCGAGTCGACGATCGCGGCGCCGTTGGCAGCGTCCTCGATGTATTTCCGGAACGCCTTGGGGTGCCGCCCGGTGAGCCGCTTGACCGCCTGCTGCTGCTCGACGAAGCCCCACTGGCCGCGCTCCTGGTCGATGAGGTGCATGTCCGCCCCAATCTGCGCCCAGACCTGACCGCACACGAAGGACCGCCGCTTGCCCTTCGCCTTGCCCTTGAACGACATGTCCCAGATCTGGATCTCGCGGCGACGGTCGGGCAGCTCCAGAAGCTTGCACCCCGGCGCCCCCCAGTAGTTGAACCGCTCGCGCCGGAACACCGCGCCGCCGAGCGGGGCCGGCCTCTGCTGGAGCTGGGCCGCGGTGCCGAGGATCGCGAGCCGCTTCTCGAGCGTCTGGACGGCCTCCTCGTTGAAGTGGGCCGGCCAGAGGAGCTCGCCCTCGTCGGTGCGCGGGTCGACGCCCAGCGAGCCGGAGAAGCCGCGGCCGACCTCGTAGCGCATCGGCAGGCGGAGGATCGTCCAGCCGTCCTCCTCGCTCTCGATGTGGCCGACGAGATCGCGCTCGTGGAGGCGCTGCATGATGATGACCTGACAGAACCGATCCGGGTCGACGCCGCCGCGCGTCGAGGCGGTCTGCGTGTACCAGTCGATGACGTTGTCGAGCTCGGTGCCGAGCGCGGCGCGGGAGCCGATCGTGTCGGCCGGCTTCGATGGGTCGTCGATGGTGAGCCTGTGCCCGTGCTCGCCCGTCAGTCCGCCCTTGACGGTCGTCGAGAACCGGAAGCCGCCACAACTGTTCTTGAACATCTTCGCGGAGCGCGTGTTCTGGAACGGGATCTGGACGTGCGGCCAGCGGGCTTGGAACCAGGCGCTCATGATGAGATCGCGCATCCGGACCGCGTCGCGTCGGCTCAGGCGGTCGGAGTAGGTCACGAAAATATGGCGGAGGGTCGGATCGCCAATCCACTCCCAGGTAGGCCAGAAGACCGACACCGTGGTCGACTTCCCGCAGCCCGGCGGCATGTTGATGATGAGGCGCCTGATCTCGTTGCGCGTCACCGCTTCGAGGTGGGCGCAGATGATCTCGGTGTGCCAGTTCCGCCGGAAGGCGGACGCCTGCTCGACGGTCTCCCAGCCCGTCTCGATGAAGCCGAGGAGCCCGCGGCGCGCGAGCTCGCGGTCGATCTCGACGTCGTCGGGGAGGTCATCCAGGACGAGCTCGCTCGCGGCGCTCATGCCCGAGGGTAGCGCGCGTCGGTCCGCGGGCTTCTACGACCCCTCGAGAGCGACTATCCATTCCGCGTGGACGGGCGTCGTCGGTCCGTCATCCCAGTCAACGACCCAGGCATCACCCAATCCACGCGCGGCGATCGTTCCCACCGCCCCCTGATCGACCACGGTCCGTCGCTCTCCGTGGAAATGCACGATCGGACCCTGAGCGAGGCGGACCCGCGTTCCGGATCTCATGAGCCCCCGACGTCGACCGGCTGCCCCGGCGTGATGCGGCGCACCGTCCCATCGGCGAGCTTGAGCTCGACCGAGAGCGGCTCGACGTGCGCCGGCAGCTTCAGGATCCGGCCGCGCGCGAGGTCGAGGATCGGGACCTCGAGCTCGTTCGAGTCGACGACGCGGACCGACGTCCCGGACGGAAGCCGGCCCTTGAACGCGACGGTCATGAACTCACCGGCGGTGACCTCGCTCAGGCACCGCTCCGCGCAGCCGAGCTGACGCGCGGTCTCGACGAAGCTGGCCTCGAACGTCTTGAGGAGCTGGAACATCGCCCGGACACGCTGCGTCTTCTCGCGCTTCGTCTGCGCGGCGGCGAGCGCCATGATCGCGTTCTGCATCGTCGCGAACGGCGAGCCCGGCGCGACGCCCGTGAGGAGCTCCGAGGCCCCGTTGCCCTTCTTCGAATCATCCATCGTCGTCCCCTTCGGTCAGCTTCTTTCTCAGGTCACGCAGGACGAGGAGGTCCTCGTCCGACAGCTTCGACAGGTCGCGCGCGCTGTCGATGGAGCCGCTGTGCTCGACCGCGAGCTCGGCGCGGCTCCCGTACCGCTTCGGGAAGAGCTTCTCCGCGAGCCACGCGCCGGCGCGCCAGTCATCCTTCATCGCCCTCTTCAACGTGTCGAGGATCGAGCTCTCCATGTCGCCCTGGGCCACGAGGAGGTCGCCGTAGAACCCGGCGAACAGCTCCTCCTCGGACGTCCGAGCCTCGGGCGCGATCGCGAGCGCCTTCTCCCCGCGCATCTCGTATTGCCGGAGCGTCTCGTGCGAGACGCCCGCCTGGGCCGCGGCGAGGGCCTTGCTCCCACCGACACGGAGGACCGTCAGGATCCGATCGAGAACCTTGGGGTCGAGCTCCGCTCTCGTTCGTCTCTTGCGTTTCTTCGAGGTCATGGTGTCACCGCGCGCGTGAGCTTCCAGCATACGACGACGGGCCCCCTCTCGGAGGCGATTGTCGTCGCCTCCGAGCCGGACCCATTCGCGCCAGGCGTCGACCGAGTAGAACTCGCCGCCATGCCCCGCGAGCTCGTAGATGGCGCAGAGGACCTCGACGTCGCGCGGCGACATCCCGTCGGCATGGATGCGGCCAGCGACGTCCATCAGGGATTCGCCTTCCGGGAGCCGGCGTCGAGCTTTCGCAACGCCTCGTCGGTGAGCCGCTCGAGTTGTTCGATGGCGTCGTCCGCGCCCGGGTCATGCCAGCCCTTCAGCTGAATCACGAGAGCGCGCAGCTTCAACACCGGCACGCTCGCTTCAGGCTCGGGCGCCGGCTCCTCCCCGAGCTCCATCTGGGCCGGCGGGATGAGCCGGACGACGATCTCGACGCGGGGGTTTGCGCGGTCGAGCCGCTTGGACAGCTCCCCGTCATCGACCTGGGTGTCGTCACGGTAGAGCACGCCCTTGCACGCGTCCTGTATCCCTTTGAGCACGTTGTCACGGTCGCGCACGCGGAGGTCGGGGAAGAACATCGTGACATCCATCCGCACGCTGGACGAGCACCACGCGCAATCGCACTTGGGCTTCTTCTTCCGGCCGCGGCCGCGCTCCTTCGCGCAGTCCCTCGCGGTGGGCCACGGGTTCTCGCGGCGGCGCCCGAGGCAGCCGTCCCGCTCCTCCCAGCGCGCCGCGTGGAACGCCGCCGCCGCAACCCGCTTCATGTAGGCGGCGACGGCCTTGGGCCGGTAGCGCCGAAGCGTCTTCGGGGCGGTCCGGAGGCGTTTGGGGATCGGCGTGCCCGTGACAACGAACGTCGCGACGTGCACGCCTACTCCGCGGCCTCGGCGCGCTTCGCCTTCTTCACGCTCACCTTCTCGGACTCCGAGCGCGTGACGTCGAAGCGCTCCTCGCCGTCCTGGTAGACGTAGGTGTCGACCTTCTTGGACTTCATGAGCTCGAGGAGCTTCCCCCTCGCGCCCCTCTCCCGCTCGTGCACTTCGAGGCGCTCGGTCGTGAGCTCGTAGACGTCGGCCGCCGCCGCGTCGAGCTCGGGGTCTGACTCGCGTTCCGTTCCGGGGATTTCCTTCTGCCTTCGTGCCATGTCGTCTCCTTCAGAGATCGAGCCCGAGCTGGGGTAGTCCAGTCGGGAGCGCCGGCTTCTGCGCGGCGCGAACGCTTGCGGGGGTGGTGTCGAGCACGTCGACGCGGGGGCCTCTCAGTTCGGCGCCCCAGACGAACCAGGCGTAGGTGCTCGAGTCGGTCCCCGCGCCGTCGAAGCTCGGTCGGTCGGGGAGGATCCGGAGGTGCGGGCTGGCCCCCACGCCGGCCCAGAACGGAGCCCGCTCGGCGCTCCCAAGGAAGTCGACGCGCAAGAGTATCGCGGTTGCACGTGAAACCTCGAAGCACCGGCGGAGCATCGGCTCGGCGAGCGCGAACGGGAGGTTTCCCATCGCGAGATCGAACGGGAGGACCGAGTCCGGTCGAGACCACGTCCGGAAGTCGTAGCCCTCGACGTGGCAATCGAGCTCGGTCCCCGGGAGGAGCGCTCCGATGCGGAGCTCGACGCCCGTCCACGAATGCTCCATCTCGATGTGGAGGGATCGGGCGATCCAGGCATCGACCGCGCGCACGATCGCGCCGTCGCCTACGGTCGGTTCGAGAAGGCTGGGCGCGTTCACGCGGCGACCGAACCCGAGGTCCAGGGCATGCCGGTCGAGCAACCGATCCACACACCACGGAGGCGTCGGAAAGAAGTCGTACGGGACCGCCGGCCCCTTCTTCCGCGGCTTGGCGCTCACAGCCACCGCCGCCCCTCTTCGACGAGCGCCCGCTCGGCAGCGATCACGGTGGCCCGCAGCGGCGCGGCCTTCGCCGTGGCCGTCTTGCTCTGACAGCTCTCCATGGCGGCCTCGGTCTCGGCCACGCGGAGGCGCACGTAGCCCAGCGCCGCGCGGGCGAGTCGGACGATGCGCTCGAGCTCTTGCTCGGTCACAAGCGCTCCTCCGGCGGGACCCAGTGGACGCCGCATCCAGCGAGGAAGTCGCGCTCCGTCGGCGTCTCCATCGGCTTGCCGTGCTCGTCGAGGAGCCGGCCCTCGCTCACCCGCCGTCCGCGCTTCTTCGCCTGGGTCACGACGAGCCTCGAGAAGTCGCGGCTCCCCGTCCGGATCGTGAAGATCGCGCCCCACTGCGCCGGAGGCATCACGACGAACAAATCGATCGGGATGCCGCTCTTCGTCGCCCTGAGCGCCTGGTAGCGCCGCCCCATGCGCCGGGGCTCGCGCGGCTCGAGGTGCCCGTCTTCCATGAGCCCCGCGATCATCACGTCGAGGTCGTTCCGCTCGTCGATCATCGGCTCGCCGAGGAGGTTGCCGCGGAGGCCGCGGGGGATCGCGATGAGCTCGATGTCCTTCACCAACCCGACGGATCGACGGATCGAGCCTCCGATCTCGATGCGGTCGCACGCCGGTGCGAGCACCTTGACCAGGCGCTCCGCGGTTGCCCGCGCCGTCTCGAGCGGGACGGCCGCGGACACCGGAGCCCGGGGGAGCCCCTGCGTCGCGCGGTAGGCCCGCTCGGCCGCCTCGTCCACGTCGCGTTCGTAGTACGGAAAGTGTACGTCCTCGCCCATCAGGAATCCCCCCCGAGGTCGATGTCCCCGACCTTCGTCAGCCCGCCATCGCCGCCCTTCGAGCGGCCCCGCCCCGGCCCGAGGAGCCGGTAGCTGTCGCCCTTCGTCATGCGCCCCGCCTCGACGACCTCCCGGACCGCCGACTCGCGCCCGCCGCGGTCGAACCCCGGCGAGAGGTTCCACCTCGGCCGCTCCCTCGCGCCGCCCACCATGCGCTCGTAGGCCTCGCGGAAGCCGATGCGGGCGGCGACACGGTCCCGGAGGTGCCGCACGACCCCGAAGGCTTCGGCGATCTCCGGCGTCCACACGACCGACGCTCGCTCGTCGTAGGCCCGCTCGGCGAGGGCCCACGCCTCGGCCGCCCCGAGGTGCGCGCCTGGCATCCGGCTGGTGACCGCCGCCAGCGTCAGGGCTCGGAGGCCCTCGCGGAGGCACCGGTCAAGCGCGGTGACGACGTCCGCCTCGGGGTACTCCTCGAGCTGGCTCGCAAGCATCCCCGCTGCCACCCCCGAGAGGGTTCGGCCGGTGGTGAGCTCGGCTACGGCCTGGATTCGTTCGATCAGCTTCACTTGGCTCCCTTTCGTTTCTCAGCGTCGAAGCGCTCTTTCCAGGCCTCGGCGTGCTCGACGCTGGCCCGGAGGTTGTCGGCCGACTCGGCCTCCTTCGCGTCGACGCTCGTCACTTTCCGGTCGGTCGCCCACTCGGTCCTGAGCTTCTCGGAGTCGGCGAGCATGGCCGAGACGGGGTGACCCTTCGTCACGTACCAGCGCGCGTTGTGCGTGATGTAGAAGCCCGCGATCGCCGGGGCCTCCTCGACGCCGACGCGCTTGATGAAGTGCGCGAGCTGCCCGTTGACCCGCTGATTGCGGACAGGGGGCGACCCGTAGCGGATCGCGTAGGCCGCCGAGTAGGCCAGCCACGTCTCGCCGGTGACGGTCGGAGCCTTCGCCTTCTTCGCGCGCTTCTTCGCGCGCTTCACGTCGCGATGGGCAATGTCGAGAGACCCTTGCTCCGGCGCGGGGGGGCTCGACCCCCCTGCCCCCGTCTGGGAAGACTGTGGGTCGGGAGGGGAGGGG
>SDBV01000914.1_pt1 | contig 43117 bp, 92 predicted proteins | sample 2277081 | NCBI WGS metagenome assembly SDBV01 (sample SAMN10402039, study PRJNA504765) | marine sediment metagenome | isolation source: marine sediment core GS10_PC15, 223 cmbsf | place: Arctic Ocean: Southern Knipovich Ridge | collected 2010
CACATTTTCTAAATGAAGATTATAAGGTGGAATTAAATGAAGAAGGTAATCTTAGTTTAAATAAGTACTTCATCATCACACCCATCACAGAAGCGACTGAAATGCCAGACTTCATAAAAGAAAAGAGGATTAAGCCAGTAGAAACAGATGAACTTGATGACATTCCAGATGCTGATGGATTAATAGTCGATGGTGTTATTGGGGCAGAAGAACCAGTACGGCATCCAGAGCTGATGGAGTTGCTTTATGAAGCAGATTTCAAGTATAATCACGCTAAACTACTCAAAGCCATCATACAACACCTCCCGGAGAAGAACTAATGGATGAGAAAAGAACATTTGACCTTATGGATGATGTAGATCCACATGTACTTAAATGCTATTGTGGTTCAACAATAACGATAACAATTGATAATAAGCATATCCGTAAAAGCATAAATGACTTGCAATCCCAACTCCAAACAGCGACACAGGCACTTGAGAAATTAAGAAAATATTCTACAACTCATATGTTGCCAGCAATAAGAGAGCATGCATTATGCGATATAATTGACAAAGCTATAAACGAAATTAACAAGGACAATACAAATGGATGAGGACTCTAAAAAGTGGATCTGGCTTATGTCGGGCAATGAACTTGATGATGATTTATGGAGAATGGAAGATGGTTCTATAGTTTATCCAGAACCAAATATTGAAATCCTCATAAAAGCTATGTGGGCAATAGAGTTGAAAGATTATGACGAACAAGTTAAAATACTAACGAAGAAATTGGAGGCATTTTATGAAAAAGATAAACATAAGCACAAATAAGCATCCAGATACTTATACGTTAGTTGATGATGAGGCTTATGAGTGGTTGTCCGCGATTAAATGGTCTGCTGTCGAAACTAAGAGTGGACTAAAGGCCAAGGGTGTATGGAAAAGAGAAAATACTTATATCCACAGGCTTATAATGAAATCACCTAAAGGGTTGGTTGTTGACCATATCAATCATAATACCCTTGATAATCGTAAAGATAATTTAAGGGCATGCACTCAGTCTCAAAATTGTATGAATAAAGTCTCTAATAGGGGTAAGTCAAAATACAAAGGAGTTACTTACTCTAATGACAGGAAGAGAATAAGAAGGTGGCGTGCAATAATAAACCAAAATGGGAAAAATATATCTCTCGGACGATACAAAACTCCTGAAGAGGCAGCCTTAGCATACAACACTAAAGCTAAAGAAATATTCGGCGAGTTCGCTTACTTAAATGAAGTATAAACAACTTACCCTAACAGCAGCCCTTAAATATATCAAGGACAATACATGAATAGACAAATTAAAGACAGAGCTAAAACTATTTTGAGTAAACTAATGGAGTTACAAGATTTAGACCGTCAGAATCTAGAGTCTGTTTTACCGTCTTCAACAGAGGGTTTTATTCAAGATTTAGTAAATTTAGTTATGGTTGAGGAGTAAGGGATGAAGATAGCAAAGATAATTATGTTAATAATATTTCTACCAATAGCATTTAGTTCATTCTTTTTGGCTCACTTATTTGCCGATTCTGTTTTGGATATTATTAAATGGTGGAAAAATTACTACAACAAATAGTTTGCAATTAAAGTAAGTAGGGTGTATAATTAACACAACTTCAGTACTGGTGGCGGTCAATGCATGGCTGTCACCCGTCTTAGTCCGTGGTACTGGAGTTAATCAAAGTATTGGAGTTAATCATTGACAAATCACACTTTTTCTTTCTTTTTTTTAAAAAAACACAAAAAAACTACCTTGACTTTATGCCCAACCATTGGGAAGAATCCCTGTATCATAATGACACACCGACTTTATGCCCAACCATTGGGGATAATCTCAAGTGCTATTTATTTGACAAAACTGTTTTTTAAAAATATAATAGCTGTTATGAGGGTGCCCGCGTGTGGGTGGCCGAGTAACATCACATCTTCCACTAATCATCAGCTTACTTATAACAAACAAACTAAGGAGATTAAATGAGTACACATAGAGAATACATTAATATTTGGTTGAGTGATAATGAGGTTAGTATAGGATATGAACAAGATGATTGTGGTATTAATTATGTAGATATCCCTCTTACTGATATTATGGACGAACTTGCAAAAGAAAAAGCATTAAAGTCCATATATGATAATACCCTTAAAAGCCGTATTGAAACCCAGAAAAAGATTATTGAGAGTTTACAGAAGAAACTATATGAATATAGGATGGTGAAATGAGATGTGTATGATAATAGGATACTTAAAAGCATTTTGGCATGATTTTGATTGTGGGCCTACGGTTATGTATTATAGTATGGGAGCTTTTCGTCCTACTAAAAGGAAGCGATTGGCTTGTCACAGGTGTGATAAAACTTTTTGGAGGATAATATGAAAATAAAGCAACTATTGACAGATGGCCAAGGGTGGCATTATTCGAGTAATGCTGACATAGTAGAGTTTGAGGAGAATGGAGAGATGGCTCCCGTTAAGTGGTATGAGCAAAAGCTGGCAGACGGAACAGTTCGACATATCAACGGAAAGTATGTCATTATGATTGATTATTATAAAGAATAATTGACCTACCCACGCCCTGACTTCTTACAACTTACTGGCAGACAGTGCCCTACTCATAATAGCCCTACTTATATGATAGACGGCAGAGAAAGATGTGGTGGATGTGACATACATAAAGCTAATAAACTAGCAGATGAATTAAGAAAGGAGAGGTGTGACGATGATAGACTTAACCAGTATAATGAGGATATAGCATCTAAGAAGAGAAAGTGAATGACGTTAAAAGATATGATTGATAATGATAAAAAAATGAAGATAAATATTCCGGATGGGTTTATTTATTTATTTGATAGCTATGAAGGACCAGTTTTCTTAGAAAAAGATAAAATAAAGGAATGGCATACTTCCGTTGCTGCAATATATATAACAATGAACAATGGCATGCAGTATCTGGCAAACGGTGATACTGTTCCTTTAGCTGTGAAAACACTAAAGGACGGACAGACAAATAGGAGAACGCTCTGACAACAGACTGTATGAGTATTATCAGGATAAAAAATGAGTGAATGGATTAGTGTAGATGATGATATGCCTGTTAGTGGCGTACTCGTATTAATATTTGGTAATGGAATGTTGTCTGGCAATGAACAGCTCAGACAAGGTTTCTTAAGTGTAATTGATGATAAGACATTCTGCGATTTTATGAGTGAAGGTCTTTATGGTGGGAAAAGCTCTCTCGACGTCACTCATTGGATGCCACAACCAGCCTATCCAAAAAAAAAGAAAGAGAATATGCCTAGCCATCCTGAGTATTATGATGAGAAGAAGGGGAAGAGATGATTGAAATAAAAAGAACTGCAAAAGAAGGCATAGACGAATATCATAGCAATCCTATAGCGGCGAGATTTATTGATATAGTCTATATGCTTTTAGATGAGAACAAATGTAATATCGGTCAGATAGCGAGATGGTTTGAATTTGCTCTTAGGATGCATAGAACTATAGATGATGAGAAGAAACCAAGGAGTAGAAAGTGAATATAAAAAAGGTTATAACAGAAATGTTTGACACAAGAAGCGAATATCAAAATAAAAATAATGTCATTAAAGAAGAATATTTGAATGAATTAATGTTATATAAGAATCCAGAAGTCATATTTCTGTTTTATGATTACATCTATTTTGATATTGATAAATGTATAACGGCTATGAATAAGTGTGATACTAGTCTTGAATATGACAGGTTATATTATCTAGCTTTATTAAATAAAATAAAGAATGATAATTTAGAATGGATACTAATTTGAGGAGTAGGAAGTGACGATATACGAGAAGATAGATAATCTTTTAGGTAGTAAAATAGAGAGGCAAATACCAATAGAAAATGCATTAAAGATAATGTATGACTTTATGCTGAAACTCCAAGCAGAGAATGCGCGGTATAAGAAAGCGTTAGATAGAATAGCTAATGACTATGGTGTGGAAAGCCAGATTCATAATTACTGTATTGAGATAGCAAAGCAAGCACTTGACAAGGATAAGAAAACCCATGTATAATGTTGGTGTCCATCTCGGACAAAATCCCCCAAATTATATAGGAGTACTTATGAAAAATATCATAGTTAGTATTTTATTAATATTCAATGTTATAGCCATCTACGATACACCAGAGATAAAACACATTACCCACCCCGACATGCTATATCTAGAAGAGATAATGAAACCCTTTAAGACCAAACACAAGAAGCGTATAAGAGAACAAATATTTTACCAGGCTCACAAGTACGGCCATCCTGTAAGATTACTAGGTAGACTTGTAAGAGCAGAGAGTGGATTCAAGAGAACTGCTATCAGTCATAAGAAGGCAAGAGGACTTGGGCAGATAAAAAACTGTTGGAATCATTTAATGTATTACTGTAGAGACAAACAATTCGGTAGGTATCTACACGAACAGAAGGTAATAGACCATAGGCCATATTACTATTTCATCGGAATAAACCTGGAAATGACAGCAAGGATACTCAGGAAATGGTACGATAAATACGGGAGCTACGAGCTTGCACTTGTAGCCTATAACACAGGGCAGAACAGTACATTCTTTAGGAAGTGCCTCAAAGACCCCTCTATGGCCACTAGGTACGCTTATGCAAGGGATATAATGGGAGAGTAATGGATAAATGTGAGCACTATATAGTTAATGCAATAGAGGAACACCGTGGGCCAATTAGTTTTTGTATGCATTGTAAAAAGTCTGCACTCGACATAAGTCTTGAGAATATCAGAGTAAAAAAGAAAAGAGGTAGACCAAAGAAAGATAAATATGGTTATCTTTATGATGGTCTAACTTGAGCAGAAGCTTAATGGAGAGTGAACTACAAGCCCACATTAACCAAGATCTACGAGACATGAGAATAGGCTTCTTTCATAGAGAGTCATCAGGCAGAAAACTCCGTACTCACAACACATGGAAGTTTGACAGCAAGGATAAAAAAGAAAAAAAGAAAAGCTGGCCCGACCTCCTCATAATGCCCGGTGATGAACGATTATTCTATGTGGAGATAAAGACTAAAGAAGGAAGATTAAAAGAAGAACAAAAGAACTTTCTTGCCTGGGCACAAGAGATGAACTATAAATGTTACGTTGTTAATAGCATTGAAGATTGGAATCTGGTTAAGAGAATTGAGTTAAAGGAGAGAGCATGACGGTATTAATAATTTTAAAAAACATATTATTTTACTGTATTCTATTGCTTGTGGGGACTATTGTTCTGATCGAATTTGATTGCCCTCGTGTTTTTATAAAAACAATTCATATTCTCACATATTTTTATATTGCCTGTAAATGTGTTATTGAGGTAATAGAAAAAAAGAAATCAGGTTTACCCACAGGCAAATAGCCGAGGAGAGATTATGGAGATCCATTGTTGTGGCTGTAATCATAAAGTTGAAGCTAGATTGACGAGTGGAAAAGAGATATACAGTCATAGACCAGATTTATTTAACTTGCCATTTTGGAAATGTGATAGCTGTAATAATTATGTAGGGTGCCATCATAAAACAAAAAACAAAACAAAACCACTTGGTTGCATACCAACAAAGGAAATAAAAAACGCAAGAAAGCACATACATATTCTCTTAGACCCTATTTGGAAAAAAGGATTAATTAGCAGAGGGGAGCTATATTCAATATTGAGTGAAAAAATTGGGAAAAAATATCATACTGCTGAGATACAATCAGTCAGTGATGCAAGGCTAGTATATAAAGCTATAAAGAAATTGCAAACAGGCTTACCACACCGCCTATAACGGCATAACAAAGGTAACAAAAATATACGGATTAGGAGTTTATCGAGAACACACTTATAAAGGGTGACCCTCCCATAATTATGTCCCTGAAATCCATTTTTATTGTTTGGGTTGCCCCTTTTTTATTATGACCACACAACTAACATTCTTTAACGATGACAAGCTAACCGAACAGATAAAAGAATTACTTAATATACTTAGACAAGTTAGAAACAAAGACCATCTAATACATGGCAAAGGCTGGTCTAATATGTCAAAAGCATTAAACTTAGTGGAGAAGATAAAGCTGAAGTAATGGACATACAAGAGACGAGAATCTTTATATTCAAACGTGACCGCTGGAGATGTTGCATTTGTCATGAATATGTAGGCAAGTACAGTACTCCACAGTGTGGGCATATTATTCCGGCCAAGAAACATTATATAGCCAAGTATGGGAAGGAAGTTATTCATCACCATCTTAATATGAAAGCCACTTGCTGCCTTGCTCATAATGCCAAGATTGATATTAATGGAAAAGTGGTACTCATAGAAAAACTTGTAAAGAAAATAAAAAAAGAACTTGAATCACTTGACAAATGTGTGCAATGATGTTATACTGTATTTGGAGCTGGTGATAAAATGGGTAAGTCGGTAAATTAAGTGCTTACTAGATAGTCATGCATGGCTAAAAAACTGGTCTTAGGGCTTTGCTGAAGGGTCTAGATAACTTCGGCATTATGACTTCATCACTCCGCTTGAATTATGGAAACAGAAGGTAGACGAGTAATATTAGTTAAGGACGATGAGCTTTGGCATAAGGCTCATTTAAAGGCTATGAAGCTAAAGAAGTCCCTTTCAGAGGTGTTTAGGGAATTCTTAGAGAAATGGATAAAGGAGAATTGAATGAAAATAATATTATTTTGGGGTATTTTTATATTGGAAAGCGTGTTGGTTTATTTTGCCATTCATTATAAGGATGTTATTGGACATACGCTTGATGCGTCTAAAAGATCATTGTGGGTATCAATACCATTATTGTTTCTGGGAGTTGTGGTAGTTTATGAAAATGTGATAAAAATAGTAAAATATTTTAACTAGAGGGATTACCTTATAAGATATACTAAAAAGGAGAAATGATGAAGAGTATTGATTACACTTGGCATGAACCACCTGGGGTACCTGATTGGGTAATGAGCTCACCACAAAAAGAAACACCATTCGAACAGATGGAGAACGGAATAAAGCAGGATGGATTTAAAGAAGGATTCAAGGTCGGATACGATAAGGCTATGGATATAATAACGCCATTACAGTCCAAACTAAAAATATTAAAAAGAGAGTTCCCACATATTTACAGTATGATAGACGGTGGTGACTTTGAACAGTCTTAACATCCTCCTAGATGATAAGAAAGCCATCACCTGTTGGTCTTAGTTCGTTCGCAGGTGATGGTATTATGGAGAAGTGGCGGAATAGAGACGCGCCAGTCTAAGGGGAATATACCCGATCCTTGGAGTGCTGGTAGGGTGCAGGTACCGAATCCTGTCTTCTCCATTGGTTTGCAAACAAGTCCCGAGGGTGGGTGGTTCGATTCCACCCTTCTCGAATGGTTTATAAACTGTGAGCAGCACACATCCGGGGTTTTATAGCTTGACGAATTGCTGTCTTAGGTAGCCCCGGACCACGATTTAACAAGGAGCAAATATGAATATACAAAAAATTATAGAAGACGAGATTAGAAAAATAGTATCAGGTAACGAACCTTCATGTCATGACGAAAATAAAGGTGATGTTAGGATTGCTATACTTAATCGGGGTTGGGTTGCTGTTGGTAATTTTACACGTAATGGCGATATGTGTAAGATAACAAATGGTAGTGTAATTCGTAGGTGGGGGACTAGTAAAGGTTTAGGTGAACTAGCTAAAAATGGCCCACAGGATGATACTACATTAGATTCTATTGAGTCTATTGAATTTCATATTTTGACCACTGTTGGAATAATGGAATGTAATCAGTCTAAATGGAAATAGATATTCAATACGGCGACGGCTACGGCTACGGCTACGGCAACGGCGACGGCGACGGCGACGGCGACGGCTACGGCTACGGCTACGGCTACGGCTACGGCAACGACGGCGACGGCGACGGCAACGGCTACGGCTACGGCAACGGCAACGGCGACGGCGACGGCGACGGCTACGGCTACGGCTACGGCTACGGCAACGGCTACGGCTACGGCTACGGCAACGGCTACGGCAACGGCAACGGCAACGGATAATATTTAGCAAGGAGCAAATATGACCACAGGTGAGCGTTCAGCTATAGCCTACCTTTGCCTTAAGGGATACAGGAAATGGAAATGAGATACTTTATTTATGCTTTAGGAGTCTATTATGGCATGTGCTTGCTTGTTATTATTGTTATTGCTATTTTCAATTGGATGTTTTCAGATGATAAGCCCACCAAGATAAGTAAGAAAACTGCAAAGATATTTCTGATACCATTTGTGGGTATATTTATAGGCATAATGGCATTAATTTCTATTATTCGTAAAACTATCGATGACTGAAATAGCAATAAAAGGTGCGTCCGGCCTAGGTGACAGCATTTACCTTGTACCAATAGCCAAACATTACTCTACAGATTATGACCAGATTAACATAATGACTAACTATCCTATGTTATTCGAGCATCTTCCAAAAGTTAAATGTTATAAACATGAGAAACTTAATTATATCAGAATACCTGGGGGTCAAATACCAATAAACCAGAGATTCACATACGGTGCTAGAAAATATACTCCGGGCACTTCTCAGTATACTGATTATCTTATGTTCGGAAATGTCGATACGAACATTCCACTTGAAATGGATTGGGCTGTAAGGAGTACTGAGCTTATCGGCAATATTAAAAAGAACGCAATGGGTGATAAGATATGTATTCTCTCTGCTCCATATGTGCCATTTGGAAGGGTTGACGAGTGGGGTGCTATACTTAGAATCAAGCCTGATATAATGCAAGCTATAGTCGACAAGTATAAGAATGATATTTACTTTGTGCAAGTCGGAAATGAGTTTGCGCTCCATAGAATAAAAGGTGTTCAGCTTGATTTAATAAGTAAGACATCTGTAGCTGATTTACTTGATTTGGTTAGTATATGCGATATAGGGTTAAGTCAGATAGGAAACTTGCTACCCTTGTGTGAGTGTCTTAATAAAAAGAACTTCCTGATATTTTCACAGGACGCAATGCAGAGTGAGAATAGATTCTGCGCTGCCATTACACCAGACAAGACAGTGCATTATAAGGACTTAAACCTATCTGTCATTGATAATATTAAAAACACTAGTGAACATATTGATAAGTGCGTGGGGATGTTCGGTGAACTTATTAAGTAATCAAGACTTAATGATTGCCTTTAGTGGTAAGCGAGTAGTAATAATAGGTTCTGCTCCAAGTGGTAAGGATAACACTGCCAAAGATATAGAATCCTACGATGAGATAATACGTGTAAATAATTATAAAACATTCGGTATTGATATTAGAGGTAAAAGGTATGATTATAGGAAATATCTTGGCACGCGTACAGATTATCATTATTCATTTTATGGTGGTTCTATACGAAAGACAGCTAATGATTTGAACGGCATTAAAGGACATCTCTGTAAATGTCCTAATGATGATTGTCATGTGACTGAATGGCATAAGAAAAACAATCAGATACAAGGTGGTGATTTTCGTCCGATATACAGACGCAGACATGACTTCTGGATTGCACCTGTCTACGTACCTGAGAAAGAACATTACATGAGACTGTTTAATCTACTCAGTAAACACGTACCATCTACAGGGTTTGCATGTATCTGGGAATTAATGCAATGTAGCCCCAGAGAGCTATACATAACGGGCTTTGATTTTATGACATCTAAACGACACAACGTCGATGAAATGTGGCGCGAAGGTAGACACGATGACCCTATAAAACACGATTGGGATAAAGAGAATCAGTTATTTAAACGATGGTTATTCGATAACAGTTTCATAAAAGCAGATAATAAACTCAGAGGTCAATGTGGCTTACAGTAACGAATGGATAAGTATTACAAATAGATTGCCAGAGAAAAGAACATACTGTGAAATTAGATATACAGTACCAAATGGTTTTATGGTTGCTCGTGACAATAGCGAGTTTATGCATGCTTATAAATTGCGTGTTTATGGTGAAGTAAAACCAGAGTTGGAAAGTATTTGGGACATAGAACAAAAAGATAAAATCTGGTATGATTTTGATACATTAGAAGAATTAAATGAACGGAATAATTGGAATAATAAAGTATTAGGGATAAACTATAAACAAACTGGTCTAGGTGGATGGAAAAGTTTTTCACAAGAATTGGTTCCTTGTATTACACACTGGAGACAGACATCAGAACTACCAAAGGAACAAAATTGGCTTACAGTAACGGAATGAAGTTTAGTATATCAGATGATAGACTTGATTCTATCGGTGAATTGCTTAAGGAAACAAAAGACATACCAGGTGATACCGCGGAGCTTGGAGTGTTTAGAGGTGGTACTAGTAGGTATATAGCAGAGCGAATGCATGATAGAATACATTATGCTATTGATTCATTCAGAGGATTGCCATACCCTAATGAGAAGGATGGCAAAGCGTTAAGAAGTATATGGGAAAAGCGTGATGGTAAGTTCTTTAGTTTTAGCCCTGCAAAAGTCAGACAATACTTCGACCCACTTGAAAACATTGAAATTATACAGGGCTTCTTTCCTAGATGCATAACACTTGGAATGAGAGCCGCTAACTATAGCTTTGTTCATCTTGATGGTGATATATACCAGACTACTCTTGACGGACTTAAGTTCTTCTGGCCTAGAATGTCAGAAGGTGGTATAATAGTACTCGATGATTATGACTGCAGACGCACGCCAGGATGTAAGATAGCGTTTGATGAGTACTTCTCTAAAGACCAACCCCAAATACATAAGAAAGCATTACCGCAAGTATGGATAGTTAAGTAATGGACATAGAACAGGTAACAGCAGAAGCAAGGATACTACGCAACAAACTACAGTATCCAACACCATTCCCAAAGGTGACTTGGTGGCAGAAATTGAAGAGATGGTTTAAGAGATGATAAAAGTTAAAAAATACACTGATTGGTTAAGGCATTATGAGTTTACTTTGTGTGGTATAACATATAAAAGAATAGACAAATATTATAAGGATAGAAAGTTTACTAAAGAAGAGTTTGTTGAGGCAGATAAATATCAGAACGATATGGATTTCCCATTTCCTCTTATGGAGTTTATACCGGGTAAAGAGGTGGTTTAAGTGGGAATAGTTATGGGAATAGTTATTGTGCTTACGGCATTTGTATTATTAATTGCTATAGGATGTTTTATTGGTTGTTTCCTTGAGCATGGGTTTGATATAAAAAAATATAATAAATGGTCCGAGAATGATAATGGTTGGTGAAGAGGTGGTTTAAGGGATGAGTAAAGAAGTAATATTCATAATTTCTGTGCCATTTATTATTATCGGTGGTAACGTAGCTCTGTGTTACTTTGAGAAATGGACAACATCAGATAAAATGAAGAAAAAACATCCAAAAATATGGGATTTCTTTGATGACTTTTTTTGGTTTTCCCCATGATATTCGAATACAACGGTACTATATTCCCTGAATCTATCCGCAACGGTAATGCTGTTAAATATATAGAGCCGTTTGCACTGGATTTTTGTAAAGGTGAAGGTCTAGATATTGGAGGGTTCGATAAGTCAACACTTAAGGGAGCCATACCAATAAACCTGACAAGCAAGATACTGGATTTTGATGCATACAAGCTACCCGATTACAATGAGCTTGATTTCGTCTTTAGTAGTCATTGCTTAGAGCATTTAGTAGACCCTATAAAAGCCCTTGAATACTGGAAAACAAAACTTAAGGCTGGTGGGGTTCTTTTCTTGTACCTTCCTCATCCTGATATGGGATACTGGAAGCCTGAAAACAATCGTAAGCATCTCCACATGTGGTATCCAGATGATATGGCTAACATTCTAAAAACACTAGGATACTTGAGCGTATTTAATAGTCAATGTGATAGCTATCTATCATTTCATTGTGTGGGGTTTAAGAGATGACTTTATATACTTTGGATACAGGTGCAGTAATTGCAATGGAACTCGTAACGCAAGTGAGTGGTGTTTTGTCGGAATCAGGATATAACCCGGGAATTACACCAGACGATTATTATTTTTGTATAACCATAATGGGTATAGATAGTAATATATTTGTTTATTGTGATTCTGAATCAGATGCCAGAAAAAAAAGAAAGATATTCGTGAATAAATGGGAAAATATTGATATTGATATAGTGAGGATGTAAAAAGTGATTAACCTTATTAAATACTTCCTATGGCTCCGTAAGAAAAACAGGAGAATAAAATACCCTAGAAACTATACACCTTCTACTTATGCGGATATAGATAGGGAGGATGAAATAGATAAAGCCTTTGACAGTATTGTGCCTAAGCTCGCTGAGATGCAACGCGATATATCAATGTACAACAAAAAGCACTTCTCTATCCCTGAATGTTACGACCTCTGGAATATAGCAGAGAGCAATGTATGGAGTGATTATAAGGAGTATATAAGGGGAATGAAGTGAATAAGTGTGAAAATAATTTATGTAAAAATCAAACAGAAATGAGACATAGTGGCTGTTTTGAATATAAATCAAAAGAGCTTGAAACATGTAATATATATACTAGACTTTATCCATCAACAACTATTGAAGAAATGATTAATGAGGCTATAACAGAAACCCATGACTCGACTGTTGGCCTGATGTCTCATGTGGATAAATTAAAAATTGTGTTAGAAGAAATGGCAAAACGAATAGTTGCATTAGAGGATAAATGAAACTGATTGAGAAAGACGGCTATCTCTTAGCTGAAAACTACACTCTCCGCGACTATACAAACGGATATTACAAACACCTAAAAGACAAGTACGAAATACCATCACAACACAAAATGAATAACGAAATAAACTCTATCCGCACTAACCTAGTAGAGCAATTCTGTTATATGGATAACATTCTAGATATAGGATGCGGTACAGGCTCATTCATAAAGCACATGTTCAAGTATGGTGGCTGCTTCACTTACGGATACGAGATAATACTTGAGACTGTCAAATGGCTTAAGGATGATAACAAATACATAGATCCATTTAAAGAGATACCAGAATACATATCTGGTGTAACATTATGGGACGTGCTAGAGCATTTGCCAGAACATAAGCCGTTATTCAACAATATACTAAAAGACACATACGTGTTCATATCGTTACCAATATTTGAAATATTATCAAAAGTAAAAGAGTCTAAGCATTATCTCCCAAATGAGCATTTATGGTATTTTACTGAGTCAGGGTTCTTAAATTATATGACAATAAATGGATTTCGGTACATCACCTCATCCGACCTCGAATCACAGGCTGGACGTGAGGGGATACTGTCATTCGTGTTTTTGAAGGTATGAAAGACGATAGCATAATAGCATTCTTTATAGGGCTATCTAAGTTCCTGTTGTGGGTCTTATTATGCCCCAAAGAGGTCATTGCTGAGATTAAAGGATATAGAGCAAGCATGGAGGCCAAAAAGCGACAAGATAAATACATACCTAGAGAACATAGTATGACAGACGTTATGCGGTCTCTAAGCATTATTCATTCAAAGCTCCCACATCCTAGAAGGAATTATGTACATCTTAGAGGTGCGAATATTCATAAGTTAGTGGGATTAGGTTTAGTATTATATAAGGAATGCGAAGAGTATAATGATTTTGGTACACCTGCATTTAGTGCTATGTTTTTTATGGGGTGGCGAATTGTACAGATTTGACATTACCCCCTAATAGGAGTACTATAATATAGAATGAGTACCGAAGAGAACGGCAGGAACGAAAAAGGACAGTTTGCAGAAGGTAATCCAGGCAGACCAATGGGTACAGAGAACAAACTTACCACTAGAGCTAAGTACTATGCCAATAAACTATTCGATGAGTTCGAGAGGATGGGTATAGATACAATGGCTCAAACAGGTGACGTTAAAGACCTAATCAATCTTATATCCAAGTTCGTACCTAAAGAGATTAAATCAGATACTAACATCACCACCACCCAACCCATAAAGATAGAGTTTGAGGATTGATAAAATGACTACAATAATAATTGTTTTGATACTAGCTGGTGTTATCATTTTTATTACAACTCCTCTTGAATGGTTTTATAGAAAGATGGGGGAGATATCAGAAATGATAAGAGAAGATGAAGAAGATGAGGATTAATATGATTGCAAATATTGTTGCTATTTCTTTGCTTATAGTCGTGGCATGTATTCATATCTACTGGTTTGTTACTTGGAATGATTAATAAAGTGTTTTCCCGTAAAAATCGCTATGAATGGCCTCTATTTGCATTTATTTGGGAGTTACTGCCAATAGGCATTGTTAAATATAGGGGTAAATGGCACGTATTCCTTAAGCTATAATATGCTATATCTCCACCATAGGAATAAGAAATGATTAGAGAAACTTCTTTATCGGCTGCTATGAGAAACGTAAATAAAATAATTCAAGATGGTGAAGATATTATTGGTGTTAATAAGGAAGGTAATACAAGGGTTCGTTTTCACGGGTGGAAAATTATTAATCCAGAAGATTACAAGAAAGACGGATATGAACTATGGCCTTTATCATTGCCGACTCAACATGAACCAATACTTAAATATGTAAAGAGAGGTGATGTGTGACACAATTTAACGATTATGATAATGTGCCAAAAGAGCGCAGACAGAAAGTTATTAATTCTATGGAGAAAGCTTTAAAAGAAATAGGTGGCCCTGTTAATATTATTGTTGAAATACCTACCGTATACCCTAAATATGCTCGATATCAATTGGCACTGCCTGAAGCAGAAAATGAAAATGATGTATGCAAAGTACAGGATAAATGAATAATGCCAACTGATTATATAGGTGATAACATTAAGATTATGAATGGTGTTAAATACATTAGAATAGCACGTCCTGATAAGGGTGATTATAAATGGATACCTATTAGTGAAGCATCAGGATACCGAATTAATCCCTTTAAGCATTCAACATTATGGGATAAAATCAAGGTAATTGTTTGGCATTTTATTGAACCATTATTTAAGAAGTGAAGTTCCCCATACTCTATAAGCCTCTATTCCAACCATACAGATACAAAGTTTATTATGGTGGTAGAGGAGCCGGAAAGTCCTGGTCGTTCGCACGTACATTATTAATCAAAGGTGCTGAGAATCCAATACGTGTATTATGTGCTCGTGAGATACAACGTTCTATAGCTGATTCAGTACACAGATTATTAACTGACCAGATTAAAACACTCGGTAAAGACTATCCAAATATCCTTGATAATTACATCATTAAAAAGAATGAGATTGAGGGTAAGAACGGTTCACTATTTAGCTTCATAGGATTATACACTAATGTTAATCAGATTAAGTCTTATGAAGGTGTAGATTACTGTTGGATAGAAGAGGCAGAAGCAATTAGTCAATCATCCTGGGATTTACTTATACCGACTATAAGGCGTGAGAATAGTGAGATATGGATATCATTCAATCCCGCACGTGACGATGACCCCACATACAATATGTTCATTAACAATCAGCAACCTAAAAGCCATGTCCAGTATGTGAGCTTTAAAGATAATAAGTACTTCGGTGAACCCCTTAAGACTGAAATGGAGTTTATGAAGAAAAACAACTACTCCAAATATCTACACGTATGGGAAGGCGAACCGATAAGCGATTATGACACTCTCGTATATAGATTCAAGCGTGATGTCAATATTACAAGGAGAGATATTAAGTATAACGCAGGACTCGAAACGTGGGCATCCTGGGATTTCGGAACTTCTGATGATACAGCTATACTGTTTTACCAGATGATTAAGACTCCAGAGAATGAGTTTGGTTATTGGATATATGTGTATGATGAGTATGTGAATAACAATAAAGATGATGCTCATTATCGTCAAGTTGTGGATGATAAGCGTTATCTGATTGACAAACATGCATGTGACCCTTCAGGAGCTAATAGACAATCCGATTTAAGTACATGGGTGGATAAGCTTAAAAAGAATCCTAGAACTGGAACAACTGATTGGCATTTCGTTTATACACATAAGTACTCCCAGGCTGAAATGTTAGACAGAGCTAATGACATCGTTCCGTATGTTAAATACAATCAGCATACTACACCTAATTTTCATAAAGCCATGTTCCATTGGCAGTATAGAACCGATAAAAATGGTAAAATAGTATTACCACCGAAGCCTGAACATGATGAGTTTTCACACGTAGGGGATAGTTTCAAGTACTTTTGTATCAATAGATTTCCGAGCAAGAATAAAGCTAAGATAAGGATATTGAAATGAAGAAAGATAAAGAAATGTTTATTATCAGAGAGAATATGTTTGAAGGTATCACTAAAAAGGATTCTGACAAAACATATAAAAAAATGAAAAAGATAATGAAAAAAACATTAAAATCTAAAGTAAGGATACTCAAATGAGGAGAAATGAATGTTTAAATATAAGAGCGACAGTGATATAAATAGATTTAAAACTGGCGATAAAGTAAGATGTATTGATGGCAGTCTTGATAGAAATAAAGTTTATATTGTGCGCTCTATCGTAAGAGGATATGACGATGATTGTCATGTTTGGATTAATGAAGAGAGTAGACATTGTTGGTATATTAGTTGCTTTGAGCTTATAGAATAACACCTTGACATTTCATACCATATATGCGTATAATTACTTAATGACAGATTTTAAACTGAGTAGAACTCGTAAACCTTACGGGATTCTACATTGCCTCATACTGGAAACCTAAGCGCACGTATAAGAACCGGGCATCGCTTACATTTAAAGCTCGGTGTCCAAAATCTCATAGACATATTCAAGGATAACTGGTCTCACATCATCCTAGAGGAGCTTAGGGCTCAGGTATCTAAAGAGACATTTGAGAAGTTCCAATGGCTTACTACACAAGAGATTAATGTCCTTAAGCGTGTAGTAAAAGAAACCTCACTTATATATAAGAAACCTCCAGAGCGTAAAGCTGTAATCCCACAAGATGAACAGCCCGAAGGTGATGATGTAGAAGTTACTGAAGAGAGGGTAGACGCTAATTATGAACTGAGTCAAAAGGACACAACTAAGAACTTCGTACTCCAGAACATAAATCAATATACGACTCTGGTTAATCATACATTGCTTAAGGTTACATACCGAGAGAATAAGCTTGATTATGACCAGCTTAACTTTAACAACGCAGAGATATTCACAGACCCCGATGATTGGATGCGGATTGTGGCAGTCAAACATTTTAGAGGTTTTACATTTCCTGGTAGACACGATAACTTTCCACATGGATTTCATCATAACCACGCTCAATTTGACCCGTTTATTAAACTGGCTGATGGTGAGGGTATTGCCCTTGCTCCTATACAATCATTTAGAGAAGCAAAGATTTGGGTAGCTGAAGATATTGATTCACAAGAGATTTTAGAGAATCCCGGTATTGAGAAATTAAGGGGTGGATTCGTTTATACTATCAAACCTAATGGTGATATTGAAGAGATTGTCAAAGAGGAGAAGATACCATACAGAGATAAGGATGATAATGTAGTACTACCATTTGTCTTATACTCAAAGAGCTTCCCTGTTGACTTCCTACTTGACTTTAGTACTGGCAATGACTTAAGAGATTTGAATATCAATATAGCTATCCTAATGATATGGCTTAATTCTCTAGAGAAGTATCAATCATTTAAACAGATAGTGTTTAACACCGATGACCCTGATTCTATACCAAACGATATCAAGACCGGGCCAGCTGAGGCTATTGTAAACCCAACTAAAGAGGGTGGTGGGAGTGTCCAGGTACTTGATTTACAAACGGATATTAAGGCAAAGTTTCAAGTAATTAAAGAGCGTATCCAAACAGTACTCGCGGGATATGGTATTAGTCCTGAAAACTTCACTATGTCAGCATCACCTCAAAGCGGATTCGCACTTAAGATTAGTAATATTGGTAAACTCGAAGCACGTGAAGCACAAGTGCCTTGCTATGCCCTATATGAAAAAGAAGTGTTTAAAAAAGAACGTATCATATGGAATCACCATAATCCAACTAAGAAGATAGCAGACAACGCGGAATTGGTTGTAGATTTCGATGAACCTTCATTCCCTAAAAGTCCTAAAGAGAAGGCAGAAGAGTTTAACTTCTTACAGATGCACAACATCATTACTGAGATTGATTTAATGATGAAACATAACCCTGATTTAACACGAGAGCAAGCTGAACAAGAGTTTGCTAAGAACAAAGCATTTAACGATGCTAACAAACCAATTGTAACAACTAATCCAGTAAGGCAGCCCGGACAGAATCAACCCGGACAGCCTAACAATCAACCACCCACTAATAGGAATAGGAGATAACATGCCATTACATACAGGTAAAGAGAGAAAGAAAGGAAAGAAAGCTAAAGGTGTAAGGAAAAAGCGATGAAGCAATTTATCAATGAAATAAAAGACTACGGCCTTAATGTGGCTTGGTATAATCTTAAATGGCAGTTTTGCTATTGGTTACTTGACGCTACTAATATGAGAGTAACGACAAGAAAATAATGGCTAAAGACGTACAGACTATTACTGTCAAGGTTGATGTTAAGTTGACTTTGTGGAGTGCTATTAAGCTTAGAATAGCCGGCAAGTATATGCCTGAGATACAAAAATTCATTAAGAGTATTCAGAAAAAGTAATGTTCGATACTATATCTAGAAACTGTTATCATTTGGAAGAAAAATATCACGAATGTGGTTGGGGAAAGGGGCCGTGTTGCGAAAAGGAGTGTCCTATTATTGGTATGATTCATAATATAAAGACTGGTAAATATTCGGTTTGGGCAAAACGTGATGACGAATATCAAGACGATGGTAAAGTATTAGAGGTCAGGGAAACTTCTAGTTTTGTGTCACAGTTCCCATTGGATAGTAATGCCACTCACTGACACCATAGTCCTAAACTCACTATCATCTGTACGCAATATAGAGGATGACTTTATACGTATCTTAGAAGGTACTATGCGGAGGCTTGAAAGTAATCTTACAGGTATACTTGCTACGAGTGGGACAGGTGCAGTAGATGTTGCCCTTGCCCGTCAACAGATTGAAAATGTACTACTTGATAGCGGATACTTCCAGGCTACAGGTAATTTATTAAATGAGGGATATCAAGATGCTATTGAAGAGAGCTTTAGAATATATCAAGAATCGATTGGTGAGAACTTTCAATTCGCCGAAGTCTCTCTGGAACGACTGAATAGCCTTAAGCAATTAGACCTTGCACAGTTCGGTCAACTCGGTGATGATTTCTCGAATACAATGACCCGAGTATTAACTGATTTGCAGTTTGGATCTATTACGGATAAACAAGCTATTGATTTATTGCAAGGAAGAGTTACGCAGCTTGATAACTTTGCTCAAACTTGGGTAACTACTGGTCTTAGTGGTGTGTATAGGGAATCAAGTGTTATGCTGGCAAGTGATAACGGGCTAAAAGAGTTTATATATAAAGGCCCAATAGATACAATCACAAGACCATTTTGCAGACAACATGTTAATGAGATTAAGACTGTTGATGAATGGAATCAATTGGATAACGGTCAGATAACTCCAGTGATACAATTCGCAGGCGGGTTCAATTGTCGGCATACACTCATTGGGGTTAAGTAATGGCTAAAGTAAAGGTATCAATCCCTACACTCAATGACCGTATTAAGAAGCTTGAGAAGTTTGACAATATCGTGTTCAAGGTGACTACTAGACTCAGGCTATTGTTATTTCAGAACTTTGAAAATGGCAAAGGTGCAGATGGTAAAAAGTTTAAAGAACTCAGTGAAAAACCATTCTTTTTTAAACTCGGTAATAAGTTTGTTACACTCGAAGGTGGCTATAAAGAGTTCAAAGCCAAAAAAGGCAGAACGCCTATTAGGAATCTTCTTTTAAGTGGTAATATGTTACAAGATTTAGATCCAGTTAAGAAACAAGATTTCAAATGGATACTTAAGTTTAAGTCGGGTCGTGAACGTAAGAAGGCTCTTGGTAATGTTGAGCATGCGCCTAATATGATGAATCCTATTAGTGAGAGAATAAACAAGAAGCTACAGAGATTAGCATTTAAGGAATACACAAGATGAAAGTAATTAAAGTACTCGGTGATGAGAAATGTTATTTAATGGATAACGGACAGAAGATACCGTTTAAAGATAAGCATTTAATATTCCAAAAGAGAGTAATACAGATTGCAACACCTGAACAAACCAAAGCAGTTACTAAGAAGCGTAAAAAGAGGATGACTTCAAGGATTAGATAATGACTGGAGCCCAGGCTTATATAGCAAGTCCTTTGACTGACGACAGAGTTAATATCAATTCCAAAGTTGTAGATGAGAAAGATGTCAATATCAATAGAACATTTAATCAGGACAATTATTTATCGGAGTTTCTTTTGAGTGGTGCTTCAGAAGACATGGCAGTTGACGGTTCAATTTCTGCTGTAGAGTTTAGCTTTATGGTGCCAGCAGCAAGAAAAGTAAAATTATCAAGAGGGTTTATCACTATAGAGGATGGTAATACAGAGTTTACGCCCAGCAATTTCGGGCAATTAACAGCATTATCTAATGGTGTTGAAATTAGTATTACTCCAAGTGGTGGTGCAAAAGTCATTCTTGAGACTTGGATAACTAACAGGGAAATGAGAAATACAATGTTTGATTTTGATAATGAGTTTAAACAAGCTGGTGCTTATATCGGTCGCTGGAGTTTTGGTAAAGATTTAGGTAATTCAGGATATTCACTTGCAGCCGGAGATAAGTTTAGTTTTTTAATACAAGACCTTTTAACTGGTTTAGATTTTATGTCTTTTAGACTTAAAGGAAATATAGAAGATATTTAAGGAGTAATGTTATGGCAGGAGCAGGAAGCCCAAACGGTGGGCCAATAAATATAGCAAGTTTTACAGCGATATTAAAAGCATCTTCAGTAGGTTCGGATAAAGTTTTAGGATTAGATAGTCAAAATAGTGATGAACTAATAACGATGCTAGTATCGGATGTTGGTACAGGCGGGGGTGGAGCTGAGTTAAAGGCAGATGGCTCAATCCCTTTAACAGCCAATTGGGATGCTGGAAGTTTCAAGATAACGGCAGAGACTTTAGAGTCTGATGTTGCGTCTGGAACATCACCTTTAGTGATAGCATCAAATACTGTTGTGGCTAATCTTAATGCCAGCTTACTCGAAGGTAACGCTGCCTCTGTTTTTGCGACAGCAGCGGCCGAGGCGTTAAACACAACTCACAGGACAAGTAATGGGTCAGACCATACGTTTCTTGACCAGGATGTAACCTTTGGTTCAAGTCCCAGTTTTAATGCTATTACTGCTGAAGAGATAATAGGTATTGCCGCCACTGATGGCAGAGCTTTAAAATTAACAGATGGCAGCGATAATGGGATTACTATTCAAAGCGGTGGGGAGGTCGGTATTGGCGTAGATGTAGTAGAAACGGAGACTCCAAATCTTACCATATCTGGATTTAGAAACTTAGACGAAAAAAGGACATTATCCATCGGGGTTGGTGTTGACGCGGATGATTCAGTAAGTTTTGATGGATTGAATGCTTATTTATTCTTAAGTCCTGGTTCGACAATAGTGGCTGGTGGTTCTGGCCCTAGTATAGCTGCAAGAAATAATAATAGTACAGCACAACAGATAAGGATGCATCATTCAGGTGGAGCGTCATTTTTTGATTACCATACGGGGCCAGTTAATTGGCGAGCGGCTGGGAGTGGTACTGCTGTTATGACATTAGGACAAGATGGGGAAGCAACATTCAATAATGATAATGATATTAATGGAGATTTTAATGTCAAAGGTTTAACCGATGATAATTTGTTTTATGTAAATGCTGGACAAGATGCTGTAGGTATTGGGACTGCTGTTATCACGACCTCGGCAATACTAGATATAGACTCTACGGCTGGAGCTGTTATTGTCCCAAGGATGACAACCACACAAAGAGATGCACTTACAGCAGCGAATGGAATGATTCTTTATAATACAACTGATAATCAAATGCAAGGGCGTATCAATGGTGCCTGGGCAGCAATGTAAATAAAAACAAGAAGGAGATAATTATGGCATTAATAGATAGAATATCAAATGTTGATATAACAGGAATGAGTCAAGCAAATCAAGATTTGCTATTAAAAGGTATGGCTCACAGTGAGGGGATACATGACGGAGGTGGTAATATTGATATATCAGATCCAGCAGCTTTAAAACTAGCATGGAAAAATAAACAGGTTAAGATTCTAGTAAAATGGGCTAAGAATGCTCAAGACTATGAGGACGAATTAGTTGGTTATACCGATATCTCAGGAGCTTAAGTTATGTTCACAAAAGAAGAGCTTTCCATAATTAATGAGTTAATGAATCAGCTTTCATTTAAACCAGGGCAAAGCAAACAAATGGAAATAGCCGAATCTATTATTAATAAAATCAAAACGAATGCTCCTATAGAGAAAACAGAAGCGGCAAGTAAAGAAGAAAAATGAAACATATAAGCGAGCTTTTAGATATTGGCATTGGTAAACGATGTCTTATAGTTGGCGGTGGTGATAGTCTAAATCGCTTTGAATGGGACAAGCTTAATGATGTTTATGTTATCTGTTTAAATAACCATATTAGTCAAATGGCAGATATGATTATTTATTATGATACTGAGATGACGACCTATTTTAATAAACATGTCATATCGGATGAGACTATTTTAATCGGGTTCAGACATAGAGATAGTCTTGACCATACTGTAGAACGTTGTAATTATTATTATACCTATGAAGATATGACATTTGGTGATAGTGGATTTCATTCATTACAGTTTGCGGATAAGATATTCAACTTTGGGACTATCTATCTGGTTGGATATGACTATGAAACAAAGGGGAAAAGCTATCATTATAATGAGGATGTTAGTGACCAAAAAAAACTTGAAAGATTTAAGACTTGGAACATTGGTAAAGTATTACCAAGATATACAGAGATGAAATGGAACAACAAGATATTTAATTGTAATGAGAAAAGCAAGCTTGGTCTATTTAACTATGGATTACCATATTGACAATTAAAGTTTATATGGTTATACTATTGGGAATGAGTCTCAATAAGAAAATATAAGGAGTCATAGAATGACAACACCCGTAACAGTAGAAAATCCAAACCCAATACCAGTAAAAGAGGTAGAGGTTCCAGTGAAGCAAGCAGAAGTTGAGCATCCTGGGTTAGCGCATTTAACAGCAGAAGACCAAGAGATGGTTGTGGCACTACGTAAAGAAAGTGCTGATAAACGCATTGCAGCTCGTGATGCTATGGCAGAGCTTGCCAAAATAAAAGAAGACCAGAAACTCGCAGCAGAAGCAAAGCTTGTAGAGGACGGTAAACTCAAAGAGCTTCTAGATGCTAAAGAAATTGAATTATCAGAATTAAAAGGTACAAAAGAAAAAGTTGATACCTATGAAAAATATTTTGTTGACCAGCTAGAAGCGCAAATGGGAAAACTTACACCTATTCAAAAAGAGCTTATAGAGAAGTCCAAAATGGAAGTCTCTGAGAAGCTTGAATGGGCTATTAAATTACAAGAAGACGGAGATGCTAAGAAAGAATCTCCTGACAGTGCGCGTCCTGGTGGCAAAGCACCAACAGAGAAAGTCAATGTTGCTGATTATCAGGGGCCAGAAGGTAGGTCTAAATTAGTCTTACTTAAGAAAACAGACCCTATTTTATATGAAGCGATTATAAAGGCTAAAAATAATAAATAAGGAGACAATATGTCTATTAAATATTCTAGCTTTATAGACCCAGAAATGATTGAACGTATAGTCGGTGCTGATTACATCAATGAAGCCCGAGTTGTCCAGTCTGGTCTAACAAGAAGCGAAGGGACTCCAGGTGAGAGTTCACAAGTTGAATGGTTACGTCAAACCATCTTTTCAGGTGATGACCAAGGTCAGACCATCGGTGTTGACACTGAGATTGACCTGAAAAATAAAGTCCAAGTTCGTTTTGCACTTCCTATTGTATGGAGAGCAGACGGTGCAGAGCTTGATGATATTTCGGAAGAAATTATGGCGAAGCGTACACAAGAGGGTGCTGAGGCTGATGCTACTTCTAACCTCGCTAATGCTATTAGTGCTAAATCAGCACAGATGGTTGACAGTGTTGCAGTTAAAGTTATTGACGGTGCAGGTGGCTTTATAATAACCGATGCTAACAACTTCAATAATGCCGATGGTCAACAGGCTAATCTAGTAGACCTAGAGCAGACTAAATCAACCCGAGGTGAAAAAGGTATTAACTTTGAAGGTGGATTCATGGTAATGCGTGGACTCATGTTTCATAAGCTTAATTCGCTTGGGCTGATTGCAGCTACATCTAACACACTTGGTAATATTCAGCAAGATGAAGTTGTTAGAACAGGTGTTGTTTCAACTCTTCTTGGTATGAATGTATTTCCTACTGATAAGATAGCTCTTGAGTCTGGAGGCGATCATTTCATTCATTTCATTGAGCGTGGTGCGTTGCGTATGCTCATGGGTGCTAATCCTGATGTAGACCCGGTTATTAGAAGTACTCGTGCTTTTAAAGACTCAATCAAGTTTCGTATTAAGCTTGGCGGTATGATAGATGGTCTTTCGTGGACTGATTCTAAAGTAAATCCTGCTCTCGTCACTAATACTGAGCTTGCAGATGGCACCAATTACAAACAAGCTGCCGTGAACATTAAAAACGTTCCTATGGCTGTTGTGCGTTTTGACGCGCCTACTTTTTAAGGAGGTATAAAATGAGTGCAAATAACAGAATAGGCTATATTGAAATAGCTTTTACGTTTGCTAGTACCACTAGCTTCCTCATTGGTTTTTTACCACCTAATGCGTATATAACCGATGTTGATGTATTCGTGACCACTGACTTTACAGACGGTGTTCTCGATGTTGGTGATGACGCTACTGCTGCCCTTTTCGCTGATGACATTTCTTTAAATGGAACTGGTAAGAAAGCTGCTACATCTACTGCTCAGTGGGGCAATGTACAGGCTACTTCTGACCAAACCCAAGTTAAAGGGATTGTTGTAGCAACTGGCACTGGCCTTGCAGCCGGAGCCGCTAAAGTTGTAGTACAGTACGCATACGTCGATTAATGCCCGTTAAGCCTTTGACAGAAAAGCAATGCTTTGATTCTTTCAGGGCTTACGAGATGTTTGTTGATAAAGAAGTAAAGGCCGGGAATGTCACTGAACGTGATGCCCGGTCTTACCTTCTCGATGCAAGAAAGAACTATAGTAATCAATCACATAATAAACAGCTATGCAGAATGAAAATCACATAGAAATAGAGAAAGACCAAGACCATACATTCTCCTGGACGTTCTTTGATAAGAATATCCAGAAGGTTCCTACGTCTGGGAATATAACTGTAACTAAACCCGGTGGTAGTGAGCTTGTAGCAAATACTACTGTTTCTATAGAGACTGATGGCGAGATAAGATTTACATTAGGTTCCGCTAATACCAGTACTATAGATTCTAACTACAAGATTCAATTAGAATATCAAGTAGGTGATGAGAAGTTCAGACAGTTCTATCTATTCGATGTTGTTGCAACTCCTCTTGTTAATACAGTACGAGATGAAGATTTATTCTTATATGTTAAAGAACTAAGGGATAAGAATACTCCATTTGTTAAAGAGACAACAGCAGCAGGGACTACATCAACCTTAATCAGTGATGAGCTTAATTCATTAAATATTGATTTCACAGGTGGTAGTGTAGAGGTATTTACGGATGACACAACTACACATAACGCTGAAATAACTAATTGGGAAAAAGACTTAAGCAGAATTACATTTTCTCCTATAGACAGCGTGGCTACTACTAGCGGTTCTCGGTTCAGAATACGTGCAAGTTATCAAAGATTTATAGATGAAGCGTATGAGAACATTGTTTCAAGAGATATAAGAAATCGCATTAAACTTAAAGCCCGGTTTATCGATACACTCATAACTAGGAATATGACTATATTCAAGACACTAGAGATTGTATGTTTTAGTGAATCAGAAGAGCTTGATGATAAATGGAATATCAGAGCTAAAGAGTTTAAGTTAAAGTACAAAGAAGAGTACGTTAAACTAAGTGAGCCTGTCGACTATAACGATGACGGTACTATTAGTCATAGAGAAGACCTTGACAGACCAAGTTTTATGAATAAGGGATTTAAAAGATGATAGCTTCTGAGATAATTGATTTAGAACAGTACATTATTAGTCAGGCCAAAGTTAATGCGAAGTTCGGCAATCCAGATGTAAACCCTAATCAATATCCATTTGTTAAGATTTTAATGATAGAAGAGTTTGATATATTTAGAGGCAATGAAAAATTATTAACAACAGATTTACCTTTGGAGCTAAGAATAATAGTCGCAAAGGGAAATGAATTAAAGGCACTTGAAGTGCTAGAAAGGTTATATCAGAAGATGAACCAGTTCAAATCACATGAGGGTCACGAGTTCGAAGGAACCGGAACCTCAGAATATGTAGAAGAGACTAAGACATTTGAGATTAGTATTCCCTACAAATTAAAGCTATTAATACAAGATACATAAGGAGTAAATTATGGCATTAAGTTATTATACTGGATTAAGTGATGTTGATATAGCTAAAGAAGTTATAGCAAAAACACCTGATTTATTTATACAAAAACGTGAGTTCGGCGGTACTGGTGAATATCAATTGACTAGTACAGGAGGCGGTTCATCTATCCTAACACCTGCGACATCAGAGAGTTGGACGGTTAATGAGTTCGCTTCTACTGTTGCGGATAACCTGCTTGTCTCAGATGACAACAATGTCGTTGCCACTGGAAAGGTTATTGGTAATGATGCGGATTCAATATTTTTTGATGAGACTGCATTATTCTTGGAGAGCGATGGTATTACGGCAGCAACTCTCACGGCAGGAACCAGTTACACTTTTAGAGTATATAGCCCTTCGAGTACAGCTGGTAATACAAGTGGCCCTTTCTTCGGACTTGTTGAAGGTGCGGAGCTTAATATAAATGACACGTTTATGAAGTTCAAATATTCAATTCCTAAGAAGCTTTTATTTAAAGACCTTGAAGAGAGAGAGGCTAGTATCACTGGTGGACATGTAAACTTTACAGGAACCGATGTTGCTAAAACAATATTTGGAGCTGTAGAATATGGATCACAGACTGGTCAAACATCACTCGCTATAGGCTCTGAGCCCGATACTGATGTTTTCTTTAGACTAACCTTTGTAGGTGAAGATAGAAGCAATCGTGTATGGAAAGTCCGTATGCGTGAAGTACAATTCGAGATTACGGGTAATCAATTTGGTAAAGCAGAGAGTGGTCATTTTATGGCACCTTTCACAGCTGACCTTATCGCAGATACATTATACCCAACAGACGCAGACTTAATACAGTTAGTTAGGACTGATTAATGATAACAATTAATATTTTCTACCTTGTGGTAGGAGGTGTTATATTGTTATATCTGTTATTCAAGGTATTTGAATATAAGTCTAAGATAGCAATGCCCGAGCAAGTCTTTGTTGACACCTCGGGGGTTGCTACTAATCCTCCTAATTTCATAGACGTATTACAGAATAAGACTATCAATTTTATTATTGGTAGTGAGAAGATAGTAATACGTCAACTGAGCATTGGGAGCGGGCTTACTACAGTCAATAAAATCTCTATGCTATTCGAAAGATTAGCACTGGAAATTGAGAAGATACCTAAGAATAAACTAGACCAGTTTAATATTAATATATTGAGAACTGGTATTTACAAGCAGATGGTCTTTCAGATATATTTGTTATCTAAGCCATTTGTTAAAAGCAAGAGAAAGTTCAGGAAGCAATTATTTAAAGAGTCCAGTGAGAATCATGAAAAGTTTCTGCTTATAGTGGAACAAGTATTTGACTATTGGATGTATATAAAAAAGCTCCTAGCCCTTCTGAGCAAGGGGGGCAGTCACAGGATGACAATTGGCGAAGGGTCTACTTGGAACTCTCTCGAAATGGATATAGGTGGGAATCGTATCATAAGGCCCCGTTTCGGCTTGTCCACGAATTAGTAGAACAGATTAATCTTGATAAAATAAGAGAACACAAGAATGGCAAAAGACAGAATAGAGATTGAAGTACTTGCTAAGGGCGTCAAAGAAGCCCAGAAGGAAATAGAGAATCTAAAGAAGTCTATCAATAAGACCGCAACTGATACTAAGAAATCAGGCGAGAGTATGATAGGTACATTCGGTGCTATTGCTATTGGTGCCTTTGCTGCTTTCCAGACTATTAAGAAAGGTTTAAATCTAGGTAAAGAGTTTGCGCTATTCCAGCAAAGTGTCAAAGCTATGGAATCTCAGTTCGGTGTATCTGCTGATAACATTATCAAGAAACTTGGTGAAGTATCTAAGGGCACTATATCGAATGCTGATTTAGTATCTGCTGCCAACCGTGCTATGGCTCTCAATGTCACAACAGACCTTGACGAAATGGCACAACTATTAGAGGTTGCAAGGGTACGTGGTCAGGCTATGGGTGTTGATACTACTCAGGCATTTAATGATATTGTAACTGGTATCGGTCGTGCTTCACCTCTCATACTTGACAACCTTGGTATTATAACTAAGGGATGGGATAAGGAAGCCAAGGCCGCTGGTGGAGCTTTTGACGCTCAATTTGTATTAAACAAAGTACTCGCCGATGGTGCTATCCTGCTTGCAAAAACAGGTGATGTTGCTTTAACTGCTGCTGAGAAGTTTCAACAATTTGAAGCACAAGGGAAAAACCTTAAGCTTGTAATCGGCCAGCAGTTACTTCCAGAGATATTTAAAATAACAGATGAGTTTGCAAAAATAGGTGCAGGTAAAGGATTTACTATTATAATAAGAACAGTCCGGGTTGTTATTGCTCTCGTGAGATTCTTAGCGTTTCAGTTTACTGCTATTGGCCGAATATTCGTATTCCTTATTACTCCATTTGTAGCACTTGTAACTACTATGGTAGATGGCTTTGAAGATATTCTAAAAGCATTCAAGGCATTTCTAAAGCCATTTAAAGAGTTTGATGGGACTATTGAGGGTGCTAAAAGAGCGTGGGAAGAGTTTAAGAATGCCGGGAAACTCACATTTGATACTGTCGGTAAACTAGGGGAGTCTTTTACTGCTAAAATAAAAAAACAATTCGAGTCTCAAATAGCATCAGGGAAAAAAGAGTTTAATGATTTCCTTGATTCTGTGACAAACATATTCGCTAAGATTGATAAGGTAGTAAAAGATAGTGGTAAAAAACGTTCTGAGTCTGGAAGCGATGACGTTAAAGATTTTAAGTTAAAGGAAAGCGAAAAGCTTGCATTACAGAAACAAGCACTACAGGCGAGTAAGCAACTAGCTAATGATTTCTTTAAGTTTGCATCTGATTTAAGGCAAGCTGAACTTGACGATATTATATCCAAACTCAATCAAGAACGTGAGGCTGAACTTGCTGTTAAAAGTGAGTCATCAGTTGCCCTTGCTGAACTTGATGAGAGAGACAAGCAAGCAAGGTTAGTTTCTTTAGCGAATGAGAAAGATATAGCTACAGAGATTGGCAATGAGGAATTAGCGGACGAGAAACAAAGAGAGATTGATAGAATTAAGATAATAGATGAACAAAAGAAAAAAGAAGATTTAATAAATAAAGAGTTTGACGCTAAGGTTGCAAAAGTAAAAAATGATGCAGCCAAGAAAGACAGGAAAGCTAAAATATTAGCTTCACTTGCTAATACCGCGCTTGCAGTAACTAGTGCTCTTGCATTCACAATCGGCGGCCCTATCGCAAAGGGTATCGCTTCTAGTATTATTGGTGGTCTTGGTTTGGCTCAGACAGCAATCATTAGGGCTACACCTATCCCAAAGTTTAGACATGGAACAGAGTTCTCTCCTGGTGGCCGTGCATTAGTTGGTGAAGATGGCCCTGAAATACTAGACCTTCCACAGGGTTCGCGGATAAGACCTAATAATCAAATAAATAATGAAACAAACGATAACAGAAATATCGTAATAAATGTTGCAAGTCCTAATGCTATAGAGTTTGTTAATGATTTACAACAGACTTATGGTCTTGATGTATTTGGGGAAGGATAAATGGCTATTGTGTCTGATGGCATAACTGAGGTTGATTTGGGTCTTTCAAATGAGAAGATAATACCTGGTATTGATAAAAGCACCAAGAGAACAGGCGGTGGGAATATTAGAGCAATAACAAGTGGTGAACGATTTAGGATGGATGTTACTTGTAGAATATCAGACACGTTATATAGGACATTGCTTGACTTACTTCTTAATGGTTCTAATAACTATTTCTTTACTCCATCAGATATTACAGAATGGACTAGGTTATATCCAGATATAAACTTTCCGCTTAATTCAGACATCTCATCTCCTACAAGGGAATGGGATAAACGAAACATTTATTATGTTAATTTTAATGTGGAGTCTGTTTCGTATGTCTAGAGAAGCTAGTACATCCGAACGCACTGAAGAGATAATTAATGATTTAATATCTCCTAATATACGCGCCGAAGTGTTTCTTGAAGTAGAAAGTAACGGCTCTTTTACGCAGATTGACGATATTGATTTTGAAGCTGGTATCAAATGGACTGAGGCTGGCAAGAAAGATAACTTTTCAAAGTTTCCATTGACACCTCTCCCTGGCACTGTTACGTTTAGAGTACTCAATACTAATGGTAAATATTTTGATGGTTCTGGTACAGCATTTGAAAACTTATTTGATTTAGAAACAAGAGTAAAATTAAAGGCTGGATATATCCTTGAAAGTGGGAGTGCTGCAACTAACAGTATTAATCTCAATGATATAGCAGGATTATTTTTTGTTAAATCATTTTTCTTTAGAACTGAACATAGCGGCGGTACTGTTATTATAGATCCTGATGGTACAGGTACGGCAACACATTTTGCAGATGCATTTAATCCTTTATATGATAGTGAGACTTATGATGATTCTACATATACACCAGATGCCTATACAGTACAGACTTATGATTCTAATGTGGCAGGATTTGAGACTTTCACAAAGTTTACTATAACAGCCAATAATACAGACGGTACTGTTTTATGGAGAACATTTGATGATCCAGAGATACTTGATAATAGTTTTTTAAGTGAGTGGAATAACGCTGGTGCTACTGTAAATGGCACAAAGACAGTTGACTTTACAGATATTGATTGTGAAAGATTTATCCAAATAGCTGTTTTATATGATGGCATTACCTGGAGTGGTGGACAAATAATAAGTGATATCACGGTATCAATTATAAGTAGATTCGAACAACTTTATACTAGTGTGTATTATCTGGATAGGCCATCATTCACAGACCCAAAGACACCAACACAACCAGTCATTAATTGTACAGGTCGTGATATATTTAAACGTGCTATCGGTATTGATATTAAATATAGTGATGTTGGCGGGCTTGAAATAGATGCTATTATAAAGTTGATAGCTGACAAAGTAGGAATACGATATAATTCTACATCTATTGCTGATTTAACATCATTCGCTGCCAGGGTTACATTCACGGTTGGGAATACCGATGTTGTGAAAGCTGATAAGTTGCTAGACCAATGTATGCAGATAATTAATACTACAGGCTATGTGATGTTTACTGAATATGATTCAGTTATAGATGACAATATTTTATTCGTACAACTTAGACCTGCTTTAGCTGATACTACAGGAGTGTTTAGTTTTAAAAATTATGAGAACATTGGTGCAACAGCTAAAAACCCTGTCAAAATATTACAGAGGATGACTATATTTACTGATTCACAAAGTACGAATGATGAGGTACAATTAGATACTGAGGCGTTTACTACCACAGGTGCTAAAAGTCTAACTTGGACTGGAAATGCTGAATACAAGAGGCTTATAGTAGACGAACCTGACAATATAACTATTAGCAGTTTATCGGTTAATCCTACAAATATAACATTTACTATTGATTCTATTTCTGGTACTGTTAATATTACTGTATTTGGTAGTAAGTTTTCAACTGCTCCACCTGCATTCGAAGGTGAGGCGATGGACTTTGTTAATATGTCAAAGCTCGATGGTGTAACTTCTAAGGTAATTAATCCACTTGTTATAAGTGACGCTGAAGCTAAAAGTATTTCTGAGAGTTTTGTTTCTCAATTTGGCACACCTGTATTTGAGGCTAAGGGTCTTATGTGGCCATATCTTAATTTAATACCAGAGCTAAACGATGGCTTTATGCTATGGCGTAGGTTTGTGGGTGGTACGAGTGCGGATGATATTTATATAATAACTAAGGCAACACATCATTTCGATAAGAATGATAACCCCAATCATTGGACTCAATGGAATCTTGAAGATAGTGGCAGTGATTATTCAGACCTTGGTGCATTTACTTATGACAGTATAATGGATTGGGACAGGGGTTTTATTTGGGATATGGGCATTAGTACACCATTATCAACAGATGCAGAGATTGACGCTGCCACCACGATAACACATAATACAGGATTTTAATATGAGTAAGATTACTCCGGGCTTAAGAAATGAGATTACCAGGCAATCAGATGTAACTAGTAAACCAGTAAGAGATAATTTTACTAATTATTCAAATGCCATAAATGATAATCAAGACCAGATAGATGCTATAAGTACTTCGACAACTAATAATGAAACTGTACTCGCTAGAGGTGTTGATCATGCAAGTCTTAATAGTAGACTTGACAGTATGTGGGAGGGACAGCCGAATTATATGAAGTTTGGCGGTGTGGTCACTATCAATACTGGTGATGCTCAGAAGGTAGATGTGACAGCCGGAGAAGCTAGAGTTGAAGGAAAAGATATTATATGGAGTGCCGATACTAGCGAAACAATACCATTCACATCTGCTAATAGCAGGTATGATATTGTAGTTGTAAACTCTGCCACTACTACAGGCGGTCTTCATTTAGAGATTGTTAGAGGAGCAGAGAGCGCGACTCCAGTGCTTCCAAGTATAGCTGAAACTCAGAAAGCATTACATGCATTACTTGTAGGTACTGCTACTGTTGCATTAAGTCATGACGTAAGAGACCAAGGGTGTAGATTCTTTAATGAGGGCAGATGGTTTTTTGAATGGAAAATCCAGGATGCCATTGACGCATTAACTAGCGGTGGGAATATATTTGTAGGTAGAGGTACTTATTTTGAGACAATAACATATAGTAATAATCAGATAATTACATTTGAAGGTGGTACGGTTTTTAATACTGCCGCTGGTGTTTTAATAGATTTCGCTGACATTGATATATCTTCATTAACAAAAACAATGATTATATGGAGTGGTGGTGTTGTTGGGAATGGAGGAAGATTTGTCAGTGGGTGGTCAATATTAGGTAATATACTTGCCATAAGTAGCTTGGGTAGTTATAACATAACCGCTCTATCATCAACAAGGATTGCGTTTATTGATAGCGGCAATGATGAAATGAGGACATACGATTTTGACGGCACCGATTGGAGCCAAACCGGGAATGCATTATCTATTGCATCAATAACATTTCCTGTCATTGGTGCGATGACCTCAACAAGGATTGCTTTTTTAGACAATCTCAACAAGGATTTAAGAGCGTATGATTTTGACGGCACCGATTGGGCGCAGGTTGGTAATGACTTAAGCATTACTGCACCAGGAGACGTCAGGTCTATAACTGGCCTTTCATCAACAAGAATTGCGTTTATTGACCAAGACCAAGATGATTTAAGAGCATACGATTTTGACGGCACCGATTGGACATTGACTGGGAATGAATTAAATATCCCCGGTATTGCTAATCAAAAGATTGCAGCATTGACATCTAGCAGAGTGGCATTATTAAGTGGTGACTCTGTATTAAGAGCATATAATTTTGATGGAACCGATTGGACTCAGACAGGGAATAGTATAACAGTAGGAAGTACTATTATAAATTTTCATATAACTGCATTGACATCAAACAGAATTGCGTTTACAGAAGGGGGAGGACTAATGAGGGTTTATAGTTTTGATGGTACTGATTGGCGAATTGTTTCATCACCAGAGGATAATATTCATTTTTCCTTACCCATTTGTACTGCATTAACAAAAAATAGAATAGCTATTTTAGATAGTAGCGTAGGCGGTTTGGTCACTTTTGATGCATTAGAGTCCCCTACATTTAAAGGCTTTTCATCTACAGCCCCACCATCACCCGTATTTTAAGGATATAACATGACAGCATCAATTAATGAAAATCCTAAAGAATATTACTGTATATACGATAATTAGATACAAGGGGTAACTAATTATGAAAAAAATTATAACATTATTTTTATTAATCTTTTCTTTATGGCGTTGTGCTGATGAACCATTGGAACCAGAAAAGAGATATTACATTAAATATTTAGTATATGGAACAGAAAAAGCGATTAATGCCAAAATAGTTTATTACACTATGGATGATATTGTAAAAATAAAAACAAATAATCTACCATGGGGGTATACCTTTAATGCTAAAGAAGAAGGTTCTACTGTTTATGTGTCTGCTAAAAACAATTATGAGTCTGGCAGCATTACAACAAAAATTTTCGTTAATGGTGTATTGAAAACCACGTCAGTATCAAAAGGTGCCTTTATGACAGCAACGTCAATTTGGAAGGCTGGAATGTGAATATTAAAGATATTCTAAGGATGACCGATAATATATTATAAGGAGAATATATATGAGAAAATTAATAATATCTTTAATATCTATTTCAATTATGTTAGCAAGTTGTAATAAACCAGTTAACTTAAAAGAACCTATCAGAGTCTATATTGAGGATGATATCCCAAAAACAGGGATAAATATCTGGAAAAAGAATATTGTCTGGGTTAATAAAAACGAAAAGCCAGATGTTGTCATCATTAAGACGAATATTCTTAAAAAAAAGTCATGGTACGCTGTAGAGCATCATGAGAAGTTTATGGGAATACTTATTAAACCTTGTTATATTTATATTAAGAAAATAAATAATGTAATTATAGCTCATGAGTTTGGACATGTAATAGGTAAAGAAGACAGTTGTGAAGATAGCCGTTCAATAATGTGCGCTTCTTATGCTGCTATTCATAAGCCTTTCGAATGGTTTACGGAGTTTAAGAAATAATGAAAACAACATTAGAGGACTATAAAAAACACCTCGACAAAACTAATCTAACAATATTAATGAAAGAGATAAACATATTGATTATTAGCAAATACATTGATTATTTAATTTCTAAAGGAATTAAAAACACCAAAGACATAACTAATAAACATAGAGATAATTTCTTTTATGAAAACCTTACAATTCCATATGATGAAACTTATGTAAATATTATTTATGATTATATGGATACACTTAAATTTGGTTAAGAAATAAAATAATAGAGGCTGTCATACTAATACTATGGCAGCCTTATTGGAGTGATTATGACTAAAGTTTTTTTAATACAATCTGATTTATTTAGTCCGCTATTAGATTATCGGTCTATAGCAATAAAAACTTTAATCTTTTTTAGGATATAACATGACATGGTCATTATTACCAATTAGAAACAGTGCTAATGTAAATGCATCGGCTGATGTCAATACATTACAGACTAACCTTAATGCACTAAAAGGCGGTACGGCTGCCACAGTACCGAGTACAGATATAGAGAGACTTGCAAATGGTGACGTATCTTCCACTAAATCGGCAAGTTATACAATACTAGACACTGATACTGAAAGGGCTTTTTATTTTGCTGCTGCATCAGGAGATGGGATATTTACTTTACCAACACTTACTGATAATCTGGATAAACAATATCTTATTATGAACTTTGACAGCAGTGGTGATAGTCTACAGTTAAAAGGAGAAGGTTCAGAAAACATACTCTATCTTGGTGTTTCACAAAATACTATAGACTTTGAACGTGAATCTTCCGGCGCTATTGTAAAGGCTACATCATCCGGGTGGATTATAACTTCAATCATCGGTGGTGATATATGGTCTGTGGGTGGTACGCTAGAGTTTATATTTACTGAGTTTTTCCAGGGCACGACTGATGCTGACCCAGATACGGATGTAACACATAGCCAAGATTTTGATAAAATACTTGAAGTAACTGCTCACGTGTTTAACGGAACTACCTCCCACTATGAGGTTCAGACCTATCAAGAAGTTGATGAGGTACTTAATAAATACAGGCTTGATTTTAATTCTACACTTTTGAATCTTACTGCTCTTGGCAGTAGGTTACAGAGTCAGAATTACAGACTAAGAATGGTATATTATATTTAAGGATTATATATGGAACATAAATACTTTAAGAAGGTTTATGCAGATAGAATAGGCTATGGTAAATGGCAAACTGGTGATGGTATTAACTATAATGGTAATCCAGAAAGAGGATATACAGTGGAGTTTATAACAAAGACTCAGTATACAAATGGAGTTAAAAATATGCCTGAAATACCTAAGACTAAAGAGCAACTGATACATGATAAAATGGTAGCACAAGCCACTGATGCACTTAAACTTGATGGTGTACTTGACAGTAATGGAGATTTAATATAATGCCTAAATTTGGAAATAGTTCACAAAAGAGACTTGCTACTTGCCATCCTAAATTGCAAGAGATAATGAATGAAGTAATTAGATATGTTGACATAACTATTATATCTGGACATCGTGGTGAGGTAGAACAGAACGCTTTAGTCGATGAAGGATACTCTAAACTAAAATTCCCTAAGAGCAAACACAACTCTGTACCCTCTAATGCTATTGACGTAATGCTGTGGAATAAGGACGCACCCCATATCAGGTGGAAAGATGAAAAGCAAATGCAGTTTGTTTGTGGATATATTAAAGCTGCAGCAGATAGACTTGGAATTAAGATACGTCAAGGTGCAGATTGGAATGGTGATATGAAGTTTGATGAGAGCTTCTATGATGCTCCGCACGTAGAGATAAGGGATTAATGTATGTCAAAAGAATGTGCTCTTTGCAAAGAGAAACAATCAGAAATTAATCGCATCCTGAAAGCATACGCCAAAGACAAGAAAATGTATAGATATGTCATATTGGGCATAGGGATTCTTCTCTTACTTGTAACGGCATTTGGTGTAGATGGAATACGTATGGCAATGGGACTTGCTGAGAATATAGTCAAATGACAAACAGACGAAAGGACGACGACCGAATGGAACGGATGGAAAATAAGATAGATGATATACTAAAGATACTGAATCCACATGATGATAAACTTGGATTAGTTGCTCAGGTAAATGTTAATACAGGTGACATAAAAGACATTAAGAAAAAGCCTAAAAGCATTAGAGATAATATTATGGTAGTTGCGATTATATGCACTATGGGGATTGCTCTGGTAGGACTATTTATATGATTGGTGTATTTGTAATAATAGTATGCGCTGCAATAGTGGCAGACTAAAGGAGAGAATATGAGTGAAGAAGTAAAAGAAGTTACGACAGAGAAAAAAGCAAAAGGCAGAAAGTTCATAGCACTACAAGAGGGCATCGTATTTGGAATAATTTATATTATAGCTTGTATGGCAAATGAAAAGCTTGTGGATTTGGCTATGTTTGCAGCGGCTGTAATTGGTCTTGTAGGCGTATATCTTGGAGCGAACGCAATTAAAGGATTAAAGAAATGAACTTTTTCCACTATTGGTTCGTTGCCACATTACTAGCTATTGGTATTTTTATTTATATCCAATACCGTAAGCTAAAGAAAAGCGGTATAGCAAACGAAACTGCAAAACAAAAGACTAAGGATCAATTTGATGAACTCGTTAAAAAGAAAGTCAGCAAAACTAGTGCTGGTAGGGTGTCTTCTCTCAATAACCCTACTGACAGCCGAAACAAATAAACAACCAACATTTGAAGCTGCCTGGGGAGACCTGGGAGAAGTCTATGTTAATTCAAAAGGACACTTAGTAATTCCTAATGAGCTGGTAGGTTCTACAAGACTCTTAATGTGGGCCTACATGTTTTATCCACACATAGGCGACTGTAGATATAATGATGATTTATTTGAAAGAGATTCCAAAATAGAATATTTCAAAGCTGAATATAAACTTGCCCAAAGGCGTACCCGAAAAGTAGCAGGAACGTGGGCTGGCATAGCGGCAGTTGGTGGATTTGTGCTAGGTGTAATCCTATTTAAATAGCTTTCCTTGTACGGGTGGGGGGATTTCTGGTTAAGCATACACCCTCCCCTCACCCTGAATTAACGACACACAGTTCGATACAGCCACTTTAGCCATACAATACGTATATTCACTCATAGAAGCTGGATAGATAGGTTTACACTTTTTTAAATAATATCACTTATTTGCTTGACATTTGTACATTAAAATATTATAATGTAACTAAGATGAAATTGCATAGCAGACTATATATTAATGAAAGGGCGATTAAATGTAACTATAAAAAATCACATACGGTGTATTTTTTAATTAGTGGCGGAGAGATAGTTTATGTTGGCCGGAGTGTGGATGTTTTCAAAAGACTAGGAGACCACTCATCCGGGTATGAAAAAAAAGTATTCGATTCTTATTTTTGCATAAAAACAAATGAAAAGAATGTCAGTAAGATTGAAAAGAAATACATAATAAAGTTTAAACCTAAGTATAATAATATACCATCCTATATTGATTAAGGAGAATAAATGAAATGGATAAGTGTAAAAGATGAAATGCCAAATATTAATGAAGTTGTTTTTGCTATTATAAAAGGTAGTGATTCGTTACATGTTTTTGAACTTGTAGATGCCGATGGGATTGATGATAATGGTGAGAGCGGTGTTTTTGATGTATGGGCAAACTGTTATGGCAATATAGATGGCAGTTCGGAATGGGATGATGATTATGATGTCACTCACTGGCAACCATTACCAAAACTGCTAGGAAAAAAAGAAAGGAGATTAAATGAAAAGAATAATAGCTGAAATAGACGACACATTGCATCAGAAACTAAAAGAGAAGTCAGTAAAAGAAAAGACCAGTATCAAAGAAATTGTGATACGGCTTATTACTAAATTACTGAAGGGCGACAAATGAACGATGAAGTAATATATGACCAGGGACTAAGCGATTGTTGTGGTGCTCTCATCTATAGTGAAATAGGTATATGCTCTGCATGTAAAGAGCATTGTGAACCTTTTGAGGAGGAAAAGAATGGAAAGAATAACTAATAACTGGATGAGTAAAAATGATGCCTGTAGTGAAGCTGTCGAATGGGTAAAAGAACAAAATACAAGAGATGCTATTTCGCTATACAAATTAACGATAAAAGACAATCATTTAGATTGGGCAAATTGGGGACTTTCAAGATTATTTAATCGTAAACAAAGAATACAATATGCCGTGTATGCTGCTAAACAAGTATTGCATATCTTTGAAGAAAAACATCCAGACGATAAACGACCTAGACAAGCAATCGATGCCGCCATAAGATGTATTGATAACAACACCGCTAAGAATAGACACGCCGCTGCCTATGCCGCTGCCTATGCCGCTGCCTCTGCCGCTGCCTCTGCCTATGCCTATGCCTATGCCGCTGCCTCTGCCGCTGCCTATGCCGCTGCCTCTGCCTCTGCCGATGCCTCTGCCGATGCCTATGCCGATGCCTATGCCGCTGCCGCTGCCGCTCGTGAAAAAATGAGAAAAAAGATTCTTGCATACGGCATTAAATTATTAGGGGGTAAGAAATGACTAAGTACAAGAAAGGCGATAAGGTAAGGTGTATCTCAGTAAACGAATGGGTAGTTAGATCAGGCATTCATGTCGGTGACATTAATAATGTTTCTATTGTCAGTAGTAATCATATAAAGATAAAGGGAAATGATAACCTTTGGCTTTTTGATGGATGCTTTAAATTAGAGGGTCTCACAGAACTCCAAACTTGGCATCGTGAGTTCCCACACTTAAAATCTCACATAAGAGAGGTAATGAAACATGAGTGAAGACACGAAGCACAAATTGCAGCTTATGGAGATGACTACACAGAAGCAAGATATGAGAGATAGACTCGATGAAATATCTGGTATCTGCCAAAGTATTCACGACATAATGACTGAAGAGGTCACAGTATATACAGACTTAGACCTGCTTGAAAAAGATTCTTGGTTTAATAAGATAAAGGAGCTTGCGAATGGATAAATGCCTATACTGTAAAACAACTGTAGAATCAGGCGAACTCCATATGTGGTGTATTTCCCTAATGGAACTCGAAACAGTCAACAGAGAAATGAACGAAGTACTTAAAGAAACAATAAAGAAAGTTAATAAGTACCGTATTACTAAAGCTATAGGAGGATGAGTATGGAAACATATCAATTTTTATATTTTTGTGTTGTTTCTGGAATAATAATCGGTCTTTTGATTTTAATATCACAAGATATACATAAACATTAACGAGGAGACCACATGACAACTAGAGAGAAAGTATCATTTGCCATAGGATTATTGCTAGCGGTAGAGCGGATATTAGCAAATACAAACGAGGCTAACCCTGACGTTATATTGCAAAGCATTACCGATGCTAAAGAACTCATAAAAGAATCATTGGAGCTAGAATGATTAAGTTCACCGACCATAACGCATGGCAAAAAGCACTCTGGAAAGCAGAACAAAACCTTAAGATTATTGAAGAGGCTAAACCTTACTACTACATATTATATGAGTATATGGTATCCCTCATTCAATACGGCCCATACTGGACAGTCAAGAGAACGATACAAGAACGGGGTTACAATGGTCTGGTCAATGTATTTATGGAATGTATGGAGAAATGGAACGCATTGCCATACTATCAAAGTGAGTTACTATGGGATATTGTGAAAGACTATAACATAGATGCCGGGATACTTAGGAAGAAAGGATTTGATGTAAAGAAGATTTATGAGACATTGAAAGGCTTAAAAAGCAACAAATCAAAGGAGATAATATGCCAATAATAGCAAAGAATGAAGATAACGGGGGTAACTTTGAAAAGACTCCATCAGGAACACATCAAGCTGTATGTTACGCAGTATGGGATTTAGGATTCCAGAAAACAACATACAACAATCAGGAAAAGATACAACACAAGGCGGTTATATCTTGGGAAATAAATAAGACAATAACAAAAGAAGGTGAGTATCACGGTAAACGCTTTGTCATAAGCAATCGCTATACAGTGTCAATGTATCACGAATCTCATCTAAGGAAGCATCTGGAGAGTTGGTTTGGTCGTTCATTCGAAGATGAAGAGAAAATAGGATACGACCTTGAGAAATTGGTAGGTAAGAACTGTCTACTTAATATCGTACATAACGAAAAGGATGGTAAGACTTATGCAAATATCTCTGGTGTAATAGCAGTCCCTGAAGGAACAGAGACAATAATGGCAGAGAACAACATTGAACCTCCTGAATGGGTAAAGAAAATACAAGCCGATTCTGTACAGAACAAGCAACCTCCTATTGAGTATAGTGCTGAATCTGCATCTATGGACGACATTAATGAAGCCCTTCATTCATCAGAAGTTCCAGAGGATGAAATCCCATTCGTAGGACTCAATGAAAAAGATAGAAGTTAATTTTTATGACCTTGGAGTCATTCAGTCTAATGTAGAGAATATGTTACTGAATGCACTTCAATCTCATGAGGATTCTATAATAGCTTATGGCGAGGCAACAGTAGCTTATGCTCATGCTAATTCTATATACAGGATAGAAAAAGCAAAAGAGATACTTAGCCTTAAAAAAGAGGGTAAGCATAGCACCATAGTTTTAGACCTTGCCAAAGGTGCTGTAGCATCCCATAAAATGGAAGCCGACATGGCAGATGGCGAAATGAAAAAATGCAAGATGTTATGTGAGGGATTCATTGAGCGGATACAAGCCATTAAGTTTATAGGCAACCGCTTAACATTACAGGAAAAAGGATAGCTTTTCCTCAATCACCCCCTAGTCGACCATTGCCCTCCCAGGTAGTTGGCTAGGGGTTTATAAGGAGTTCAGATGGAAATTAATTGTGCATGTGGATATATTTATGACGATGCAAAAGGAGGCTTCGGTGAAGATTATTCTCTTGAGCTTGGCACATGGCCGTTTGAAAACTTGGTAATCAAAGCTTTTAATATGGAACTTATAGGCAATGAACCATTACGAGTGGGTATAGCTATCAAGATTTGTCCAGCGTGTGGTACTATGAAAAGAGTTAAGGAGTTGTAAATGGAAACAATGAAAAAACTTATGGAAGCATACCTTAAAGAGAATTACCCTGCTGCTGTATCACTCGGATTTACTGGTGATGATAAATTAAAGCTATGGTATAACGTCCCATGTGGTGATGATATGACTACAAGTTTACTGACACAAGATGAAGTAGTAAAGGGTGAACTACCAAATAAAAGAGAATATAGAGGCATAATCTAGGAGGATAAATAATGTATAAATCAATACCAGACGGTAAGCTATACTGGAAACAGAACCCAATTACAAAGAGTAAACACTCAAAGGGATATATAGACATTGGCAGTAAGAGGTACGAGATAGAAGTGTTTAACACTTCGTACTCTAAAAAGCATGACTGCGACTTTGTTATTAATATCATAAAGAAAGATGAACAGTTGAGGATGGCATGATAGATTTAGCTAAAGTATTTGTTATGCAAGCCCATATAGCAGGGCAAGAGATACACTATAATGAGTTCAAAATGAATAAGATTTGGTATGAGTGTCTTCCTATCGATGGTTATATGGGATGGAATTGGCTTGACTATAAATACCGCATCAAACTACCCACAGGTTCTGAGTATGTTTATGAGGATGGGGATCTTGCTTTTAGGGCAGTATCTCCCTCAGATACACATTTTCTAAATGAAGATTATAAGGTGGAATTAAATGAAGAAGGTAATCTTAGTTTAAATAAGTACTTCATCATCACACCCATCACAGAAGCGACTGAAATGCCAGACTTCATAAAAGAAA
>SDBV01000915.1_pt1 | contig 43112 bp, 59 predicted proteins | sample 2277081 | NCBI WGS metagenome assembly SDBV01 (sample SAMN10402039, study PRJNA504765) | marine sediment metagenome | isolation source: marine sediment core GS10_PC15, 223 cmbsf | place: Arctic Ocean: Southern Knipovich Ridge | collected 2010
GCTGGGGAAGGACCCCTGACATTTTAGGTAGGTTAGGTATCTCATAACTGGCAACCTTGGTATCTTAGGCGACCCCAACCACGCCATCCAATGTTAAGCTCGGATGATTTGATAAGTTAGGAGCCCTCTTTCTTGGTAACCTTGGCAAGATGCGACTCGATCACTCCATGCTGTACTTGCCATCCAGATGAACATCCAGGTTCGTACTCGCGCCGACCCCGGTGATGTCAACGCGCATGCGGGCACCTTGTGGCAACTCAAACCCCGCACTGCCTTTGGCTGTGAACGTCGTTTTAGTACCGACAGGGTCCGCCTCATCACCCGCAACGTCGAACACCCTCAACAACGTAACGGCCGCACCATCGAACGTGCCACGTGCCCAAATAGCACAGAGCCCACCGCCCAATACAATCACGGCGCCGGTCACGTTCGCAGTCTCCCCATCAATCAGTTTCGCCACGACTCACCTCCTTGTTGGTCTTGTTAAAACGCTAAGCCTTGTCAACCAGCACGGTCGCTCCAATCCACTGCTCCGCGACACTAAGCGTATCGGTCCACTCCTGGGCTCCAACCGATCCGACGGGCACGATGATCGATGCCGCACCGATCGAAACGCTTTGACTACTCACAGCGGATTTATTCACAATCCCAGCCGCCTCCGATGGATAACCTGAATCTTCCTCAGCAACCGACCCACTATCAGCCACGTAAAACAGAAGCGCCGTCGCCTGTGTCCCAGCCACGTCGGGACATGCGGGGTCGTTGGTGTTGCCCGTGGACGTCGCAACCGCCAGGGTGGCCCCCGCCCGCGAGACGCCGACCATAACCGCGTGTGCCCGCTGAGAGTCGCCGCCACCCCAAGAAACCACCACGGTGCCGGGCTCGCTGTCGGCCACCTTGCTATAGACCCGCATCGACGCCTCAGTCCCACTGTTGATCGTGTCGGTCTCGGCCGTCCAACCGCTGATCGCGGCAAAGTCCGAAGCCGTGCCGTCCTTCCCAATGCACAGATAAAGCTTCTGACCATCCACCACGTTGTTCGCATAGTTCACCGTCAGAGAAGTCGAACCCGTGGCCGATTCGGTGGCCACCGCGTCGGATACCTCGACCACCGGAAAGCTATACTCCGTCCGCTCCGCCTCCCAAGAGTCGTACAACCCAAACACCTCGTCGTCCAACAACAGCGAATCCTCAACGAAGATCAAAGTTTTCAGAACGTTCGTTGCGTGGGCGTTGCCGCCGCTACTCGCCCCAAGTTCCAGGATGGCCGTGGTCCCGCCGTCCGGATTGTCCGTGTACGATATCGGGGTTTCTTTAACGCGATTGACGAACAGGCTGACCTCTTTCGTGGCCGTGTCTCGCTTCAAACAGACGAACGTCGGCGCGTCGGTGATAACGCTCGTCGTGAAGTCGATCACGGTGTTGATCCCCGCACCATGCTCGTGGCTGTAACGATACCTGATCAAGCCCCCTTCATTCCGGATCCCAAACGAATAGGTGACGTTGGCTGCCTGGGTTTCGCCGGGGGCCGCATGGGTCATAAAACTCTTGTAGCTATCCAGAGCCGGCAGGTCGCCGGCGGCAAGATGATGAACCAGACACACCGTCACATCGCCCACAATCTCATCGCCCACGGGAAAGTTCGCATATTCGCCACTGTTGAACTTTAACGATGCCACACCTCGCACTAGAGCAATCCCGTCCTGTGCGAGGCCACCCTGCAAAACACCGTTGACTCCGCCTCGCCCATAATCGACCAACACGCCGCCCACGATGTCTCGATAAAAATGCAACGGGTTGAGCGCGAGCACCGCGTCAACGTAAAGCGGGATTCCTCCCTCCCAAACCGGCCGAGCATCGATCGAGTGAAGCAACGAACCGTCCAGCGGATGAGTGATATCAGGCGTGATCATGACGCGAGCTTCTCCAAAATAGGCGTTAGGCGATCAAGCACATTTTGTTTTCCCTGCTCGATCTTCACTTCCTGCATCTCCGCCCGCAGCTTCGAGATCGCCTCCCCCTGCCACTTCTGCCCCTCGAGCGTTTTCTTGATCCCCTCGAGGTCGCCCACCACCCGAATCGCGAAGGGAATCGACATCACGCAAAAGATCGCAACCAACGACCCAACCACCACCTCAAAGATGGCGATCCGTTCAAACGCCTCGGCCGCAGCAAGCAACGTCATAGTTTTATCTCCCAGCCATTTTCTTCACCGACCCACAGACCCACAGACCACTACTCACTGACCGCTGGCCGCTGAGAGCTATCTACATCCTCTCTCGAAGCACGTCCCAACGTCATCGCCCGGGCCAAATCAGCCGCCGCCGTGTACTTAAACAACGGCCCCGAAACAACCGACCCCTCCTCATCCAGGACAAACCACCGACCGCTCGATGAACAATGACAAGCTCGATACATTTTGCCAACAGGGTGTAGGAGGAAGGATTTAAGGGGTAGGGTTTTGCCGCTCTCGTTTAGCGCATCCCTTTCAAAGAATTAACCTTTCGTCATTAGTCATTAGTCATTCGTCATTCACCACCTGCCCCGGCCGGGGCGGTGGATCCCAGCCGGGGGCACGACGTCGGCACGCGAAGCAATCTCTAGCTCACCTCGGTCACGTTCCGAGAATCTTCCAGATTCGCCGACACATTCACGCCACGTGGCTCCTCAGTCGGTCGCACACCATGAGCGATCGGCACCCGCTTGTCGTCGCCGCCGAACTCGACCGTCATGTCCCAAAGCTCAAGCAGCGAGCCATAGAGCATCAACGACTCACGAGGTGTGATCCGGAACGTTGCAAACCGCGCGTCGAGACGAGTCGCCTCCACGATGTGCAAATCGAGCCCCGTGACAAACATCCGGGCGTCGACATTCCGCAAGTCAACCTTTCGGAGCATCTGGATGTTTGGATCGCCACCACTCAAGTCGTATTGGAGGAAGAACTCGCGTCCGACAGGTCGGGCGATCTCGTCGCCGGCCGGGCTCGTTTCATTCGTCTCGTCAGGCAGCTTGATTTTCAGGCTCTTGGCCCTTGTCTCCAGGGTCTTGATTTTTTCGCCCTGCGGGTTGTGCGTGATCTTTCGCCGTAGTCGATCAATCCGCAGGAGATGCTCCTGAAAGAATTTGTTGCTCGCCGTGTCCCAACCGCTTTGAACGCCGAACTCGCCGTCCTGCAACAACTGCCCTCGCAATAACAAGCAGTGCCCAACATAGGTGTGGATGGAGCGATTGCGAAACTTAATAATCGCATCCTCGAACGTGTCCTGTGGGGGTGTACCAATCGCCATGTTTCTTTCCTCCAAAACTGAATTGAAATTACGGCCGCATTATCTTTAATAAAAAACGCTAACTGCTTAAAACCGGCTCGTTCGGTACTGGTGATTCGGCATGAATCCGGCCAAACGTCCGCCTTACCCGATCTCGTATCTTTTTCGCCGCAGCAGCCAACGTCTGATCCTCCCCTTCCTCGATCTCGGCAAGGTGCCGATCGTATTCACGCCCCAACGTCGCGTCCTGTTCTTTGCTCCGCCCTCCCGAAAATTCATAAAGTGTACTGAGCTGCCCCGCATATTTGTCGTTTAGAGTCCTCACTTTTTGCACCGGCGGCGAAGCGATGGCACCCTGTGCACTCGCCTGGTTCGCCCTTCGGCGCTTACGCCTTCGCCAACGGGCAAACCCCACCGCACCGCGAATCAAAAGCATCGCCGCGGTCGGAGGCAGGCTCAAGCTCAGCCCCGTCTGCGCACCCAACAACAGCCACTCCGGCCAAGACGACGCGAGCTGCTCGGCCACCACGCCCCCAACCAACGCCCCAAGGCGTTTTTGTCCAACCGCTCCCTCGGCCAACGCCACGCGGTCGGTCAGCCCCTTCACTTTCGCCGTCGCGGCCGCGACCATCTTGACCTTCTCCTCGGCCGTTGAAAGACGCCCTCGCGCCTCCTCGACCAAAAGATGGGTTGCATGAGCCCGCTCGGTCAACTTGTCGAACCGCTCTAGGTCCCTCAACCGCATCGCCGAGTCGGCCATCTTCGAGACGCGAGCCCGCGACGCCATCGCGTCGAACTTTTGCCCAATCTCGCTGATCCGCCCATGCGACTCCTCGAGCCGCTTATCGATCAGCAAGACCACGCCGCGGCCGACCGCCATCGGATTTGCCCGCTCGGCGCCAGGGGCAGATAGCACTGAAGCAGGCTGACCAGCAGGCGGCCGACCAGCGGCGGGAGGACGATGGATCGGCTCCTTATAAACGCTCGGGCGAGATGGCGGAGGCTGAGACCTTGCGGGCGGGCGAACCTGCCGAACAGCGCCTGGTGGCACGCGAGTCATGCCCCGTGGTACCGGCCGATCCCAGCCGCTCGAAGATCCCCGGACCGGGGGCGATTTGCATCGAAGACACCAAATCCCCGCCATCGCCTGGGCAGGAATAAGAAAGACCAAAACGGTCAACAACAATCGGACCCACCGACCCACTGACCCACAGACCCACCGACCCACAGACCCACAGACCCACCGACCCACCGACTGACCGCTATTCACAACTCCACCTCCTTTTTGCAAATCGGGCAAACGATGCCCTTTCGGCAGTTATGACAATCGCATCGCTTGCCGCACTCATGACATTTCAAAATATGCCGCGACGAGTCGGCCGTCGCCCGCCCAATGGCGCAGCCGGCCACCAAAAACACCACCGCGACAATCACCGCACCGATCACGGCCACCAGCTTCGCGTCGTCACTCCAGTCTCGAATCGATCCCATCCGATAATTCCCCAACAGACCCACAGACCCACAGACCCACCGACCCCATCACGGAATCAGCGTAAACCGATAATCATAAAACGTGCTCCTCGCCAAATCACCCGGCTCAACGAATCGGTCGGCCAGGTGTTGAACGGGATCGACCCCGCCGCCGATCCGATCGGACGCCGCGCACGCCATGCTGCAAAACAGCGGGTGCCCGTTCGCCTCGTCGTTAAAATCGGGACGTGCAAAAAGCCGAACGATCGGCAGGTGCAAAAGTGCGGCCGAGAGCAAGGGCCAGTAGCCGTAGGGGGTGCCGGCAAGTTTTCGCATGAACATCATCGCCGCGCCCGCTTTGTATTCAGGCCAGCGATCGTGAGGATTGGTCCGATAGACGTCGATCCGGCCTGGAAACTTTTCAACCTGGCTCGCCAGCGTCACCGCGCGTCCACCCTTGAGCTCACGCATCTCGAGGCAAAAGAGTTCCATCCCCCACCAAGCCGCCTTCGCCGCGTGCGAGAAATCACTCCGCCCAGCAATCGCGATCAGTCCCCGCTTGCGAAACAACAGGAGGTCGGAGTCCCAAATCCGGTGTCGAACGTCCTCATCCGAGAACCGCAAGAACTTGCGAGAATCATTTTCCGACTTCTTGAAAAGCACCATGGGCGGGAATGGAGCCGAAAGTATTTCACCCGTCAAGACGGTATTCGCTTAGCGCACCCCGCTCGCCGGCCCGAGCCTGCTAGCACTTCTACTTCAGATAATGCAGATCGAGCAATTCCCGCAAGTGTTTTAGGAATGCATCGGCTACTTCCCAGTCCGCGTCCTGAGGCACAATCTTATCCACGAGCGGCTCGGGCAACTCCATTTCCCATTCGACGTCACACGGCTCAAGCAGATCTCGCCGCTCGGTCGCCAGCAGAATTCGATCGGCCCTCTTCACCACCGGATCGTGAAACAATTCTGGGCGGAACCCAAACCGCTCAGCAATCGCCGCGTCCCAGACGTCCGTCACTTCCTTGAATTCTTTTCCCAAAAGCGATTTCAACGGACTGCTGATGTCGCATCCCAAATAGCCCTCGTGAGCGTCGTGCAAAAGAGCGACCAGCGCCATCAGCGGACTCCCACCCTCCTTGGAAACCACTCCGCTCACCCGTAGCGAATGCTCGGCCACCGTGTAAGCCGGCACCGTGTGCCCGCCAAACCGGTTCAGCCGCGAGAGCAAACACGCAAGCTCCGCCCCGTCAATATCTTCCGCCTTCGGATGCAACAGCGACACCGCCCGCCCCCGCCGCGTCTGAATCCAAGGCTGCATTACCTCCCTCGCTCCCGTTTCCGAATTTTCTACCGTGGCTCCCATCGTACCCTCCGTTTATTAGTCAATAAAAACAGACCCACAGACCCACAGACCCACGGACCCACCAACTCACTGACCATCTGCAAACTCAAACCCCAGCTTCTCCACCGCCCCAACAACTTCGCGCCATGCCTCCGGACCAAAGTTCGGAATCCGCATTAGGTCGAGCTTCGTTCTGTTGAGTAATCCCTCAACCGTGATGATGCCGACCTCTTCCAGAAAATTAAGCGTCCGAACGCAAAGGCCGGTCTCGGCAAGCGGCTGTCGCAAAGGATCGAGGATCTCCATCTCGCGAGCTTCCCAATCCGCTTCGGCCGCGTCGATCAGTTCCCGGGCGCCGTTAAAATCGTGGGCGGCCAATCGCGCGACCATCCTCGACGAATGTTTATTTGCCCAGGCGATCTCATCCTCGCCAAAAAGACTCTTGGCAACCTGAAGGTCGGTAGGCTTCATCACCACCCCAACCCGCTGCCTGGCCGAATTCACCCGGGAGCGAAACGTGTAATAGGCAACCCCCGCCTCCCTCGCCGCGGCCATCATGTTCCCATCGTGTGAGTCGAGCAGCCGAAGCGTCGCGAGCATTTCCGCGTCCGAGAGCTTTCGGCCGCTGAACTTTTGCCCCGCCACTCCCAACCGCTCGGTCACCGTACTCCGCGCGATCCCCATCCGCTCGGCCGCCTCCGACCGGTTCCCACCGCACGCCTCCACCGTCTGCCGTATCTCCCGCGGACTAGGCGCCATGATCAAAACCTTCCTGGTTCCAAATTCCTAGTTCCTATTTATCTAACTCCGACCAACACCATGCAAACCGTGCAACACAAGTCGCCCGTGGGCGAGATGGCCGGCCTCGCGAATCGGTCATCCTCCCCGGCACGTATTGGGTAGTTGGGTTTTGTTGTCATCCCTCACCTCCCGGCTCTAGCCATACGCATGTGCTCTACCATCTGCCGCATCGTAACTTCCTGTGCGCCCCGCCCCACCGCTTGCTTACGCTTACCTTCGGTAAGGTCGTAGTGCGACAAAGATGTCCTGTCTTGATGCCATGATCGCTTGAGCCCGATGCTTTCTGCAAACGAGTGTAACTCCTCGTCACTGTCGGCAAAAAGGTGGCATGCTTTTTTGTGGCGCCAGTTATTATTAGTCATGCAAGGGCGCATTGGATCGACGTAAATGCTCATTCCTCACCTCCCGGCTCGGCCCGCTGCTTCTTAATAAACTGCACCCAGGGCATGTCCTCGCTGAACTTGATGTGGCTAGCGTTTTCCAAACTCCTCACTTACTTCCGATGACTCGCCACACTCACAACATTCGATGCAAAAGTCCGACACAAAGAAGTGTTTACGCAAGCAGTCGCATTCGGAACAAAGCGCCTCGATGGTGACACACGACCCATCACAGGACTCTAATACCTCATCTTCATCCTCAAACCACTCGGGATGCACCTGGTCATCCTCATGTTGTTCCGGCAATCTTTCCTGCCCGTCACCCATCATTCACCTCGCTGCTTCTTAATAAACTGCACCCACGGCATGTCAAATTTCCGCGATTGTTTTCACCGGGGTGGCTACACGCACCGAGCACATGCGATGATAGATTTCTAATATCTCTTCTTCGCTGAATCGCTCAGACATAAGCTCCGGTGCGTCCGCCATAATCTCAAGGGCCTCACCAACTTCAACGTCCAGACATATCCACTCAAACGGCCCCTCAATGATTGCAAACTGATTGGCGCATGCCGTTCTGTGCTATTCGATCAAGCCGATCTGTCAGCTCACACATTACCGCGTCTCGCTTTCCGCTTTCATAATCTGCCTTCCAATAAACTCAGCTACCTGCGGAACTACGGCGTTGCCGTAAAAGTGGGCGCGTGTCGTATCAGAAAATCCTTCAGTCCAGCCTTCAGGGAAGCCGGCAAGGGCTTCGCGCTCTCGACTGTCAAGGATGCGAAGGCCTCGCTCGGGCTCCCAAACGTAATTGTCGTTCGTACTATGTGTTGTTCGATTGGTAACAAGACACGCAGCTTTTTGTTCAGTCGCAAGACGCGTCTTAAAAGGCCCCTTACCAGTTTCGCACTCCGGAAATGCTTCTCTGAGCACTGACCGATCGGTGTCAAGACATCCGACAATGAAATCGCGGACTCGTGATTGGCGTGTAAACTCAGCGGCGTCCATTCGGATAACAACCGTTCCGTATCCGAGGGCTGCCAATGCGCAGTCGAAGTCGCGGATACTTGGTGAAGGAACATTCTCGCGGACCAACCACCGAGGGCGCAGTCGACCGACCACGGCAAGGAAGTATCCGGAGAGGTCGGGGTGGGCGGACGGTTTATTTCGCCGGGCGGTACTGTGTGCTGGGCAGGGGTCGCCTCCACAGATGAGGTCGACGCGGTCTTGCTCTGGTGAGTAGACGTCGAGGAACGACTGGACCCTGCGCCACCGCCAGGCGCCGGGCCACTTTTCTGCGAGGAGCTCAAGGCATTGGGGTGCTTGCTCAACTTGCCACCTTGTGATCATTCCTGCGCGTTCAAAACCCAAATCGAAACCGCCGATGCCGGCGAACAGACTGCCAACGGTCAAAGTCATTCAGCCCTCAGCTTCTTTGCAAACTGCACCCACGGCATCCGATCGTCGTACTCCTGCTCGCGATACCTCCAAAATGAAAAGAATCCGACCCCGTCGCAGTCGTCTTTGATCAGTGAGTAAATCTCTTCCAGGTTTTTGAGTGGAACGAGCGAGCCGTCCCGGTATTGGACGTTGAGAAAAACAACCAGCCGCGTCCGCCACGCCAGACGCCGCTGATGGATCAACATGGGATACCATTTTTTCCAGTGGCGGATGTCCTCATTCCAGTGATACGCCCCGATGCCAACCCAGTCGGCCGCCAAGGTCAAGCTCCGCCGCGCGCGATTCCCCTCCGGATCGAGGTCGCCGGAAAGATTATCTTGGTAAGGGGCGGCGTCGATCTTGTTCATCACCCAAACGCCGACCTGCAACCGCGGCGAGACCGACCGAACCAGGTCCGCCTTCCGACACGCGACCGAAAGAATCTCCCGGTCGGTAATCTCCCGGCCATAGCGTCTCAGAATCGGATTCTTCTTCGGGTCGTCACCGCCAATATGCTCGATGTCGATGAGAATAGCCCCGCCCGCTTTCTCGCGGGCGATCGCCCGCTCCTTGATCTTGGCATCGTCGAAAATCGCGACGCTCGTATTGATCAAGGTGACCGGCACCATCCACTCGCGGAGCGAGTCCGGCTTCTCCGCAAAATGGGTCAGATCGTAAAAGGGCAGGGGCTCCCCACCCCGTGCAACCGCCGCAACCATCGACGAGATGAACACCGCAAACCAAGCAAGCCGAAACTGTCGTTCGTTCATGATCTTTCCTTTTGTTGTTTAGCGGGCGTGCCCGGCCGTTCGGCCAGTTCGTCCCGAAGAATTAAAAGCTCCCGAGGCGCTTCGATATGCAGCCGCACCTTCCCCGAGTCAAGATGGTTGACCTCGATCCGAATGTCGTCGCCAATCCTAAAACCCTCCCCCAACCTCCGATTCAAGCAAAGTCCCACGATCAAGTCCTCCTTTTATTAGCTGTTAGCTGTTCAGCGATCAGCCGTTAGCGCCGGGTTTGCCCGCCAATTCGTATTCCGCGAGTTGGTGGAGAATGACGCCGATTTGTTCGTTCACCCCTTGGAGCCGCTCTTGAAAATACGCGATGTTCTGGGTCACCCCGATCCACGACTGGTTCTCGGCGAGTTCCACAATGTGGTCGCCTCTTTCGCCCAACTCTATGGACTTGGTTCGGATCACCTCAATTTTTTCAATAACCTCCCGCTTCGCTTCTTCATTCAAAAACATTCCACGTCCTCCCTTTTATTAGTCATTCGTCATTAGGCATTAGTCATTCCCAAAGCTCCTTCTGCCCCGTCTCAACCGCGTGCCACTTGGCAGTCCTTAGAAAAAAATCCCGCTCGTCGAATCTCGGCACCGCCTCGCCGCACGCGACCTGGTGAACGAATACCCTCGATCCCTCGAGCCGTTCCAACTTTCCCCGATAGGTCACCGCCCGCTGATGGATGGCCAATTGTCCGGCAACGAACAGCCAACCCTTTTGAGTCATTTTCCAAATTCCCTTTTGCCGGTCGGGCAACTCCGCCTTGGCGACCAGTTCCCAATACCGAAGCTTCTGGAAATTGGTCCATTGATGCCGCGACAGGTTCACCTTCTCCAAGTGGATCGGGCCGCCGCCTGCCCGTGCAAACGCAACCAGCGCCGAGACCAGCCCACCGCCGAGCGCGTGCCGATATTCTCGCATGGCCGCGCCGCAATGCGGACACGCCTCGTCATGCCGAGTCTCAAGTTTCTGGCTAAGCGTTTGCACGGACCGTCTATCCTTATTCGCTGTCCGGATCCTGATCGCTGGGGATAGGGACGGGAACGTAAGACCTGATCATCGCAAGGCAGAGTTGGTTCATGCTGATCTCGCGATGGTAAGATTCTTTCTTGAGCGCCTTGTGTAATTCCGCCGGCATCCGAACGGTCACCACCCGATCTCGCCCCTTGCAACCGCAACTCTCGCACGTCTTCGCTTCCGCTTCCGCTGTCGCTACCATCGTTTCGCCCTCCATTGGTTATTGACTACTGACCGCCGACGACTGACTACTCTTTTCTTCTTCCTCCATCGCCCCGACCAACATCATCCGAATCAGTGGACTCTTCAAACGATGCTTTCGGAACATCGGCATCAAGAGATTCTCTTCCAACTTGCGCTCTGCAAACCGATCGAGCTCGCCATCGCTCATCGCCGCGAGCTTCGGTTCGAACTCCGCATGGACCGCCGCGTTCGCCTCGTCGCGATGCTTCTTCGCTTGAGCCTCGAGCCGCGCCACGCCCTCTTGCTCGCGAGCGTACTCGGCATTGCGACAGATGCGCTCCTGCTTGCGAGCCGCTTCACTCACCGGAGGCCAGCCCTCGTCGGCAGCCAGGCCCTCACCGGCCCGCTCGATTCGCCACTTCAGCGCACCCGCCTTCCAGGCCGGCCGGCGCGCGAGCCAGTGCGACGTGACCGCCTGGACATCCTCAGCCGTCGCCCCGGCCGACCTCGCCGCGTCGACTGCCGCTTGCGCGTCACTTACCCCACATTTTCTAACCTCCACCACCACCGCCATCCACGCATCTTGCCCTTCTGTTTTCCTTGGTGGTGGAGGTTCTTTTAATACGGGACTCTTACGGGATAATTCCTTATGGGCGCTGACATCATGTCCGGGCGCCCTGTCATCATGTCCGGGCGCCCTGTCATTACGTCCGGGCGCCCTGTCATTACGTCCGCCCGGTCCAGATTCTCCAGGTTCCACATCTTTCAATGAGAGCCGACGGACCACGTCCCAATCGATCGCGTACTGATTCGCCCGCTGCCCGCCGCCGCCGATATTCTCTTCGACGATCAGGATCCCAAGCGACTCGAGCGCCGCCGCCGCGCGTCGAACCGTTCGGGTCGACCGGCTCAGATCGAACGCGAGCAGCTCGCTCGTCGCGGTGCAACCCTCGCGGCCGCCCGACCTCCCAACCACCGCCTCAGCCAATGCGATCGCACTGGCCGCCCCTCGCCCCAGCTCTAAGGCGATTCGCTGCCGAGATGCGCGCAACAGTGCAAACCGTTCACCCCGATCGAAAGGCATTTGGGTTTGGGTTTGAGTTTGGGTCTGAGAATCCATTCTCACTCGCTCTCCTGTTATTGTTTAGCGCACCCCGCTCGCCGGCCCGTGTCCTTCGGGCAGTTCGCTGAAATTCCCGTACTCTCCCTGTCGCAATCCGTTAGCAACCTGAGACCAAAGCCGATCGTTGTACCGCAAGTCGAGCCAAGCCAGCGCCCGGGGCGTTGCAACGCCAAGATGTCCATAGCGTTTCGCATACCGCTTCCACATATCCACCATCTCCCCAGGCGTTCGCTCCATCAGATGCCTCGCATCTAACTCTCGTAACCAAAGCAAACTTTGTTCCGCATACCTGACGTCGGGACAAGCCAGGCGAATTCTCTCCAGTTCCTCGCGGCGTATTTTAAGACTCGCTTCCATCGCAATTCACCTTCGCTAGAATGTCATCCACGCCAATGACTAGGAGCGTCTCGCCGTTGTGCTCAATCTCGTCACCCCCATAGGCGCGGAAGATCACTCGATCGCCTGCTTGGAGATTCGTTTGAAACCATCCACCGCTTTCGAGAATCCGCCCTTCCCCAACGCTGACCACCACACCCCGTTTTGGTTTGTCCCTCGCGTCATCCGGCAAAACAATCCCTCCCTCGGTCATCTCCTTCACCTCGTCTCGCCGGATCAACACCCGATTCCCCGTCGGCCGAATCGTTTCCTTGTTCGCTCCCATCAAAACATCCTTTCCTGTTGAAACCGCCGGCCGCAGTGCTTATCGATATATTCCTGGCTAAGTTCGACTCCGATGAAGTCCCGCCCATATTGCCTGGCGACCTGGCCGACGGTTCCGGTTCCGCAGAACGGATCCAGAACGGTGCAGTTATCTGGGATGGCGTGTAGGTTGGCGGAATACCATCCCCGTGTGAATGTCGCAAAGTCGCTGGGTTTCTCTCCCTGTTTATGGCAGTCGCAAGGAGGCTCCCAGCCAATCGTCACGATGTCGGTCACGTGCCTCTGCGAGTCCCGGTTGGCCATCCCCGTCTGGTCGTTGACGTTGTCTCGCCCCGGCCGGGTTGGGCGTCGCGTCTTCTCGGTCAACCGCTCGTAGGGGGCGCCACACATTGGGCAGCAGCCGCGTTCGCTGGTTCCAGCCAGAATGCAGGGCGTAACCAGGTCCGGGGGAAACGTCGCAAAGTGCGCGCCTTTGAAAGGCACCGCCGCAATCGTCCAGACGCTCCGCTTTTTGCGAGTGGTCACCAGCTCGTTCACCGCAGCGGCGAAGGATTCGTTTTGTTTCGGCGTTGGATATCGGCCCGTCTTTTCCCGGTGATTGCCGGCTCGCGTATCCCATCCGCTCGGCACCCTGCTCTTAGGATTTACGCCATCGCCTCGCGAATGCGCGTTGCCCGTGACCGGCTCCATGGTCGCCACGTCGTCGTAGAAATAACGGGGCGACTTAGAAAACTGAAACAGGTACTCGTGCGATGTTGTTGTCCGATCTCTGGCGCTCTCAGGCATCGGGCTTGGCTTGTGCCAGATATTATCCTGTCGCAAATACCAACCGTCAGCCTGCAGAGCAAAAGCCACCCGCCAGGGAATACCGACCAGGTCTTTTGGCTTGAGCCCGGAATGCCGCGCCTTCCGAGGCCTCGGAAAGACGCCTCGATGCAATTCCCCGGACCGACCGCCCCATTTATCATCTTGGCAGTAGGTGTCCCCCAGGTTCAGCCAGAGCGTTCCATTATCGCGAAGCACGCGATGAACCTGGCTAAAGACCTCAACCATATTGTCGATGTATTCCCAAGGCGTCTCTTCCATCCCAAGCTGCCCCTCGACGCCATAGTCTCGCAGGTTCCAGTAAGGCGGCGACGTCACAACGCAATGCACGCTCCGCTCTGGCAATCGTGCGAGCACCTCGCGGCAGTCGCCCTGATAAATCACCAAGCCGTTACGCCGCAAAGCCGGCTCGAGTTGGTCCACCTGAGATTCCATTCGCTTCCTGCTATTATTTACTGAGAGCTGAGAGCTGAGAGCTTATCGCTTCGGCGTGCTCCCGACACGCTGCCTCCGCTCGCCCGCGAGTCTTGTGATTCGAGAGCACTCGCCAGCCGTGCTCGTCGCGAGTCTCGGCCCGTATCTGGTCGGCGTAAGAATCCTTCACCCGCACCTGGCGTGTCTTACCAGTCCGCCGGTCGCGACGGTTCTCGAAGTGAAACAGTCCTTCGCAAAGTACCGATCGAGATTCGACCACCCGGTACCGGCCGCAATGCGACTCCCAAATCCGCCTCCTCGAGATGTCCGACTTCTCCACCTTTGCCCGATTCGCAAATTCAATCATCGTTCGGCCCCTTTTCATCGTTTTCATGAAAATCATCTTCCGAGGCAAACGCTTCCTTTTCACAACACTCCAAATAGGTCTCCGAAAGTTTTAGTATGATCTCGCGTGAAGTGTCCTCGGCCGAACCGATAAGAAATACGCGAAGCAGAGCAAGTGCCGAGCGCGAGCCTTCCCTCGCTTCGACCAACGTCTCCTGCACGACGACTCTCGCCTTCCGAGCAGCGTTGATCAGTTCGCGGTTACTTCCCATCCGGGCACTCGCTCCTTCACGCCGACTGTATGAGCGTCTCTTCGACATCACTCAAACCGCAACCCAGCCCAGAGACCAAGCCAGCATTACTCGTCTCGGGCTGCCCCATAAAAACGGGAATGTTCGCGCCATCGTCCAGTTTGTCGATTTCTTGCCGGAGAGCAGACCAAACCTCTAGCACCGCATCCTGCGAGGCGATCTCAAGTTCGTCCGGCAGCGGTGTCAACTCGAACTGCTCATGGTTAACGTCGATATCGAGGCTCAGCCGGATCGTTCTCGGCTTGCTTAGCGTCTTGTCCTGATGAACGTGAATCGTCGCGCTGATAAACTCCGGAATGTCGTTCGCCCCCTTCACGCTCGCCTCGACCTGGTAACCGAGGCTCTCGCTCCCGTGGTCGATCGACTTCGTCCCGTCGTTTTTCCGCTTAAAGTCGATCTTTCGGAACGTCGGCACCAGATCATCCCTGACCGCCCCGGCCATGTTCACCTTGAGCCATCGAATGATCCCCGCTTGCTGGAGCCGAGCAGGGAGGCACTCAAGCGATGCGAACTGTGCGGAAGGCGACATCGGCATCGTCGCAATGTCGCGACGGTCCTGATCTTCCAAGCAGACGATCACCGCATTTAGGCTCACCCAAACGCTGCTCGCTGCGCCCCACGTCTTAACCGCCAATAGCACGTCGTCGATCGACGTGAGCAAATGCCGCCTTCGTCCGGGAGGCAGCTCGTGAATCTCATGCTTTCCACCTTGGGCAATCAGCACCGAATGCTCGTCGCCGGGAATCGAATGAATTTTTACGCCCCCCGCTTCCACGGCCGTTTTTTGAATCTGCTGAATCGCTTCGCTACTGATCATCGTTCGCTTCCTTTCGTTGAAAATAGCTTTCAGATATTAACTCCCAGCTTACTGATTACCACCTACCGACTACTGCCTACTGATCCGTAGCTTCCTTCACCGCCGACAACTTTTCGTCGACCACCTTTCGGCTCGTCGTTCCGGCGGCGTCCTGAATGTCCCCAAACATCATCTGGTCCACATTAGACGGATCCTCGTCGCTGAACACCAATTGACTCCCTCTGGAATCCCGCCTGATGCCGAACGAATACTTTTTGCTTTTACGAGTCGGCAGGTTGTCTTTGATCTGGAACGCGGCCACGATCGACGCGCAGTGCCCCACTTCGTCTTGGAGCGGTTCCATTTCTAATTGCAAAGTCACCGTCCGGGCTTTCGTTTCACCCGGGCGGTCCTCGCAGTCGGCGACCGCTCGTCTCACCGCCTGGGCGAACGCTTCGGTCACCCGTCCCCCGTCCAAGTCCTTCAATTCTTCCAGCTTCACAACATGCAAAGGCATCATGCCCTCCTTTCGTAAAGATTATCTACATTATCTACCGTCGCGAACGCAATGTTTTCCGTGTACTCAAGCAAAGACTTAAATAGGTGTAACGCCAATCTGTCAGATCCCTCGCGAACACTAGCAACCAGAATCATGCGGACATCCGTGATCACTTCAGGACACCCTCCCTGGGCGTCAGCGATCACTTCCTGTATCGCGCACCTCGATTTCTTGGCTATCTCGATCAATAAGCGTTTGCTGTTGTCGTCGCTCATGGCTTACCACCTACTGTTGTAAAAAATCCCGCGCGGCGCTCAGCGGCCGGCAATGTCAACGGTCCCCGATCGCGTTTTAGTTTTTTTTAAGGAGTTCACGCCACGCCGCGCGGGCTACTCTGGATTCGCATCGTTCCTTCGGCTGAGAATAATAAAACCGCTCGGCAGGTAGCTTCCATGCCGCCCCCGAGCAGCCCGCATCGGCCGTCCGCTTCCATGCAGCGGCTTCAATGGGTATTCAAAAGAAAGCCCTCGATAACTCGCAACGCTTTTCAGCCCTCGTCTCGATTCGGCTGAAAGGTCGAGGGCGATCGCATCCGCAAAATCGCCTCTTTGCGAATTTGACGGTCCCCATCTTCCCGGACGCGACGATTCACGTAGAACCGCGTTGTCGTGTCGAAGGCCTTGTGTCCCGCCGAAACCTGGGCGGCCACCTGATCGTCGCGGGCAATTTCCGTGACGTGCGTTTTCCGCACCGCGTGTCCCGATCGGTAGAGATACTCCCGCCCCTTCAAACCCGCCTCGTTTCTGAGCCGCTGCCATTGGCGGTGAAACCAGCGGTCGGAATGTGGAAACTCGAAGATCAAAAGGCGCGGCGTCCAGATCGCCTCGATCGCTGCCACCACCTCGGGATGCACGTACTGGACGAACGGCTTGCCCCCCTTCATGATCCGACAGGGAATCTCGAAGTAATCTTCGACCAACATCGTCCACTCCAGTCCAAGGTACGTCTGCTTTCGCAAACCCGTCCAATAGATCAACAGCAACAAAGCGTTCCACCAGGCCGCTGGCTCGACGCCATCTAAACGGGGACCAGTCATAACGCGACTCGCCACCAACAGCCTGGCAAACTCTTCGTCGGTAAAGTCGCCACACCGTATTATGCTTGGCGGAGAGGGAACCTCGACGTAGGGCGCGTGGGCAAGAATCCCTTGTGAACGCGGCGTGAACGATGTTCGCGGACCCGTCTGTGCGAGGAGCGTGCGCAGTTGGCGAAGATGTTTGGCAACCGTCGAGGGTGAAAGCTGCTGTCCAATACGCCCGGCGCGAGCCGTTAAAAGACTCCCAATAAATTCGGATACGACCAGATCGGTTATGTGAGTAAGCGGTGGGTCGCCGGTTGCCTCGCCCCACCACCGGATCGTCTCTGTGTAACTCAAAACCGTCTTCGGCGATGCTGGCTTGGGCCGCCCCAAGAGCCAACATGGAACAAAGAACTGGTCGAAAAATTCCGAAAGCAGCGAGCGATCCGAAAGTGACCGGTCGCAGGCGTTTGCCGGTGCCTCTGTCTCGTAGACTTCGAACTCCTCGTCGTGGTGAATCCGAAGAAAGGGAACACTCGCCGAGGGCGGTTGATAGTCGGTCGACATAACAGGAAAATCCGGGCCACCGCCAGCAAGCTCCCGCGTCCGTCGCGCGGCGGTAACCTCGTCTGTCGTCCGTGCGTCGCCTGATCCTTGGCGCGTCCATCGCTCTCACCAGTACGCGGTGCACGCGACTCGGTGCAGGTTCGGCAAGCCGCGCCCGCACCCGAGCCGGTGCGTGCGCACACAAATCTCGGGCTATCAAAAGGCCGGCAACGAGCCTAAGGCATCAGAAGGCCGGCCGGCGTCCCCGCCGGCCGCGACCTTTCAAGCCCAAGAGTGTGGGCTAAAAGATTATTTGGCCGAAAAGGATCCCAAACATTACGTTGCACCCGTGAGTCTGCCATACTGCCCCGTTGCTTGTCAACCCAATCTGGAAATAATTTTCGGCCCACTGACAGAGTATCAGACCTGATCGGGTGACATACGGTTGTCACTGTCGCGCAAAATTGGCGCAAGATATGGGGAGGGATAACATAAGAAACGCCTTATTTTTCAGTTATAAGGCGAGGCAGCCTTGGCAAAATAGGTGCCCTTAACATTCTTGGCATGACCGTCCCCGGGGCCTTTCCCCTAAACTGCCGGCCCCCTGCTGACGACGTTTACATTCGGGGGTGAGGTCGACTCACGCCTTCCAGAATGGAATTGGAGGGGATTAAGATGGCTTCCCTAGTAGTGACAAGGAGTGCTCGTCGCCGCGCTGCAACGTAAAGAGATGGGATCCCTTTAATGATCGGGGCGCGACCCCGACTCGCGGCGGCGAGCACTCCTGGGCACTACTAAAACGTGTCATCCAAATCCTCTTACCGAGTCACAATGCATCGGATGCCAGTCCGATGCCACCAACCTCTCGCATTGCCGCAACTCCTTCCCACCAACCAAGTACCCCCTAGGGGAGTCGAACCCCTGTCTTCGGACTGAGAATCCGTCGAATGAAGGTTTAACGATCAGGTAAGGCTTGCGGCTGTGAGGAGAAGAAATCGCTTGCATCCGGCCGGCCGGATTGGGATAATCGTCCTAGACATTCACGGGGAGGGCCAGGCGATGAGCGATGCGAAGAGAGCGGTTCCCGACTTTATAGATGTCGGGGCGGATTCTCCTAAAGCGATTGCACTTGAGAGGGCGGCAAAGCGGAAACGAATACTCCGCGCCTTTGCAGGAGTGGGTTTGGGTTCGGTGCTTATTGCCTGGAGTGGATGGTCGCCGCCATCGCCAAAGTTTCTTGTCGCTTACAGCTCGGTTGTTTTGATCGCCGTGTCGGCGACCTATCTTCTTCCTTGGCTAAAACCGGGGCGTGAAACATACTCTGCGATGTGGGTGGTCGCATTCTTTGCCGTCGGTTTCTACGCAAAAAACGATCAGTACATAATCCAGAGAGACGCAGAGGATGGCAGTGTCGTTTACACGACCTATGGGAGGTGGAGCGACAGGCGAATCTATTTTAAGATGATCCACCTTGTGGATAACGAATTTGTCGCCGTAACCCAAGGTCCATGCGCGGGGACGGGGAAGCGACACGGGGAGTGGAAGTACGTCTCTGTGGATCCACCCGACTCCGCATCGATATTCTATTGGTACGGCGAGGAGATTAGCGAAGCCGTCTGGCGGGCGCGCCGCTAGCGGTCGATCGTTCTACCTTCGGCTTGCGTTCGTGCCCGTTCTCGATGGCCCAGGCGGCGACGTCTACCAGCTTGACCTTCTTTTTGGTCAGGTCAGGCCAGGAGAATTTGCCGGCCTTGGGCGGATCGACGCCGATGGCGACGAACCAGTGGGCCACCGGGCGATGCCAGTGGCCGTAGGTGCCACCTGGGCGCGCCGGTTGGATGTAGAGGTGTGCCCCGTGCTAAAAGTCGCGTTAGGGCGGCTGTGGCGAGCTTTCCCTTGCGGATCTCCTCGTCGGTGGTCGCGTCTCTGAACCGCCGCTTGTTCGACTCCCAGCCGTCGAATCCCATCGCCCGGATGCGGATCGGATCGAGCTTGGCTCCCCAGGGAAAGAGGGGGCTCCCTTTGACCGTGTCGACGTCGACGATTTTGAAAATCTCGACCGGGTAAAGGGGGAGGCAGTCGGGTTGGCAGTAGGCGGTCGACGGTAGGCAGTAGGCGGCGAGCAGGAAGAGAAGGATGCGTTTCATCGCTTGCCCCTTTTCGTTTTAAGTTTCAGCGAGTTCGAGATTCCCCGGGTGGCCGGGCGGATAGACCAGGAAAAAACGGAAGCGAAGATTGATATGCCCGAGTCCTCGAGCGAGCCACCATGGGGTCGCGTCGTTCATCCAGGCCATCCGCTCCTCGCATCTGCACTCGTGAATATACTCCTTGTCAAACCGTGTGGCCAGCCAGGTGACCAACTTTTCCCACCGCTCGGGCGTGATGCCAAACCAGCTAAGCGAGTCGCCCACGATGTCGCCCATGCCGAGCAGCGGTTCCCACTCGGTGCAGACCTCTCTTTGATTCCACAAGACGGGACAAGGCCGCCTCGGAATGGTTTCATATTCAAAGTCAGGATCGGCCGGGAACTGAAGCTCGATCTTGCAGATCGGGCAAATCGTTCCTCGCGTATTGGTTGGAAATGGGCAGTGCATTAGAAGAGTGGGATTACGTTGGCGGATGAACCGCTAAAAATGCAAACATTATCGACACCGTTTGATGGCAAATTTTGTGGTTGACACGGATCGGACGCAACTTTCTTGGCCCAAAGCTGCCCTATTGGTCCAGAAACAGCGCTATACACAAGATATCCGCCAGGAACCGGAACGGTTACCACGGACACTTTGTCATATCCTAGAACATGACCACCAACAATGTCTACGCACCTCCCCGTGGATGGCAGATCGGCCGCCCAAATACAAACGAAACCTAGGTTCGTAGTTATAAATTGACTGTTTATTTCGTTGCATAATGGACAATCTTCACCTGGCTGCTGTCGCACACCGCCAATTGATAACAACCATGCTTGAGGTGTCAATCCTGAACATGGATCACAGTAGAGAGGCTCCCCCGGGCCAATTCCGCATATCGCACACCCCACCTTGTGATGCAGGAATTCAAAATTGTCGAAGAAGATTTCGTTCGAGCCGATCGTCGCGGAGCCGAGCGCTACCCGCGGCCCATCGCTGCCCTCGGCCGGGATCCGAATCACCGCGTCGGTGCTCACCAGCCGCAGGTCGGCCACTTCGGCAATGAACGATCTAGCCGAAAAACAGATCTTGACCGGAATGTCGGACTGGCTCTTGAACGCCGCGGTCCCATCCAGCGAATCGAGCGTCGTTGGTACGCCATTGACCACCTTGCCAATCGTGATCGGCTCGGTAGTCTGACGAAACCTGATTTCAAGGTAGTGGTAGTTGTTCGCGTCGACGTAATTCACCAGGACGCGGGCCCGGTTGATCGAGACCCTCGACCACACGATCACCTTGACGACATGCCCATCCGGCGCCTCGTCGCCACGCTGCGGAGTATCGCAGAGGATAATCGCGTCGGAGTCTTCAACTAGGAGCCGGCCATCTTCGATTCGCGCGTTGCTGCCCGAGACCTTGGTCCAACCGCAAGGCGAACCGCTGGAGATGTCGGTCGTGTTTTCGCGTCCATAGCCGTCGCTGCAATAGACGCACTTCCTCCGCTTCTTACAACAACACTTGCTCCGTCCAGGCATTTTTTATAGTCCCATACCGACCCACGGACCCACAGACCTACTGTCCCACCGACCCACGGACCTCTTAAATCGTCACCTACTGTTCGTACCAAGCGGCGTCGAACGGCAAATCGTTGGTCGTCTTGGCGTCGGTCAAAACCTGGACCTTTTCGGTGTTGTTTTTGAGAATGATCTGCTTGTGATTCGACAGCGTCGCCCCGACGGCAACCGTCTCGCGTCGAATAATCCGCACCGTCGACCCGGCCAACTTCTGGATCGTAATAACTCGAGGGTCGGTGTCCCCGTTAAAGACACTGACTCCACCGATCGGGATGATCCGTCGGGTGATTGAGTCGGGGACGTCGACAGCATCTTGAGCGGTCGTCGTGTTGGTTTGTCCATCGTGGGAATTGGGAACTGCCATCGGTTGATTTTCTGTTGGTCGCTTTGCGTTAAATAAACATCAAGGTCTCGGTGGCAACTTCTCCTTCCACATCGCAGAAAAGCTGCCAAAGATGAAAGCGGTTGTCGCCTTGGTGGTATCGGAGGTAGCCGAGCTGCCCGGCCTTGCCGCCCCAGCGCATCGAATTGAGCACCTTGAGCACCTGGCGGGTCTCGCCCGTGTCGTCGCCCGTCTCGAGGTCGAAGATCGGAACCTCCCCGAGCGTGGGCATCTCGCCTCGGACGATTTGCAGGCCGTCGACCTCGACCTCCAGGTCGGTCGTCTCGATGTCGCTGACCAACCGGCACGTGTAGCTGTCGAAACCGACCGCTTTGGCCCACCACTGGCCGTTTTGATGGTGGACGGCGCAGACGGTGTCGAGCGGAAAGTAACCGTCGAGGCTAAAACATTTGCCTTGGGGTTCGGTCGCTCGCGGGGTGGTGATGGATTTCAGATCGCTCCCCAGGTTCCGATCGGCGTCGACCCAGACAAAATCGAAAACGCGGCCGGAGGTTAGGTAGGCGATCAGGGGCTCGCCAAAGGTCGGGCTGTCGGGATCCTCGTCGATTTTCTCCTCGCCGGTGATCGGGTCGAGCTCGACCGGGCCTTCCAAAGGCCGAACCGTTTTTGCCAGCCGTGGGAAACTAGGCGTGTCGAGGTGGAGCTCGCGAGGGAGGGTGAGCTGCTGTTCGAGGTGGGCAAAATGCTCCTCGAGCTCCGCGATACGATCGAGCAGAGAGGCTTTGGATGTCATTGTCTATTTGATTCTAGTGGCCAATTGGGGAAAATCGGTTCGGATGATCGTGCGAAAGCCGGGCGGTTCTTTGGCATCTTCGCTGACGGCCTCGGGCATCTCGTAGTTAATTTCGGTAATCGGCGTGCGAACGTTTTGCAGCGTTTCGGCCCCGCCAATCTGGGAAATAATATCGCCAACGCGAAAACCGCCGATGATCGACTTGAACGGCATAATCATCGCCTGACGTTCGGTGGCGTGCCACTCGTAGGCGAAGCGTGCAAGGTCCTTAAGCTGTTCGGTGTCGTCACGGATGAAACCACCAGTGGTTCGCTGCGGAACACCGTCGACCAGCCCGACCACCGTGCCTGGGGCGATGTAGTGCTGCTGGTGTTCGTCGCCCGTTTCGATCCGCGCGCAGTGAACGACGTCGGACGTGCTGATCACCGTCTCCGGGTAATGGGCGAATACGCGGCAGTCCGCGCGAATCGCAACGGTGGCAAACATGTCCTTTGCCCAGTCGAGTGCACCGAGCGCGTCGTTGTCCGAATCGTCCGGCGCCGTAAAATCCTCGCTGGCCAAAACGTGTTGCGGGGCGCCGACCGTTTTGATCACCAGACCCGGCACCTTATCCTGCACGCGGACGTTGGCCGACCAAGGTTGGAAAGATTCCTTCTTGCCTGGCGGTGTCTCGGCGTGTGCACCATACTGCTCGGCCAATGCGAATCGCTTGGTACGATCCTCGAAGTCCGGATCGTCTTCGTCCGGAACGTCGTCCTGAAGACGCAAAAAAACCATTGGCTTTAAGAATTCTGGCCTTTGCCCCGCCCCGGTGTTGTCGATCACCTCGTCGAACTCGATCTTCTCCTCGGAGTAGTCGTGATCGGTCAATAGCGGCAGCCGGGAGAGCATGGTCAGTTCGGGCGGGTAAAATGGTTCGGGATCGGACGGGCTGATCAGGCTCTGCAAATAAGGTTTGAGCGCCCCACCCTCGCCATCGCCGACCAGACCGTCCCATTCGGGAGGAATCGAAAAATAGGAATAGACCCGCGTGAACTCCTCACTCCGGCGGGCGTCCCGGTTGCGGCGGTGCCGTTTGTCCCGGTCCTCTTCGGGCGGATAGTCGTCCGCAGCGGACACGCCGGCGTTGTACCCCTCGGCCGTCGTGAGGGCCCAGTCGGGAGACCAGGTCCCCTCGGAATAGCTGACCGTAAAGCAGCAATGTAAATAGTCGCCGACCGCCTCAACCTGCTCGAAGACGTCGGAGGTTCGAAAGTTGAGCTGCGGATTATCGGCGTCGACGGACAGGTCGAAATCGACGGCCCACTGCTTGGGGTTCGCGAGAATCTCGGTTCCGTCCGCAGTGGTAATATCGGCGTCGTTCCAGCGAAAAGGTCGAATAGAAATAAAACGTGGGGGGGCCTGGGGAACATCGAACAAATCCGTTGTCCAACCGAGCAGCCGGCGGCGGTTTAGAAGCTGATCGAACAACGCCTTGACCGAGCGGCCATCGCTCGGCACACGGGGCCGCTGCCAGTCGGGCGTCGAACCGAGTTCCGGGCCGGCGATGCCGGATATATCTAGGGAGAATATAATTTTATTCTCGCCGTTCGCGTCGACCGGTGCGTGATGGAACAACAGATATTTTATAATATCAAACGTTCCCCAGGGCTCGGCTCGACTGAGGTCCGAATCAAAGACGCGGGTTGCACCCACATCGAAGGGCGTCATGTTCGCCCCAAATACTCCGCTTCTTCCGCGAATCTCGTTGAACGTCAACCCGCGTCCGATGGTATAGAGCTCGCCCAATGGGTTGGCAACCACGGAGAAAGTGATCCGCTTTCGCGCGAGCATCGCCTCGATGCCCAGGACCTGATAAACGGCCACGCCGCTTTGGCGGCGAGATCCGCTCGAGTCGATCCGCGAGCCGTCCGGCCTGTCGCTGTTCGCCTTGACCTGCCCGGCCCAACGGATCACCCCGCCGTTGACCGGGTCGTCGATCTCGATCTTGATGTACTTGTCGTCGAGGTTTAGGAAGTCGTACTGCTGAAACTGGCTCGTGCCGGCCTGCAGCCCTTCGCCGTAACGCCAGATGATCGTCGCGCTGCTCACCCCTGGCGAGGCGAGCAAACTCAGATGAGTACACCAGATATAGGGCTGAAGCTCCCACTCGTCGGCCCACGCATCGATCAGGTAGACGCGCTGTTCGGGCGCGTCGAGGATGACCGTTGGCGGTGCAATGGGGAACGGAGTTGGCAAAAAGAGTTCCTAGTTTTGAGTTCTAAATCTCGCCGGGTACCAGTGACAGTTGTCCTGGGGACGCCCCGCCGTTGGTCCAGTCAATATCCTTTACCGTGGAGGAGATCGTCGCGCCCATTTTTGCGAAATCCTTCATTAAGGTTTGTCCGGGCTCAATCGTGAAGTCACCAGTCGCCCCGTTAATCGGGTAGCCGTTCGCCGCCCCCTTGGAGATCACAATGTCGTCAGCGGCGTTTGGGTTATAGATTCTCAAAAACACCACCCGTTGACCGTCGGCGTCGACCACATTCGCCAGGGTCTGGAGCGCCTTGAGGTCGATCGTCCCGCTCGCGCCATCGAGTTCGATCGGTGCGTACTCGGTAACCTTCGGATCACTCGAACCGTTTCGGCTTCCCGTGATATCCCACTTGGAATGGGACGGTTTACTCGCGTTCACGTCAAGCGCTGGGGCTTGAGACTGGTCGAGCGTCTCAATCCCAAGAAGTTTGAATGCAAATTGAACAACTAAAAACATGGTTTAGATTCCTTTCTTCTAAAAGATGCCCAACGAGAGCAATTCCCAGGTGGCTTCCAGGTTTGCGCCGCCGCCGGGCCAAAAGCCCCCGACGCTATGGATGGTGGGCGTGATTTTTCCTTGCGTTACATTGGTTATCAGAACGTTGAAACTGAAGGCGTCCATCTCCAGGTTTGCCCACCGCAGTGAGACGGGGTTCTGGCCGATCGCGCCGAAGTATTGCATCAGAGTGAATGTCGCCGTCGCGACGTTCGGCATGTCGACAAACGAGCGAAGGTTGAACTTGACGCCTCGCAGGCCGGTCCGCCACGCGCCGTGACCGGGAACTCCACCCCGGCTCACCAGAAGCAACTGCTGGCGCAGCGCTTCGGGCGCCCCTTTGAGCGAAAAGAATTCAAGCTCGCCAATCGCATCGGACATTTTTTATCGCTCACTCACTTCGAGGGCTAAACCCTGGCCAGACGCGGATTCGAGAATTTGGTTTTGGCGTTCGACCGCTGCGGAGTTTCGATCCAAGGCCGTTTTGAGATCGACTCCCTGGTCGAGCGGGACACCGCGCACCTGGGCATCCAGTTCTCGCTCTTGCTGCCTAAAAAAGTCCTGGCGATGACTAAAATCTCCAGCGCCGGTATATGCAGCCTGGAATTCGTCGCCCGTAACGAACCGCTGGAATCCTATAAGCCCACGTTGGAAGGCAATGCTTGCCTCACCCGACCCTGATTCGCGAGCAGCCTTTGCCTCTCGATCGATAAATGCGTCGACTCGATTGGTGGCAATACCGAGACTCTGCCGAGACTCTTCTTCACCTGCCGCGGCGATCCGAGCCTGTCGCGCGGCGTCGACCGATTCGTCCCTGTCCCGAACCCCCACGATCCGGCCGACCAGGTCGGTCTCGACGGCTTTGTCCTGTGCCTGAATGATTTTTCGTAGTTCCGGCAGACTGTCTCGCAACACCGTAAACGCTCGTAACGCCTCCTTGCGCCCCAGAAACTCGACCAACTCCGTGTCACTCAATCCCTTGGCGTCGACCTTACGGATCGATTCTTCCAGCGAGAGGCCCTTGAAACCGCCCTTTTTCACCAGCGCGGTCAGAAGCGATGACACCTGGGTGCCACCCAGCGTGGCTTCACCACTTGCCGTGGCGGTAATCGCGGTTGCGGCCAACAGCGATTCGTCTCGGATCCCCAACAGCTTAGCCAACCCGCCAGCTTTGGCAGCCGCTTCGAGCAGCGCGGGGGCGGTCGCTGGGGAGAAGCTACTGGCTGCGAATGCCTTACTCGTGATATCCCGGACACTGCCCGTTTCTTTCTCGCCGACGGCCTGCTTTAATGTTTTCGCCGCCTTGGTGAATCCGGCCGTATCCGCGACGATTCCGAACAGGTCCGCGAAGAGATCCTTCTGGTCCAGCTCGCCGGCCGATTCCAAAGAGAAAATGACTCTGGCAGCCTCATCCAGGTTGCGGGCCCCGCCTTTTTTGAACAGATCGCGGGCAGCGCCGGTCAGGCTCTTAAATTTTCCCTCGTCGCCCCCACTGAGCTGGGCCAGGCTCGAAAGCCCGAGCTCTGCAAACTTCTGTTTATCCGCAGCATCGCGGGCGACGCGCTGCCGCTCCCTCAAGAGTGCCGTCCCGGCGCGGATGGCCGCGCTGATCCCAATGTATCCTGCGATAATCCCCTTCAGGTTGGTCAGCGCACCGGAACCAAATGCCTTCTTGCCCTCCCTGCCGGCGTTGCGGTATTCATCGGTGAGTCGGCGGGTGGCCGTCTTTCCCTGTTCCATGCTGAGATTGCCGCTGGCAACCGCCTTGCGAATCGCTATCAGTTGGCGGTGAAACTTTTCGGTGGGTGTCTTGAGCCGTTCAAAGGTGCGCACCCCCTCGCGCTCCAGCTTCTTCGTTGCCTTGGTGATGCCCTCCACACTCGTCTCAGTCTTCTTCGCCGTCTGCTGAAACTCGATGAATTTTTTGAAGAGACCGAGCTCTTTGGCGGTCATCACCACGGTGACGCTTGATTTGGCGGTCATCGGTTACCAGCCTCTGGATAGTGCAAACAGGTCAGCTAAAGTTGGTCGGTGATGGGGGGCTCGCCCTTCGGCCCAGCGTCGGTATCGGAGCCAGCGGGTGCCGATGGGGTCGCGTCCGGCTCGGATGCTTTTTTTTTGAGCCACGCCGCGGCCGTCGGCCAATCAATCGCCGCGAGCATGATTTCTCGCGTGCATTGCTCGTTAAACAATCCGAGCAGGGCCACCTCCGCACGGCTCAGGCGATAGTTCGTCGCCAGGCAGGTGACCGCCGCCTCGTTCAAGCTCGCAAACGTGAACGTGATCTCTTGCTCCGCGTCGGGCTCAGGCGTGCCACCGGCGTTCTCCTCGTCGCTAGATGACCCAGGGAGAAACTCATTCCAAAACGCCTCGGCCACTCGCCAGAACTCCGCAAACCTCGGCAGGACGCCCGAGCGGGCCCAGTTCCCCTCCTCGTCGAGCGTCGTCGCCTCGGGCAGGCTGCATTGCCAGACGAGTCGCTCATCGATCTCGCTTCGGGCGATCGCGGCGGGACAACACCACTGCTGGCCGTCGCCCAGCTCGACCCAGTGCCCATCGAGCGATCGCTCGCGGATCAATTCCTCCGGCAAAATCGCTCGGTCGGTCCAGGTACCGACCCAAACATCCGAGCCGGGAATCTTTAACCACTTTTGCTGATCCGGGTAGTAACCGATGCGATCGCCAGCGGACGTGATGGCAACGCCCTTGCCGTCATCCGGCCCGCGCATCACGCCGCGAATCTGAGCGAACTGCCCCTTGTCAAACGCATAGCCCAGGCCGGCCGCCCAAACATCTTTGGGCGTTAGGTTCTCTCCCCGGCCGGGGAAATAATAAACAAGCGAATTCATGGTTCCGAGTTCCTAGGGATCAAGGAGGAATGGCAACGCCCGTGGTGATCACAAGCGGTAAGTTCGTTCCATCGTTGCGACTGGTCACCTCCAGACCGATCGTCGCACTGTCTCGGCCCGAGACGCTGTAGGGCTGAGTGACAATGGCCATGCCATCGGTGCTGATCTTGATGTGCTTGAGCGCGGTGTCGAGTTCAAACGTGTCGGCGTTCTTTCTGGCCCGCAGATAAAACGCCGTGTTGGCGTGCGTCGCGGCATTGCCGACCAGCAGGAGGTCGGACGATTGCTTTAGCAACGTGACCTTGGAACCACTGAGTGTCAATTTTGGTTGGTTGCCTTTGATCGAGATGTGGGTCGCCCAAAGCGCCGAACCGTCTCGCTGAATTTCCAGTTCGAGACCGAATTCGAGATTCAGCGAATTGAGCTGGCCGATCACAATCCCACCGACCGTCGCCGGCCCGAGCCCGAACCGCTCGTCGTCTACCTGGCCGGTCGGCAGCGCGACGCCGTCGGCAATCACGATCGGGTTGTTGGTGCCGTCGTAAATGATGGGGGCTTGGTAACCGATCGAAGCATCGCCGGTTCCCTCGGCCGTGAGCGACTGAGGAATAATCATCCCCGACTTGATCGTGTAGCTGCGGTGGTTAGCACCGGTCTCGAAACTGGCTCCCGCTTTCCGTTTTTTCAAGTAGGCAACCACACCTGGGTTGACTCCGCTGGTGATTGCCAGACCGAGCTGGCCGATGGTGGTGAGCGCCTTGTCAATCGCCAAGGTGTCAAAATTCATCAGCGGGTTCTGTTCGACCAACGAGAGAAACCGGGAGCTCGTCTCGCCGGCGGTCGCCTCGCCGCGGACCTCACTGCCGGTCTCCATGGACTGTTGGGAGGTCGCCCCCATTATCACCGAGCTCTCCCCCTCGTTGTGGATCTTAATCGCTTCCATTGCGTGGAGTGTATCGACGGACATCGTTTATCCTTTCACTGTGCGAACCAGGCGGGTTTTGCCAAATCGCAATTCGAGACTGCGAGCGTGGAGCTTTTCGATTTTTCGGGTCTCGGCATCCGAGACGTTCCGGTATTCGTCGGCCATGCGGATCTTGCTGTGCGGGTTGCGAAAGTTGAGCTTCCGCAGGGCCGGATAGCTGACGCGGACGCCCTTGCTCGTCGCAACGATTCTCGCGGCAGCCGAGAGTGCCTTGGTCTCGCCGGAGAATTCGAGCGGGTTGGTGTGCCCATGCGTGCGGAGCTTGATGCCGGTATAGCTGCGCCGAAAACCAAACGGGTGCGCGTTTCCTGTTTGCCCTTTTCGCGGCTGGTAGCGATACTCGCGAGCGCCGGCCGGAGTAAAATGTTTGAGCCGCAGCTTGCGATGCCAGAAGAGACCGACCTGGCCAAACGCCCACTTCGCGCCCTCGTTAAAGACGCGCTTCGGCTCGGCCGCGAACCCGCTGTACGTCATTTTGAAACCAAAAATCGGCATCTTTTATAAATTTCCCGTTTTTACTACCTACCAACTACTATCTACCGCCTACTGCCTACTGCTCTCCGCCATAGGTGAAGGTGAGCAGACTGGCGATCGAATTGCCCATCTCCTCGATGTCGTCAGGATGCCTGCGAAACGGACCGCTGAACGTCAGAGTTTCCCAAGCGAGATAGGGACCGAGGCGGGCCATTGGCTTGAGTTCGTCGATGATCTTGCCGATCAGATTGCGATGTTGTCGATCGACCTCGCCCGCGTCGTTGGCGATCAGCGGATCGATGTCGTGTTCGATCTGGCAATGCAGCGTCCCGCTCACGCTGAAACCGTCGGCCGAATCGGGCGTGAGCCGAAACCCTTGCTCTTCCTCGGTCCAAATCAGTGCGTAGGGCCGCAACGCCTCGAGCTCGGCCCGGGTGTAGGTGTCTGAGTTCTCATCGGCTGGCGGAGGCAATCCCTCGTGGTAAACGTCGCCGAGCGCCGCCGCCGCGTCGGCCGCACCGACCAGTGTTTGAAACTCAACCACGTTCGCCATCGTGACGCGCAAGGTCTCCTGGGCGAGCGAGATGCAACCGGCGGCGGCGGTAACAACCATTGAAGCTAGTTCCTAGTTTTGATTTTCATCGTTCATCACTCATAACTCATCGCTTATTCTCACTCACCGTCTCGGGCGAAGTGCGGGGCGGGATCGTTCGATCTGACCGACGCGCTGCACATCCAAAACCGCGTAGTTGGGCGTTTTGGCCATGATCTGGCGAATCGCCCAGGTCGCGCCGCGGTCGATCAGTTGGGCATTATTTTTCGGATCGGGGATGCCTCCGTGCTCGCTGGCGGGATCGGTGGAAATCGTAAAAATGTCATGAATCTTTATCTGTCGGCCACCCTGTGTGTCCTCCTGTTCGGCGCTTCGGGTCGCTTCCGAAAAGCCACCCACGGTCGTTTGGGTTCCGTCGCCCGAAACGTAAATCATCGCCCGGCCGAGCAGCTCCATCAGCATGGGCGTTCCGAGTTCTTGCACCAATTCGTCGAACATCTTTTTTTATCAGTAGGTGGTAGGCAGTAGTTGGTAGGTGGTAAATTCTGAACTGCCTACCGCCTACTGCTTACTACCTACTGATTTTGCCTCCGCGTTGTGATCGGTCAGAACTCGGGCCAGGTAGCCCAGCGTGATGCCGGGAACCAGACTCACCCGGGCGATCTCGTGCCCTCGCTGGCACGGCGTCGCGCCGACCATCATGTCTCGCGTCAAAACAACGCGAGTCTCGGGCCCAAACTGATTTTCCAGGGTCTCAATCCGCTCCTTGGCCGCCAGGAGTTCCTGGGCGATTGAACTGCTTTCAAGGACAAGCGACTCGCGGTCCACTTCGGAGTCAGCGAGCTTCGTCTTGGCCTCCTCCAAGTCGCCTCGGAGGGCGCTCACAAACAGTTTGCTGACGGTGACGTTTTCTTCCTGCGCGCTGTCGCTCTCGCCCTTTGCCTTGCCATCAGCTTTCGCCGCGTCGTCTTTCTTTTTGTTTTTGGCCATGATGGTTATCCTCTATTTGTTTTTTGGGTAATGAAAAATCCACGTCGGGCGCGCCGCGTGGCAAGCGAACAAAACCATGCGACGCGCCCGCCAACTCGGCTCCTCTAGAGCACGCCTTCCAGCAGATGAGCGGTCACCACGTGAAACAATTTCTCGTGCGTTTGGTTTCGTACCCGGACCACGTCGCCGCGGACTCTCTCGTCGCGGTACGTCTCGACCGCGCCGGCGTATTCCGAACCATCCTGGTCCCAATGGAACGTACGGCCGACGCCCACCTCGCGAACGTCCTGGGTTCGTGGGATACGAGCGACCATCGCCATCGATTTGTCCCAGATTGACGCGGGTGCAAACGTGGCCCCTTCGTTGGCGGAATTTTTGGTTCCGCCGGCGACGATCAGCTCATCCAAGTCAAACAACTCGGCCAACATTCTCGCGGCCGCCCGACCTGAGACTTTTGGATCATCGATCCCGGCATACTTGAGCCGTTCAAGGATCTGCTCGATGTTACGGAGATGTCGGAATGCCTTGCGAGAGAGAATCATCGCGTTGGGCCAATGTCCCGAACCGTCATAAACCTTATGGACCGCGTTCTCCACGTCGGTGATTGGCGTGGCCGATCCGTAAACGTCCCATTTATTCGAGACGGTTGTGGCCAGTGCCGCGCCCGTCCAGGTGGTCGTGTCGAACAACAGATCGGCGGCCCGCTGTTCGGCAGCGATGCCGACGACCGAATAGGCACGGTTCGCCGCCATTTGCTCGACGTTAAAAAAACTGCGATACATCGCCGCTTCGTTCTCGTCGATTGGCTCTTCATAACCGTGTTCCATGCAGACGTAGCTGTCGGGTTTGAAGGTCATCTTTCCGCGTGAATAGGGGGCCCCCGGAGCACGTTCTGTCTTGGCGCTTACTAGAAGCTGGTCGGCTGGGATACGGCCGAATGTACCGGCTTGCTTGTCGACTTCCAAAACAGGCAGCACACGACGGGCGATGAAGCCCTCGCGGTTCTGTTCGAGGTCGAATTCGACATACGATTCGGCGAGGTCAGGTCGCAGGGTTGCGAGACTGGTCGATGGTGAGGGCATGGGTTTTCCTTTCACATAAAAAAACGAGGGACCGTGCGGTAAACCGCGCGGCCCCTCTACGGGCTGCGAAAGGTAGAGCATTCTTGACGGCTGGCCGGCCGTCCTCGACCCGGTCGACGAGACCGAGCGATGTCGCTCGGCCCCTCTATGGTTGTTGTTAAGCTGTTTTGATCTCCTGATTGCTGATTGCTAAAAGCTATTGGCTCTCCTACGCCGTCTTCGTGAGCCCGTGCGCGTCGAGCGCGGCGATGATCGCATTGATCTTCACTCCCAGCGCGTCGAGCGTCGCCTCGACCTCGGTGTCGCTGAACGTCGAGTTGATGTCGTGGGCCACAACGGCGTCGACGATCGTCGCCGAGGCGTCGACGGCAAACATTCCGGTCGGCAGCAGCTCAAACACCTCATCAGCCGCGCCAATTGCTTCGAGCGCTAGACCAAGCAACTTACCGTTGGCCACGTCGTCGACCTTGCCGCCGGCCGCGTCATAGATCAAGGCAAAGGCCGCGACCGCGCCGGCGCCGACCACTTTACGGGTCCCCTGCGAGTTCCAAGGTCGAACGGCCCGCTTGTCGCCGTCGTTAAAACTGGCCGCTTCGAGCGTGCCCAGGCAACCCTCACCCAGGCCGGCGACGGCCAGCTTCCCGCTGGTGATCTTAACCCGCAAATGCTGCGCGATGGCAGCGCCTGCGGTAAATGTTTTGGTAGATCCTTCCGTGTACTGACTCATTTTATTGGCCTCCGTTTGGTTGGTTGTGGGAGTCTTTAGGTCGGTGATTTTACTGACTGCTAAAAAGCTGAAAGCTGATCGCTATTCGCGGCGAGGTTGAGATTGGGCGGCGTCGATGTAGCGCTGGTGAAGCCCCGGATCTTTGTGAACGACAGCTCTCACCGCGGCCGCGTGGTTCTTACCGCGATCGATTTCGGCCTGGACCGCGTCATCCCATTCGGTCTTGGGATTGCCATCGCCGGCTGCGCTCTCCTCGCCCGTGGTCGCAACCGCTTCGACACCCGGCTTGGGCTGCGCCTTGGCGAGGGCCTCGTCGCGCTCTTTGTTCGAGGCCTCGAGCCGCTTGTTCTGCTCGGTCATCCAAGCCTTCCCGGCCTGGTCAACGGTGGCCTTCGCCTCGAGCTGCGCGCAGAGGAACTCCGCGTCCGCGCCCGGGCAGGCCGCTTTGAGCTCGTCGTAGGTTCCCGCATGGTCGGCCGTCTGCCCGGGGACCAGGGTGGCCGTTTCGAGCGGCTCCCCAGCGGTCGCCTGAGTGGGCTCGACCGTGTCGATCCCCAGGGTATCTTGGTGAGACATATTTCGTTTTCCTTTCGCTGAAGCAGTTGAACTTCGAGTAAGAAACGCAATGGCTTGCTCTAACGACTTGAGATCGTCAACCAAGCCGAGTTTGACCGCCGCCTGTCCAATGTGAACGCGTCCGTCCGCCAACTCGCGGACTTGGTTCAGGGACATTCCACGTCCTCGGGCGACACTTTGAATGAAGAACTCGTTGAGCTGGTCGACCCGCTCCTGGAGCATTTCGAGTTGTTCGGGTGTGATTTCCGATCCCGGCGTGCCCAAGCCTTTGAACCGGCCCGCCTTGATTACGTGGGTTTCAAAGCCATCGTTTTTGGCCGCGCGGCTCATGTCGTAAATGACGGCGAAGGTTCCAATGGCCCCGGCCGAGCCCGAGGGATTCATAAAGACTTGTCCCGCCTGGGAAGCTGCCCAATAGGCTGCGCTTGCCCCGAGGTCCTCGATAAACGCGGCGGTTGGTTTCCGTTGCCTGGCGTCAAACATGTCGTCGGCCAGATCATTGGTCCCGGCGACGGTCCCGCCTGGAGAATCAATGTGGTAGAGAATCGCCTGGATGTCTTTGCGACGCGCGGCGGAGCGAATCTGACGGCGTGCGAATACTGTGGACGTTGACTGCCCAAAGGAGCTCTGCTGCTTCATCATCGTGCCGTGCAGCTGAACGATCGCAACGTCGTTGACGACCTGAAAAAGAGAACTGGCCGCCGAAGACCGCGACTTACCTGTCTTTTGTTCTTCGACGTGTGCCAGGACGTGCGCGTGGAGATTGATCCGGTTGGCAAATTCGACATGCGCGCGAAACGCGGACTCCTCGATCGCCCAGATTCCAAAATAGTCCTGGAGCCTGGGAACCGACGCGCTTAGCGACTGCAGATTTGCGGGGATGGCGTTCATTGGTCCTCGGTTTCCTTGTCTCGATTGCCTGGCGGCGGGGTGTCAGCCGTGTCGCCGTCGGGAGCGTCGGCCGTGAGGTTGATTTTGATTCCATCCGGCGTCGGCAGGCTGATCAGCTCGCGCCAGTGAACCTGGTCGGGGTCGTCGGGAAAATTTTTATTGAGATCGGCGGCCGCTTCCTTCGCCTTGCTGATCGCCAGCGCGTTGTCCTCGACGATCTCGGTTGACACGTCATCCCAATTGCGAGAGTTCGCCGCCTGAATTCGCCGGGGGCTGTTGATCGCATTGCGCTGTGACAACAAATCGGCCGAGCGATCTTTTAAGGGCTCGATGTCGGGCCAGGTTGGGAGGTTCCAGTTGTGACGAAATATTCTGACGTCACTCTTATTTGCCGCCTCGGCGAGTTTCGGATCGTCGATCATCCACTGGCGAACCTTCCACGGCCATATTTGGCGGTGCATTCGTTTGGAAAAATTCGACTGCTGGCGTCGCATACCCATCCGCGCCTGCTGGACCACGCCGCGGTGAGCGCTAAAGCTGCCGACGAGGGTACCATCGAGCAAGAAGACGTGGATCGGCAACCCAAGATTGACCGAAATGAATTTTAGGATCATGATCGCCTGATCGAAAAATTGCGGATTCGGGATGTTGGGCGAAAAGCCGTGCAGCTTTTCTCCGGGCGTTCCGAAATAGTCCAAACCAGGTGAGATGCCTCGGATCTCGCGAGTCGAACCGTCGGCGAGGGTCTCGGTCGATTTCTCGCCGGTCGCCGACTCGTTATCCTGACCAGGAATGCCAGGGGCTTCCGGTCCCCACTCATGAAAAATTGTGTAGGACGAACAGGCCTGCTGCTGGACTAGCTTGGCGAATTGGATGTCATCGTGCATTCCGATCGGATCGAAAATGGGCGCGAACGCGGTGATGCCTCGGGTTTGGCTCACCCGACGAGGATCGTAAATATGGAATACCTGCTTGTTCCCGTCCTTGTCGCGAGCAGGGATCTTCGTGATATCGGAGATCCGATTGAGCGGAGCCAGCGGATCGATGTCATCCTTAGTAAACCAATACTCAAGACGGCGGCGGTGTTCGTCGAGCTTAACGCCGTGGACGATTCTATTTTTCTTATTTCGCGACGCATTGCGCGGTGTGCGGAGTCGGTGTCCCTCCATCAATTGCAATTGGCCGCCCTCGAGTGGTAGGATATGATCGTCGCCATCGACGATATAAGAGCGAAAAGCAAGCCACTCGATTTGCGAGTAGGTGTGTTCCCCGGTGATGTCGCATTGTTCTGGGTCGATCGACCAATCGAGCCAACGCGCTGAAAGCTCGGTGTTTACCCCTTTGTCCCCGGTCCTAGGATCCGGGGTAAATCCTTCTTGAACAACGTTGTCGGTCAGCCGATTGATGCCCTGGCCCACGATCATGTCGTTGCGATCGATGTCGCGTGCCGACTCCATTAGGCGAAGGTATTGCGTCTCGTTTCGGTAGTGGTAGTCGGCCGAGCCGCCGGCGGGCGCCAGTCCGGTTCGACGCCGGCGGAAGCGGCTTTGCTTCGTCGCGTCGTAATCCTGGCGCTCGTTTTCGAACCACTGGGCGTGGCTCATCATATCTGGATCGCGGCGGTGATTCGATCGGGCCATTTTTATTGGCTACTGCCTGAAATTGGAAAAGTCGAAGTGGGTCACGCGCCTTGATCCGTTCGCGTTCACGGCGATCCACGCCTTGGCCTGGTCGCGAATCTTGGCCGCTTGTTCGGGATCGAGTTCGACCTCTCCGCCTATGTTGCCGGTGCTCATGCGAACGGGAAGATGGAAGATCAGGTAGTGGTCGATCGCCTCGACCAGGTCGCGCGCCATCGTGACCGAACCGTCGCGCTCGTACCGAAGGTTATTTTTGATCGCGGATTGCACGTCCGCGCGCGAGCTGGTTGCGTCGAGGGCCATGGGCGGCAGGATGGTCGACGCGGCCTACTTGTGAAAAGACCGTCCGGTGTCCGGATGGACCGGACGGACCGAGAATTCCCAACTTTTTTCTGGGAAGATGGGTAAGAAGGGGTCGGTGAGTCCGTGGGTCAGTAGGTCTGTAATAAACCACCGACCCACAGACCTACCGATTCAAAAGAGCGATCGCTGTCCACGGATCGGGTCGTCGTGGCGGCCGAACGTCTGCGGAGTGATCTCATCCGGCGCCATCCAGTTCCAAAGGCCCTGCCGGCCCGTGGCAGGCAGTGGCTCGAGGAGCCGCTTGGGATGCTGCAGGATCCAACAGAACGGCCCGTCGGCGAACGGGTGAAACTTGATCCACGGGTAATGTCGGATCGCATAGTCGAGCGTGTGGCACGCGACCAGGTCGACCACACAGATGACCGCGCCGAACGCGAGCGTCTCTTCGTGAGGCCGGATGCCGAGGGCCTGTTCGATCTGGTCAAGACCATGCGCCATCCACTTTTCCGACTTGCCCGCGTGAATGGCCAGCGGGCCTCGGTACCGGGTCGCCCACGTGCGGTTCTCCACCCGCTTGTGCCCTTCGGCGATCGCCCAGGCCCAAGGCTGGCAGACGGTCAGGGCCTTTAGGGGGTTTCGAGGCATGATCAAAATTCCTTACGCTGGATGTTGCGGTGGACTCGGTCGATTGCGCGACGGTAAATATCTTCCGCCGCGGGCAGCTTGTCGTAATCGCTCAAGAGAAACTCGAAGAGCCGCTCGGTGCCGTCGTCGTCCGAATACTCGGGATACTCGCTGGCGATCTGCTGGCTGATCTCGTCGTAGCCGGGGATGGCGGTGAAGTCGGAACGCTCAACGCGGCGTCCGAATCGGCTTGCGAAGCCGTGACGCCAGAACGGCCAGCAGCCGGGCGAGTTGAACGTGGCCATCTCCCAGGCGTCTCGGCGGATCGCGTTAGGTCGCTCCCGCTGGGCAATCTCGCGCTCCTTCAATTCAGCGACCAATATAAAAACCTCCGACCACGGCACGCCGGCGGCCTTGGCCTCGGCACGTAATGTTTGTAAAATTTCGGCAGACACGGGGACCTCCTCAGAGAAATTCGTGTTCAGGCCCCCGGACGGGTGCAACCGCCCGAGGGCCGTTTTTTGTTAAACTTCACGGTTTTTGCTGTTGTCGTGGTCATCGTTTCGCTCCTTGCTTTCGCGCTGGGTGTTCATTGACATAACATCGGTAGGCAGATCGCCGACTGACGGCTCCCATGACGACGATCAAAATCTCTTTGGTATGACTATCGACGAGCGTCGTAGTACGTCCATGACGGGGATTGTTATGGAAGTAGGTTTTCTCGACCCTCGTATCTTGAATTGTTTTCATTGCCGCGCTCCTGGGTTTGGGTTCGTTTGCTTGTCCCTCACTCTCTTCATCGTACCCACCCGTATGGTTGGGACAAGATAATTCTGGCACTGACCGGTGTGGTCCGAATGGAAGGCGCGCGTGGGAGGTACTACCCGGCGTGGTCCGATCGGCACGGAACATTCCGGAAGATTTTCAGGAATAAACGCGCCGTAAGGAGTTAGGTCGATTCGCCTTTTACCTGGCTTGCCAAGAACTCCGCACTGATGACGGCGCGGCCGGTCGACGCGCGATAATTTCGCGCCGATTTGCTTTTCCAACCTGGCTTTGGCGCGCCGGTTTTCTTGACGCCGGTCACCCGCCAATCGGTCGAGCGCTTCAGGTGGGCGATCATCGCCGGGTGGCTCGTCGTGATCGAGACGCGCTTCTCTTCGGCCTTGACGAGCGAGCAAGCGGCCGAGAGCAACCACGATCCGATGCCGACACCTTGATAGTCTGGCAAGACAACGATCCTCGAGACGCGCATCCGGCCGCGTCGCCCGAGTACCGGCAGGAACGCACAGATCGCCGCGAGTTGGCCGCCCATCGTCGCGTAATAACAGCGGGCCGACGGGGAGAGCGTGGCGCTCAGATAGTGGTGGCGAGCAAACAGGGGCCAAAGCGCCCGACCTCCGCGAAAGATTTTGAGCTCAATCCCGGGTCGCCGAAGCCGCCTCCTTGAGAGCGCGCCGCCCCCGGCCATGTCGAGCACCCAGTCGGGCTCGAGCCACTCGACGACATCGTAATGGCAGGTGACCGCGATAAATTTTCGTTTGATCTTCCCGCTGCGGATGCTTTTGGAGACCGCCGCGCTGCCGATCTTGGCCACCGTGCGGTCGACGACGCTGGTGAACTCGTCGAAAACGACCAGCGGCTTATCGGCCAAGAGCGCGCGGGCCAGGTCGCAACGGAACTGTTCGCCGTTAGATAACACCCGATACGGTTTGATCCAAGCCGGCGGGGAGGAAAAACCGACGGCGGTCAGCGTGTGAGTGATCTGGCCGACCTCGCGGTCACCGAAGGCGTCGATGACGGCCTTGTCGGGCGGCCACCGCCGGGGCGAGTAGAGCGATCGCCCAAAGACCTCACGGGCGACGGTGCTCTTACCCGAGCCGGAGGGGCCGACGATCACACCGATCGACCAGTCCTCGTCGACCTCGGGCAGTTCGACCGAAAAGGTTTCGCCGGCTCGCTTTGAAAGTGGGACGTCGAACATCCCGGCAACCTTTTGCACGTTGAACGATTCGGGGACGTCACACTCGACGGTGATGGTGTGCTCGGGCATCAAAACTCCTCGCGTTGGAATTCGCTCTTGGCGGTCTTTTGGGAGTAGCCGACCCAGTGGAACTGGGGATAGAGGCGGGCTGCGGTTTTCATCTTCACGCGGGTATGTTCTTCCCAGCCGCCGCCGCCTTTGACGTCGATCAGTTCGATCTGGCCGTCGGCGCGAAACACCATGAAGTCGATCGTGTAGGTTGTTTTCCAATCCGTGCCGAGTCGGAACTTGACAGGTTCGAACATCCAACGCTCGATCTCGCCGGCCAGTTGGCGAGGCACAAGCACGTTCTGCTCGAACCGCTGCTCGGTCCGGTTCATCTCGCCCGGCGTCCTGCGCGGGCGCCACCGTGCCCGCGTGGTCCCACGACCACGCGCCGCCTGAGGAAATTCAAGGACTCTTCGTTTTTTACCCATTGTTTTCTAACCGCCTACCACCTACCAACGACCGCCTACTAGATTGTCAACACACGGCACGAAAAACCTTCGCCCGTCATTCGCTGGTAGATTTGTTTTTGCTGCTTTTCGTCCGCGACCTCGATGACGACCTGGTAACACGGCTTGACCTCGACCTCGTCGGGCACTTCGGTCGAGTCGACCGGCGTGGCGAGTTCGCTGAGCAGCAGCGCGTCGGCCAGGTCGGGCGAGTCGTCTTGGATATCGAGGAGGATCGCGTCGAGCTCTTCGGTGAAGTGGCCGGCGATTCTTTGGGAGTTGGCCGCGACGTTGGCGGCCTTTTGTTTTTTCAAGGGCCAGTCGACAAAGCGTACCTTGAACGTGTGCCCGTTGGGAGTGACAAAGCCCTCGTCGGTGATTTTTAGATCGCCATGTTTTTCCCGGATGCGATTGACTCGCTGATGCCCGGCGACGAGTAGCCCGGTTCGGTTGTTGAAGACGATGCCGGAGAGGTCGCCGAACTCGGCGAGCGACACGTCGAGCCCGCCGGCGGCCTTGTCGGTGATCTCGCGAGGGTTGCGAGGATCGGCCGCAAGCTCCGAGAGCTTTTGGGGACGTTTTGATTTCTTCTTTGCCATGATTCGTTGATCGCTGAGAGCTGACCGCTATTTTCCTTCTGCTATTTGCTCCAGCAGCCAGCGGATGGCGTCGGGATTCGAGTCGACGTGCTTGCCGTTGGCGGTTTGGACGTGCTTTTCTTTGAGCGCGATTCGCATGGAGACCAGGGCTTCGCGCTGGGGCATGGTGAGTCGGCCCACCTCGAGCTTCATCGGGAGGTAGGGAGCGCCAATTATCTCACTCAGGGGTACGGTGATCGTGACGTCGTGGGTGGGCAATACGAATTGCTCACTTGGAACGTCGACCGGCGACTCGGTGCGCCCTTTTTGCCAGTCCTTAACGTATTGTACCGGGTCACCCATAGTCATAGCGTATTCAACGCATTGATCGAAAAGCTCTGAGTCGGTTTTTATGGATCCCCAGTCGTACGACTCAACCAACGCCCGGACCTCCATGCGGAGCTTGATGCGAACGATGGTGTCGCCGAGCTCGCAGGGGATCCCTTGGCGATTGCAAACAAATGGAATCGCGTCGCCCGAGTCGAGGGCCTCGGCGACGAGGGCGTCCATATCGGCCGGCGGGAGGACGATGCCGAGTTGCTCGATGTCGTGACGGAGGATCTCTTCGCTTGCCGCGCGGGCGGTTTTTTGAAGGGTTTGGGACAGGGGCTCGGATTTATTTCTTCCCATTTTCATTCTCTTTCGGTAATTAAATAGGCGCGGCCGTCGGGCATTCGCACGGGCTGGGTTGTTTTTTGTTTGGCCTGGGTGACCGGGGTCTCTGTTTTCGGCCGGGCGATCGTTCGCACGCCGCAGAAGTTTGCCGAGGCCGCCGCGGCATAGACGCCATCAAACCAGTGGTTGTTGCGGCTGTCACGAATCCAGCGGCGAATGATCCCTTTGCCGGCGACGTACTCTTCGATCTCATGCTCGGCGGTCAGGTGTTTGGCGAAGCTGATGTGTTCGTTGGCCCCTGCCGAGAAAAGCGACATCGATCCTTCGGCATCGGGCGGTGTGATCAGGCGACTGTGAACCTGACTCTTCCAATAATCGCTGTTTACCTCAACGATGAAACCCGGGCGGTTCGGCATTTTGACAAAATGAAACTGTTCGCCGATGTGACTGACGATTGTCCCGGTGGTTTTTGGCTCGTTGTAGTAGCGCTCGCGTTCGCGAACGGTCTGCCCCGCTCCGCGGCCGAGGAACGCGCGGTAGAGCTGCGGGGTCGATTCGGCGATGAAGGTGTCGATGGCGTTGACGCTCTTGACCCAGCCGGAGTCGATCCAGACCTGGTTGGGAATGAACGGTTCACCGCTAGTGACCGCAAAGCCCGGCTCGCAGATGTCGTCGCGGAACTCGCGGAGTGCGATTAGGATTGCCCGATCCTCCCCCAGGTCGTCGCTGGCCACGTCGATCCGCCCATAATCGACAATGTGGGCTCGGCCGTCCTCGAGCCAGGCGATCGCGACCCAGTGTAGGAGTCGCTTGCCGACGTCGAGTCCGATCGTGACAAACTTGGTACCGTCTGGTACCAGGCCACGGCTCCAGGGGCGAGTGCGGCGGCGGAGCTTCTCGAAGTCGACGGTGACATCCTCGAGACCGGCCGGCTCGTAGGGAATGCAAAACCGGAATTGGCAGGCTTCCTTTTCGGCGTTCTCTTCGTCGTGCTCGTGGCGGCCAATGAATTCCTGGTGACCGAGCTCGCCGGCGGTGATGAAGTTATTGTTGACGGCCGACCAGCGGAAGCCGAGCGTGCGGGTGGGCGGCGGAGCGCCGGAGACGACGCCTGCGGTGTCGATCGTTTGCCCCTTGTGAATCAGTTTGCACTGTGCGTTCGCGGTGGTGCGTTCCGTATCGCTCCACGCCTCGCCGCAAGACGGGCAGTGAAACGCGGAATTTTCAAACGCCTCGAACTCAGTCTCGGCTTCCTCATGGCCGACGAGATGTTCTCGCTCGGGCGAGACCCAGTCGCGGCAATGGGGACACGGCAGGACAATCCGGCTTTGGGTGCCCTTGGTATAGCGCTGCCAGGTGTGTCCCTCGGGGACGGTGACGGTACATTCCTTATAGATGAGGCGGCGCTGGCCAGCGGCGAAGGCGAGGGTACGGGCCTCGATCTGTTTGATCTTATCTGCCTCGCGGCTGGCTTTGCCTGGTTCGTCGAGGTCGTCGGTCTCGGTGATCACAACGACGCGGGCAGTGAACGCTGCGCGGCTCTTGTCGCCGCCGCCGCCACTCATAAATTTTAGCGTCGCGCCGTTTTTGAACCGGATCGAGTCGACATTGCCGCCGCCACGGCTGCCAGGCCCGCTGGTCGGCAGTAAATCTTTATAACGCGAGTGTTCGATCGCCGGCAACAGGTCAACTCGCCACTTGTCACCGGCCATGTCCATATTAGGCAGCCCACAGATGACCGTCTCGACGATCTCGAAGACGTGAAACATAATCGGGACGCAAAAGCAGGAGTAGGTTTTTCCGGATTGCGTTGGCCCGGTGGCGACAAGCTCGTCGTAAAGCCCGCTGTCAACCGCATCGAACCAGAGCTTGGTGTAGGGCTGGCGATCGCAACGAAAACGCAGGTTCTTGAACGGGCCGTCGGGCAGAATCAACTCGGCTTCGGCAAACTCGCTCATCCTGCGGAGTCGTGGGGCCCGGGCCATGCGGAAAAACGATCGCAGTTCACGGGCGGCGTTAGGTGTGAACGTCGGGATCGTCGGATGAATTGCCTGAATCATGTTCGTCAGGGCCATCGTCCAGAAGATTGTTAATTCGAGCTTCCGCATTGTCGATAGCTTGGTCAAGAATAAATTTTGCTTCGGGACCAAATTTACGTTCCAGTTGTTCGCCCGCGGAGCGGATGATACCGGCGCTCGCGATGATTTCCTCGTGTATATTGGCGAGATGGACTAACACGCCCTCGCGCTCGAGACGTTCCAACCGCACAAGCTTTGTCCTTTCTCGACGGTACTCTTCCAAGGCAGGGCTGTTGCCGCCGCCCATCATCGGGTCGTCTTCGCTGCTGAGCTTGTAAGCATGCTTGGCTAGGAAGTCGTAGACCCACTTGACGAACTCCGGCAGCGCAATCGTTCGTCCAATGCCACGCATTCCGTAGCGCTCTGCCTGCTCGTGGAGCTGCTTGGTCTGGCGACCGGACATCTCGCGAAAATGTTTTTTCGGAATACTCCCGTAAAATTCCCAGCGTTTTTGCTCCTCGTCGGCAGCCTTCACGCGGCGCAGCGCGGCGGTTTCTTTGGACGAAGGAACCTGATTGAGTTGGATCTTTCGGAGCGCGTCGGCCGCTAACCGGCGTTCGAGTTGATCCAAGGCAGACGGTTTTGGTTTGGCAGGCTGTCTGGATTTTGGTTTCGTTTTCTTTCGCTTCGCCATTCGCACTCACCATGGCTAGGACAGCGGCCATCGCCACCGCCGCGTAGAAGTTACTTACTCGCACAA
>SDBV01000916.1_pt1 | contig 43070 bp, 33 predicted proteins | sample 2277081 | NCBI WGS metagenome assembly SDBV01 (sample SAMN10402039, study PRJNA504765) | marine sediment metagenome | isolation source: marine sediment core GS10_PC15, 223 cmbsf | place: Arctic Ocean: Southern Knipovich Ridge | collected 2010
CGGCTCGGCAGGAGCCCTTCGGCAGACTCAGGACAAGCTCTCGCCCTCCCTCGATCCCTTGTTCGATAGGGCATGGGAGGGCGAAGCTCCCGCTGAGCCGACGGACGATGTCACTTGCCTCTGCCAGAAGAGTTCCATCGAAAATGCAGTTCTCATTAGGACCTGTTCCTGATCACATGCCGGCGGCAAACCCGGATAACGCCTCAGGGACAGGGATGCCTGCTCAGAAACTCGCTTGGGGATCGCTTACCGCTACGAGGGGTAATCTAACGCTTCCGGAATCATCACCTGGGTCACCGACAGGGCCGCACGATCTTTGGCCAGGCGGGAGCCGGTCAAGCAGCCGTCCAGCTTCCTCCGGAGCGCCAGGAAATCATCCATTCCGTCAAGACACACACACGGGCCGGCTTTGGCCGCACTCACGCAGCTTTCGTTCTCACTATCATCCCAAGAGGGGTGCCGATTGTAACCGAAAACAAGCTCGGCGCAGATCCTTCCAACCTCCCCCGCCGCGCGCGCGGACTGAACGTGACACAGATCAGTGAAAAACTGCACGTAGCCGGGCAGACCTTCCGAGAGCACAGGGTTTTCCCTCCCTTTTTCCTCCAGCTCGAGCACATCGAGGATCTGGTACCGGGAAGCCAGCAACCAGCAGAGCGCATCCGCCAGTAGGAAGGTCACACCATGGCGCTGGCTCGTATACAGTTTCTTTTCGTCCGCGTCCTTCGCCCCCGAGAGATGCTTGAGAGTCAGGTGCCATAGCTCCATCGCAGTAGCGAGCGTACATGCCCCCGTTCCCGGCCGCTGTGCCGCAATCGCGCGCATTCCCTGGATCCAGAGCCGGAACTGGGCAAGAAACAGTTCATTGGTCATTGTCATCGTCAATTGCCGGCGCTGTACCGCCTCCGGACCTTCATAAGTCGCTTCCAACTGCGCATCGACCCATTTTTGGCCGAGGAATCCAGGGCAGTCTTCGGTAATGCCATAGCCGCCCATCAGGCTGACGGCTTCGCGCATCATGTTGGCCCCATGCCCCGTATTCCAAAGCTTGCAGGCCGGGCACAAGACATTGGCCAGGGAATCGCTTGCCAGGAACTGCACAAGGGTATCGGCTTCGAGCTCCTGGAAACGCTTGGAATCTCGCTCTGCTTCCGGCTGAGAGAAAAGTTCCACATATTCAAGGGCGGCTTCCTGCACACTCCGAAGCCTTTTCATTTGCGCCCGCGCCCCTTGAACCCCTTCTTTGGCCAGAATCTCGTTCTTTTCCCGCTCGATGGGATCAAACTCATCGAATAACCGGGCCGCGGCAAAGCCCAGGGACGCGCTCGCCTCTCCCGTAGCCCACACATCCACCAGGCGATGCAGGGCGTCCTCCTTCTGTTGCAGGCCCAGATCGTAACGGGGGGCTCCCGGAGCGCCGGTGGCGCCCCCGCGAAAACGCCCGCGCTGGTAACGGATGATTGGCTCTACGGCGGAGAGGAGCTTGGCGGTGGTCATCAACCCCACTGTGACCCTTGTGCGCCGGAATACAGCTTCAATCACCTCGGAATGGGAAAAGTTGGGAACGATTACTCCATCTTGGATTGTATAGCCGCCGATGATTCGGCCGGCGGGCACCTTCTGGTTGAAAATAGGATCGCGCGTCGAGGAGAGCTGGTGGACCAGCTTGAGGGTAATGGCCCCACGGTCAAAGGTCCCCTCATCTCCTTCTTCCAGGATGATCATGCAAGTTCCTTTGATCTTGGGATCATCCGAGCCCACGGCAACGGTCACGAAGTTGGCAAAACCCATGTTCGTAATGAACCGTCCGCGTTTCTCGACCTGGAGGAATGGCTCCTGCCCCTCGTTCCACTCGCTGACTCGCATCTTGCCGGAGAGCATGCCCGCATCCACGCCCACATAAGGGAGGGGTTCCGTCAACACAAACGCCCCGCGCAAAGGCTTCTTTTCCGCACCCCCCGGCACACAACGGCTCATGTACTCCAGCTTCTGCTCGGGGGTTCCCTTTTCGCGAATCGGGGCCAGCGCCAGGTTCCCCGCCAGGCTGCAAGTCGCAGCGCCCGCGTCCACCCAGGCCAACTCAAAGGCCATGAAGGCGAGAACCAAATTTTTGGGGCCTTCGATATACCCTCCCTCTTCCGGATCCATAAACACTGCCGTGATTCCAGCTTCGTCGAGGGCGGTAAGAAGCCCGGCTTTCTGTTCGGTCCATTCATGGGAGTTCCGCGCGCCGTCAGCCACCAGGCGGGCCACCAGCCCCCGCGCTATGGAACGGGTGGACTGCACCACCATCTGCAAATCGTACCGCTCGGCAAACCGCCACATGATCTGCCGAACATCATCTCCGGGAAGGGTTTTCAACTCCGCCGGGGCCGAAGTGTCGGCGCACGCGGCGTCCGGATTCACCAAATCTACCGTCTTCACAGGCATCGACTCCTATCGAAATCCGCATGAGCCGCCGACATCAGTCGGACCGTTCCACACGGGGTTTAGGGCATTTTCACTCTCGTCTTTGAATATGTCTCAGGCAGAGTCTGGAAGAACAGTGGAATAGGCGCAAGCATCAGCCAAAACGTCAGCAATGGCAGCCACACACTTGCCTGCCCAATTGCATCTCGAATTCGTCGCTTCTTTAGTTCTGGTGGATATCTCCTTCTCGAGAAACCGGTCACTCTCCGGTGGACATGGAGAAGTTCCGAGACTGACGAAAATGGAGTTAAGGCCCTCTGCTTTGTCTCCCACGATTTAATCGTTGGAGAATGCCAGAACGACAGAAAGATCGAGACTACCCCAAAGGGGATGGCGATAAAGTTCAGGTGCGCCCCCCAGCCAATACGGAAGGCAAAAAGTAGAAATCCCGCGAGAGAACATGCTGCAATGAGTTGCCGAAATGTCCAACATCGCACCTTGGTAACTTCGAGCTCGCCAGGAGAGTCAAGCAATAGAAGGATGCGATTGAAGTAGTCCCATTGTTCTTTTGATGCAACGATCTTGTGGTCCTTGTAGTCATCGTAGTGAAACCAGAGTTCACAAGCCATTGCATTGACGGCAGGATCCTCTGTTTGGTCAGCAATTTGCTCCAGGGCCTCATCAAACTCGAAGGCTGTAATTTCCTCATCCATGTAAGACCGGACTGTCCTTGCCATTCGAGTTCTTGTATCTTGGTCAATCATGGTCGCGTCCTAACCTTACATAGTCTGCATCCTACTACATATTAAGGAAGTTTATCTACCTGTAGAAGGCAGGACTTCCCCCAAAAACGCAGAGTTTGAAGGCGTAAGATATTGAGGGGGGGGGGTTACGACAGGATGGAAGTGTAACGGATAAATTCCGCCTCTCGTTCCCAAGTTCAACTTGGGAACGAGAGGGATCTCTTCCCGCGAAGCGGGTGCGGGTTTTAGCCAGGGGTCAGCGAAGCGCAACCCCTGGTATTGGGACGCCCCATCCATCTGCTACCCCGCAGGGGTAGGGCACAGACCCATCATCCCGCTACCCCTGCGGGGTAGGCTCCATATTGGATTCGGGTCCGGGGGCTACGCGTTGCTTGCCCCCGGCTACAGCCCGCAACGCCTCCGGCGTTGTCCTGCCGGTGGATTCAGGGCAATCCTGTGATGATTTGTGAGAGGTTCTTCATGCCTTCGAAACTGCAAAATCTTGGGGGGAAGTCCTGCTAGAAGAGCCCTTTACGAACGACGCTGTTTTCCCTAAAATACGGGTGCTTTTGGGCATGGAAGAGCCTTATCTCTTCCGACGATACATCGATGCCGGTTTAGAATCCTGTGATTTCCAGCGGGTAAACTCCGCTGCGAAAGGGGAGTATTTCAAGGTGCCAACGAGCCACGAGATCAAAGCGGGAGAGATTTACACCTGCGAGGTGTGCGGCCTCACTCTCCAGGTTGTCAAGCAAGCCAAGAGATTCGGCGTCCCCGATGAAGACGTGCCTACGGGCGATAATCTCTGCGACGCCTGCGGGGGGGCGTTTCAATTCGGCATCACCTGCTGTGGAACCACCCTGAAAAGGAGCGAGTAATCGCTCGGACCGCCCCCCCTTTAATGGTTCCTGCTGCGGGTTCAACACGATAGGGCTGGGTGAGTTCCTGCCTTCCGCGGTGTGGCGGTGCACCAGCCCACAAAAACAAACAGCAAGCCTCGGTTTGGCATGACCGACCGACCCGCCCCAACCCATTGAAATCCTTGTTGTTACGGATTGTGGTATATTGGCGTATCCTGGCATACTGCCCTGGGGGAACTCTATTCCGGCTCACCCAACTTAACGCGAAACAGATACATAACACACGCGGAAGACACAATGTGGTGCCTCCACAACCACGCCGGAGTCCGACGGCTCAGCGGGAGCTTCGCCCTCCCATGCTGCATCGAAGAAGGGATCGAGGGAGGGCGAGAGCTTGTCCTGAGTCTGCCGAAGGGCTCCTGCCGAGCCGCCCGGAAATGTTCCCTTTTCTTTGTAGAGGTCAATAAGAAGATCCCTGAAGAGAACATTTTGAACGACTATATCTAGAGGTTGGGGAATCTAAAGACAGGAGAATGAACCGTGGCTGAAATCAACAGAAACCTTAAGTGGGGAATGATCGGAGGCGGCCCGGGGGCCTTCATCGGCGAAGTCCACCGCAAGGCGGCCCGGATGGACGGCGGCATCGACCTGGTGGCAGGCGCCTTCGATATCGATCCCGCGAAATCCCAGGAGATGGGGAAGCAGCTCCATCTCGATCCTTCGCGCATCTACAACACTTACGAGGAGATGATCGAAAAGGAGAGCGCGCTTCCGGAAGGGGAACGCATGGACTTGGTTACCAATGCCACGCCCAACAACTGGCACTTTCCCATCGCCAAGGCGTTTCTTGAAGCGGGATTCAACGTCGTGTGCGAAAAGCCTATGACGTTCGATGTTGCCGAAGCGCGGGAGCTGTGCTCCATCGTCGAGAAGACCGGCAAGCTTTTCGGCCTGACCCACAATTACACGGGCTACCCCATGGTCAAGCTCGCCCGCGACATGATCCGCCAGGGCGACCTGGGCAATATCCGCAAGATCATTGTCCAGTATCCCCAGGGCTGGCTGGCGTACGAAGTCCACAACCAGCAGGCCGACTGGCGCCTCGACCCGAAGCAAAGCGGCGCCTCCAACTGCATCGGCGATATCGGCACCCACGCTGAGAACCTTGCCGAGTACGTTACGGGCCTCCGAATCGTCGAGATGTGTGCCGAACTCACGACCTTTGTCGAAGGTCGGCTGTTGGAGGACGATGTCAATGTCCTGCTCCGGTTCGAAAAGGGCGCCAAAGGGATTCTTCATGCGAGCCAGATCGCCATCGGCGAAGAAAACGGCTTGGCGATCTGGGTTTATGGCAACAAGAAGAGTCTGGAATGGCACCAGGAACATCCCAACTATCTGTACGTGAAACGGCCGGACGGCCCGGTCGAGATCTGGCGCCGCGGCAACGACTACATTGCCGCTAAAAGCCCTGCGGCGGGCCGCGCTACCCGTCTGCCCTTCGGTCATCCGGAAGCGTTCATCGAGGCCTTCGCCAATGTCTACTGCAACGTTGCCGACACGCTGCGCGCACGTATTGCAGGCGTCGAGCCGGACGAGCTGGCCACCGACTTCCCGACCGTTCAAGACGGCCTGCGCGGGATGCTCTTCATTGAGACCGTCCTGAAGAGCTCAAAATCCAGCGAGAAGTGGACACCCTTCCCAAAACCTTGGGGTGATCCACTGAGGGTTAAGGAATAGATTATTTGCGATTCGTTGAAATTTACAGGGGCGCACGGCCGTGCGCCCTTACGGATCTTGGCTGATTTCGCTCACAGCGACCGCCTGTGAGCATTGGCAAGCAAGCAAACGGGCCGCCGAAAAGGGGGCCCGTTAAACATTCAGGCGGAAGTCGGCTGCACCCGGGGATCAGTTGAACGTATGTCAGGTGCCTTGGGACGGGATGAGATATTCGAGTTCGTGGGTCCGGTCTATGAGGTTGAGGCCAAAGGGAAATTTGCTCTTGTCCCGTATGCCCTCGCCCTTCTTCAGCAGCTCGAGGTACTGCTGGAGATTGACAACCCCGGACCGATAACGGTCGGGATCCCGGCTTTCGGCCACCAGCCGCTCGTGGTCGGCGATGGCCGCCTCCAGGTCGGGGACTTTGTCCTGCGCGCCGAGCCAGACCAAGGCCTTGGCAGCCGTCTCTCGGTTCGTTTCCACCGCGCCGGGCCAATCGTGCTCCAGGACCTCCACGATCGACTCGATGGCCCGCAGCGACCCGATGCGGGCGAGCACGATGATCAGCCAGTACTCGCTCTTGCCATAGGTTCTCGGCACCTTGGCTGCCTTGCCGAACTGGTCCTCTATATAAGGAACAATCTTGTCCCCGATGGCCGCAAGTGCATCGGCATCGGCTTCACTCGGGGATTCCGTCCCGGACGAAAGGTGCTTGCTCAGAAAGCGGTCCCATACCCGCTGTTCCTCCTCCGTGAGAGGCACCCTACCGCCCTGGAGCAAAGAGCCCAGCCGGGGAAACACCAGGATCGCCACTATGATGACGACAACCCAAAAGACAAGCTTCTTCATGGCCGAACCCCCCATACCCTTTACGGGCTAAAGAACATCGCCGAGGCGGACCCTTCAGAATAGAAGTACCTCGTCAGATCCACACCCGAACGACTTCTCATCAAGTGACGGTCCCGAATTCCTCGGATCAATCCAAGATGACCGCCCAATGGATTTTCTGCAGCCAAGGCCGATGTGGGACAATCCGCTGGCGTTGGACCGCCTTCGCCCTCGGCACCGATTGCTTCTCCTTCCCCTTCGGGCTCTCCCTCTCCCTCGCCTTCGCCAGGAACTTCACCCTCTCCTTCGCCCTCTCCGACAATCACTTCACCCTCTCCTTCGCCACCGGGTTGAGCTTCAATCACAATGATCGTGATGTACTCGGAATCGATCATGGGCGGATCGCCGTCATCGGTAACCATGCACAGGATGTCCGTGTAAACTCCCGCGTCACCGATCTCGGTCTGCCAGCTGAAAGCGTGTGTCTCGGGATCGAACGAAGCTCCTTCGGGCAAGCTTATTACGCTGAATGTCAGCTCGCCCCCGTCTGGGTCGGTCGCTGTCACTGTGAACTCCAGCAGCTGCCCTTCGTCGAGGATGTGGTTGCCAATCGGGTTCAGGACCGGATGCTCGTTGACATCCACCCAGACGGTAATGGTGATGCGTTCGATATCAAACAGCGGCGGGTCCCCGTTGTCGTCGACCCAGAATTCCACGTTATTGTAGGTTCCCGCGTCGCCGATCTGGGTCTGCCAGTTGAAAACCTGTGTCTCGGGATCGAACGACGCGCCGGAAGGGAGATTCGACGCGCTGAATGTCAGGTTGTCCCCGTCGGGGTCCGATCCTGTCACCCTGAACTCCAGCAATTCTCCTTCCGTCACCATCTGGTTTCCAATCGGGTCGAGGACAGGAGGCCTGTTTCCTTCGAGGACAAGAATAGTGATGAACTCCACATCGAACATCGAAGGGAAACCATCGTCAGTTACGGTGAACGAAACCGAATAGCTTCCTGCCTGGTCAAATCCCGGCGTCCAGCTGAAGGTTTGGGTTGAAGAGTTGAATGTTGCCCCCGGGGGAACACTGGCGCTAAATGTCAGATTATTTCCATCCGGATCCGTCGCTGTCACCGTGAACTCCAGCAGTTCCCCTTCGGTCAATGTCCGGTTGCCGATGGGATCTAGAACCGGCGCCTGGTTAATCTCTCCTTCGCCTTCTACTTCGCCCGGAATGATCTCCCCCTCAACCTCGCCTTCTCCTTCTCCCTCACCCTCACCAGGAAGAGCAACGGCGTTTGTCCAGCCGATATCCCCCAAAGCGCCGATTTCGAAGTCGGAATAGATACGCTGCATCTCTCCTGGGGGTATGGATGGCGTCATGATCGCGGTCAAGGAACCATCAAAGTGGCTCAGGCTGCTGCCGGTGAATGTTGTCGGTGCGTAGACGGGCGGGGAGGAACCGAAGGCGGCCGTGGCATTGGATCCCTTGAAGACCACATCGTCGCTTATGAGGTCGGAGGCCGCACCGAGGAACGTAGGCGTTGTGCTTACCAGGGCAAACAGGTCCTGCGTTACGCTGCCCCGTTCCAGCAGTTCGTCCCAGCTCGTGTACAAGTCTGTAGGGGACATCAGACTGGCCCCGGAGGAGTCGGACAACGAAGCAATACCGAGTCCGTGGGTGATCTCGTGGACCAGGACGGAAATCAGGTCGACCTGGCTGCCGCTGGGAGCACCGGTCCCCTCGTTCCAATTGAACCCGAAGTCCACTGTGAGAAAGAGGTCGGGAATATTGACAGAAGGATCCACATCCGTCGTAAGGTGTTCGAAGGCCGCCCCCATCTGAAAGGTAGAGGTGACTTCAAAAAACGTTCCTCCGCACGCCAGGGGGCCTGTCCCACTTGTTGACTCCCTAACCTCGAGGTCTAAGGAGCCGGACTCATTCAGGACCGAGGAGATGTATTCGAGGGCATCCTCCAGTCTGGCCTTGCGTTGGGCACCGAAGTCAGGGTCGGCAAACCCTATCAGCGGCCCTCCTCCTCCACCCACTTCTTCATCCTTGTAAGTGATCGTCCACGCAATGTTGTTGAACTCGACGTTTTCTGCGCTCGCCGACACAGGCTTGAGGCGATAAGCCGACGATTCCGTATCTATGATTTCCACGACTCCTGCGTGAGGCGCGTAGGCATAATACACCTCGGCGGATGTGATCGGTGTTACGAGCAGAGAAACCGACCCGATCAAGACTGAGATCGAAACACCCAATCGACTAACAAGCAACCTGCTGACCTTGGAACTCAGGACATTCGCGATGCGGGATGTCATGTTGGAATCCCTCTATGGGTGTGAGTCTTTCAGATTGAGGCGCACTTCTTCCCTCCACCGAATGGTTGCACGGCACGGGCTCGCCAGGTCTTGACGTGAAGAAATGTTTCTTCTGGCTTGTTGTGAGTTCTTTCTTCATCTGTTTGTCCTTCGGCTCCATGTAAGCTACGCTATATCCCCGCACTGTCCTGGGAGCATCACGGCAACTCCTGCACATCTATTCTTCCCCTTCCTGTCGGAATACGCCTGCTACGTCCGTGCAGGACAAGAATTCAGGAGAAGGGGATATCTTGTTAAAGGTGCCGTCCGAACCTCCAATACGAAAGAAGGAAGTTAGTTCTTGCCCGTCTTCCGACAGTGAGAATTCACCGCCGAATACATTAGCAACCGTGACGTCGGCGCGATTTGGGTCTTTGGGATCAATCTCACCTTCGTAGTTCAAGATTGAGCAGTGATCTTCTGAGTCCTGGGTTCCCAGTTGCCTGAATTGCCCGTTGATGCGATTTTCAGAAACGAACACAGAAATTGTGATCGTGCTGGATTCTCCTTTGTCCTCCCACACTCCTGGCCAAGGATTACATCCAAGTGAGAACAAGACCAGAATAAAGAGCATCCAGGATGGTTGCAGAAACCCGCCACTGGCTGATGTTGTGGGAATCGTGTGGAGAGTCTGAGTCCGAGCGTGTTGTCTTTTCATAACGGTCACCGTCCTTCTCTCCTGTCAGGGATTTCTTGTGCGGAATCTCGACCTCCTGCCATGAGTTCCAGTGCATTCGTTGGCTATGATAACTTGGAAAGCAGGGCTAACATTGATGAGCTCGATCTCTTATACATCTTTCGTAGAATTATTTCAACCATCACGCCTACTATCAGTAGCGCCGATTATTCTCAGTGCCGGAGAAAGTCAGATGGGCAACCGCCAACTTATCCACACCCAGAATGCACGGTTGTCACCGTCGATGAGATCGAGGTCGCCGTCCCCATCTACGTCCCCAAGGGCCACCGAGCACGTACTTCGCACATTAGAAGTGATATCGACGCCGACTGTGTTCTCAGGGGCAAAAACTCCAGTCAGCGGAGTCGCGACGGGAGGCAGAGACAACTCACCCAGGAGCGTGTCCCAATTCGCATTGGTGTTTGCCGCATCCATCAGGTTGGTGTCAGAGAAATCTTCGGTGAACGGCAAGCCGGGCTCGGCGGACCAACTTGCAGTTGAAAGTGCGATGACGAAAGCAGTTATTAATGCAACTTGAACTGTCGATTTTGATCTCATTTCAACCCCCCTCCCAGTCGAAACACAAAAAAAATCGCAGCCAAGACGACCCGCACCCTGCAGGTTCTCTCGATTGCGTCTTCGTATTCATGCCCCTTCCCCTTATTCAACAGGCGAACAGGCCTTTAAATCAGGCAAGTCTATTCAGCATCGTATAATACGGATTCTCAATGTTCCACATACACCTTTTTCGCACTTTCGTCAAGGGTTTTTGGCTGGTTTTCTTGCCCGTTTGGAAGAACTTCGGCTGCGAACCGGGTAGAACTGTAGTGGTAAACTTTGAGAGCTGTCCCGATCGCGTCCACCTGTTTCCTTATCAAGGCGAAATCGAATGGGGTTCCAGTAATTATAGTGAAAGATGTGTCGCGAGTCTCTCGAGGATTAGCCTGGATGGGAGATTGTGTCGTCGTCCCGTTACGCCGAAGCGGGGCGGGTTTCTTTTTCGTAGACGAGGAGGGGGTCTTCGCGGCGCTTGACGACGTCGCCGGTGATAATGCACTCGCTGATTTCGGGCTTGGAGGGAAGCTCGAACATGATGTCGAGCATAACGCGTTCGAGGATGGTCCGCAGACCCCGCGCGCCGGTCTTTTTCTTAAGGGCTTCTTCGGCCACGGCGCTCAGGGCGTCCTCGGTGAAAGTGAGCTTGACGTTTTCGAGCTCGAAGGTTTTCTGGTATTGCTTGACGAGAGAGTTCTTCGGCTCGGTAAGGATCTTCAGCAAATCCCCCTGTTCGAGCTCATCCAAGGTGGCAACAACCGGGAGGCGGCCGACGAACTCGGGAATCATGCCGAACTTGATCAGATCTTCCGGCTCGACTTCCGCTAAAATCTCGCCGATTTTCCCGTGCTTTCTTGCGCGCATCTGAACGCCGAATCCGATGCCCGCCTTGCCGACGCGATCGCTGATTAGTTTCTCCAGCCCCACAAAGGCGCCCCCGCAAATGAAGAGGATATTGGCCGTGTTGACCTGGATACACTCTTGCTGCGGGTGCTTGCGCCCGCCCTGGGGAGGAACGTTCGCGATGGTGCCTTCGATAAGCTTTAGCAGAGCCTGCTGAACGCCTTCACCGGAGACATCGCGGGTGATGGAAAGATTCTCTCCCTTTCGGGCGATCTTATCGATCTCGTCGATGTAAACGATGCCGACCTCGCTCTGGGCTTGGTCGAACTCAGCGTTCTGGAGCAGTTTGAGGATGATATTCTCGACGTCCTCGCCGACATAACCGGCTTCGGTCAGGGTGGTGGCATCAGCGATCGCGAAGGGAACGTCAAGGATCCGAGCCATGGTCTGAGCCAGAAGGGTTTTTCCCGACCCGGAAGGCCCGATCAGCAGGATGTTGCTCTTTTGAAGTTCGACGCCGTCGACCTCGTTATGGACAGCGACACGCTTATAGTGGTTGTGAACGGCGACGGAAAGTGTCCTCTTGGCCAGGCTTTGTCCGACAACGAACTCGGCGAGAACTGAGTTGATCTCGGCGGGCGTTTTCAGGTTGAAGGGAGAGTGTCGTTCCTCGAGGTCCTGCTCGCCGGATACAATATCGCCGCAGAGGGCAATGCATTCATCGCAGATGAAGACCTTCGGGCCTGCGACCAGTTTTCTGACCTCGTCCTGCCTCTTTCCGCAAAAGGAACAGGCTGGGGGCGTGCCGTCGTCGTTGAAATTGAACATCGCTTTTCTGCTTTCTATTCAGAAATCCTATTAGGACGATCCTGTTCTATTTTCTTTTGCCCAGCTCCATTACCTCATCGACAATGCCGTATTCTCTTGCCTCTTTCGCGGCCATCCAGAAATCCCGATCGGTATCTGTCTTGATTCGGTCAATGTCTTGCCCCGTATGCCGGGCCATGATCTCATTGAGCGTTTCCCGCGTCTTGAGAACCTCCTTGGCGTGGATCTCGATGTCCGTCGCGCTCCCGCGAGCGCCGCCCGAGGGCTGGTGAATCATCACCCGCGCATAGGGAAGACAGTACCGTTTTCCCTTGGCTCCCGCGCATAGCAGAAGGGCGCCCATGCTGACCGCCCAGCCGAGGCAGATCGTCGAGACTTCCGGCTTGACATACTGCATCGTATCATAAATCGCCAGCCCCGCCGAGATGCTGCCTCCCGGACTGTTAACGTAGAGGTGGATAACCTTTTCCGGGTCTTCCGCTTCCAGGAAGAGTAATTGGGCAATCACGACGTTGGCGACATGGTCGTCCACTTCCGATCCCAGGAAAATGATCCGGTCTTTTAGCAACCTCGAATAAATATCATACGCCCGCTCTCCACGCGGGGTCTGCTCTACAACCATCGGAATCAAAGCCACGGGCTAATCTCCTTCCTCTTTGTCCTGATTCTCTTCGGAATCATCCGAAGCCTCTACGGTCTCGATCTCGGCGTTCTCTATAATTATATCAATGGCCTTGCGAGTCAACAGCTGGTTTTGGATCGAGCCGCGGAGTCTTTCGTCCTTCTTTAATTTTTCCAGGTCCGCCTCCGGGGTGCCTGCGGAACCAGCGCGCGTCTCAATCGCCTGGTCAACATCTTCATCCGAGGCCGAAATGTTTTCGCGTCCCTGAACGGCCTGGATGACCTGGAATGACATCACCTGGTTTTCGGCCCGCTGATGAATCTGGTCGCGTAATTCTTCGCGCCTCTGGAGGATCTCCTCCTGGCTCATACCCGCCCGATGCCATACGCTTGCCTCATCGAGGAAAATCTGATGGGCCATGCTTTCCACCAGAGTTTCGGGCAGGTCGAACTCCGACGCCTTCACGACCTGTTGGACCGCTTCGTTGCGAAGCCGTTCTTCAAAGGCGTTGCGGCGACTCTCTTCAAGGTCCTCCCGAATCTTGTCATTCAATTCGGCGAGGGTTTCCATATCGCCATCGAGAAGCTTGGCTAAATCGTCGTTAATTTCGGGAAGCTGCCGGCGTTTTACTTCCTTAATGGTAACGGAAAAGTTCGCATTTTTCCCGGCGAGCTCGGGGCCCATGTTTTCCGGCAGGGTCACCGGCATATCGAACTGCTCACCCGCCTTTTTCCCAGCCAGGGCTTCATCCAACCCCTCGAAAAGAAAACCCGAACCGACCATATAGGAGAGATTCTCGCTCTTGCCGCCTTCGAGGGGTTTCCCATCGACCTTTCCGTCCAGGTCAAGGATCGCCATGTCGGTGGTCTCGATTCCGCGTTCCTCCTCGATGACATAGGTGGGATGCCGCTCCTGGAGTTGCGTCAAAACGTTCTCAACATCCTGGTCCTTGACCGGCCGGGTCTGGCGCTGAAGTTTCAGGCCGCGATATTCCCCCAATTTCACCGATGGGGCGACTTCGAGGGTAATCCGATAGGAAAGCGGTTTGCCGGCCTCGCATTTCGGCGCTTCCTCAACAGAGGGATCGCCGATAGGTTTCAGGTTGTGCTCCTCTACGGCCTTCTCGAAGGACGCCGAGACCAGCCGGCGAGAGGTCTCTTCCCGGGCAGCGCCGATGAAACGTGTCTCGACCAACTTGCGCGGAGCTTTCCCTCGGCGGAAACCGGGGACTTCAGCTGAACGCCCGATCTCCTTGAAAACCTTCTTCAATTCCTCGTCAACTTCTTCAGAGGAGATCTCCACGTCAAGCACGCGGACACAGTTTTCCCGCTCTTCAACGTTGATTTTCGGATGGAGTTCTGTCGTTTCGGTTTCAGCCATTCTTCAATAAGTCTTATCGACTACCTGCATTCCGATCCTTGAGCCACCCAGGGTCACCTGGGGCATAATGAACCACACGGATGGTGGGCGAGGCGGGAGTCGAACCCGCACCCCTGTTAAGAGACTGGATCCTAAGTCCAGCGCGTCTGCCAATTCCGCCACCCGCCCGGCTGGATCCGGGATCGCTCATTTCCGATGTAGCACACCAAAATGTAACACACAACAGCAGGAAATTCAATGGGTTGCGAAAGTCTGGGTTGCTGTGAGGCTTTGGCGCATTCACCCGACTCAGGAACGCCGTGCATTCCCGCTCCCATCTGGTGGAGTTCGGGGCTACAGGGGGCTTATTCTGCCGCGCGGAGCAATAGATCCTCGATATTGTCCAGGCAGATTTGGCTCCAGGTTTCCAATTCGACTTTCTGGCGGCGGAGTTCTTCCGGCTTCATGAAGGATACCTGGGTGATCTCCTGCTCCCGCTTCTTGACCTCGGGTTCCGCGAGCCGCCAGACGTGGATAATGCCGAAGTGCACGCGGCCGACGTCGTTGCTGTCGTCGTTCAGGACGGCCACGACCCGATCTTCGTAAGGTGAATCGACCACGAGCTCCTCGCGGACCTCCCGCTCCAAGGCTGTCTGGTAGATCTCGCGGGCCGGCGCAGAAGGATCGTGGAACATGGAGTCGTCCTCGGCCCTGATGTGGCCGCCGAACCCGACGGACCCTTTGGATACCAGGCGCGACTCGCCCGCCTGCTTCCCGCGGACATAAAAAAGGACCTGGTCTTCCCACGCCAGCAGTACGTAGGGAATGATCTGTTTCCTGGACGGGTCGTACTCGGCTTCGTCCCTGGGAATAAACGAGGCCGCTCCAGGCGAGAAGATGCGTTCGAAGTAGGGCACGTAGTCGAAATTGAGGCCTTGAAAGTTTCCCTGCTCATCCAGGATGTTCCGGGGAAAAACGAGGATGTTTTCGTTCCAGTTCGGCATTAAATCGACTTCCAATGAATGGATTGTGATTCAGAAATTCGGGATGAATCACGGCACACTGTAGCACACAACAACAAGTGGTTCAACGGCTTGCAAATTGACTGCTGATGTCCGGGATTGGCTGTTTTGGCTTGTTCTTGTGGGGTGGAGGACCGCAGAAGGACACCTCTTTGCTTGTGCCCCGGAAACACCCGGGATCAGTACAAACCAACCGTCAAACCCCTGAAACCCGCCAGGAATTATGCGAATATTGAACAATTTTTGCTTGAAAAGGGTTGGTTGAGATGGTAAAGTTACGTTTGCTGGCCTTAAAGTCGATATTTGGTTGAGATCCTGGCAGAATGAACCAGGATGAATCGTTTGGCCAAATCTAAATTAGGTTCACTAAGGCGCAATGACGGGGAAGACCGATGGCGTGAACTGAAAAATTCATGCCTGAGATATTAGGTTCACTCGTTCGTTGTGGTTATAACGATGGTTGTCAATCGAAGGCGCGGTAACAGGGACTTGAATTGTGCAAGTCTCTGGAGTTGCGTCTTTTCTTGTGTTCGCGCTTACTATGGGTCATTGCAACTATTAAATGCAGCGGGGGATGGGCGTGCTGCTCGCCGAGGCAAGCTACCTCGCTTTTCTCCCTTGCCCCTGAATCTTGTTTTTGCCATCGTCGCTGTTGTTGCAGGCAGTCACGGGCTATTTGCATCGATCGGTTCTGCCGACGAGCCGTTGTCCTTCAAAACGGATGTGCAGCCGGTATTAGCGGAGTTCTGTTTCCGTTGTCACGGGCCCGATGTGCAGAAGGCGCGGATTCGTCTCGACACACTGTCGATGGATATGGTTCGGGACAGGACCGCGGCCGAAACGTGGCAGACTGTTTTGCACATGGTCTCTACCGTCGAAATGCCGCCCGAGGGCGAGCCGCAGCCTGATGCCGATCAGCGAAACACCGTGAAGAACTGGCTGCGGGCCACGATCGATCGGGCGCTTCAAACTCGGCTCAACTCCGACGGCCGCACGGTGCTTCGCCGGCTCAATCGAACCGAGTACCAGAACACGATGCGCGACCTGTTCGATTTCGACACGGACTACGTGCGCGACATTCCTCCGGACGGACTCTCGCCGGATGGTTTTCGCAACAACGGCTCAACGCTGCGGATGACGGCCATTCAGTTGGAGTATTACTTCGAATCGATTCGCAAGACGCTCGATCGCGTCATTGTGACCGGACCGGCCCCGGAGGTGTATCATTACACCTTCACAAAAAGTGATCGGGGCGATGGGGAGCACCGCAAGAAGCTGGTCACGAAAGACAATCGCATTGGCCGCTCACAGGTCTTCCTGGCACGCATGGTACCGGAAGGGGCGAAAGAAAGAGGCAACCGGGGTGCCGCGGCCCGATCCTCCTCACCGATGCCTTATCCGGAAGAGGGCGACTTCCTCGTTCGTGTACGGGCTGCCGCGGAATTCAAGGAGGGCATGGGACTCCCCGTGATGGAAGTGAAGGTGGGGTATCGGCCGGACACGGAGGTTCTGTTTCGCACTGCCGGAACCGTGGAAGTGATCTCGCCAGAGGTCCAGAGGTTCGAGTTTCGCGGGCGCATCGAGAACTTTCCACTGCCGGTTCGGGGACAGGGCAAGTATCCGGGGCTGATTGTCCGCATCGAAAACGTCTATGACGACGGCAATCCGGCGCCGGAACAGGAGACCATAAAGGACGAAGAGGGCAGGAGAAGGAAAGTCTTCCCGGAGGAGCCGAACTTCCCCAAGCTGGTGGTCGAATCGGTGGAGTTCATCGGGCCCCTCTTTGACCGCTGGCCGCCCCAACACCATCGCCGCATTCTGTTCGATTCCGAACTTTACTACACCGACCCGCAGGTCTATGCACGCGAGGTGCTCTCCCGATTTATGGCGCGGGCCTGGCGAAGACCGGTCGACGATCTCGAACTCGACCAGTACGTTAGCTTTTTCAACTCGCTTGACGATGAGTTTCCGGTCTTCGAGGAGCGGATGCGGGAAACGCTGGCGATGGTGCTGATCAGCCCGAACTTCCTGTTTCTCCTGGAGCCGGCCGGGCAGGAAAAACGACCGCTGGATTGCTGGGAGTTGGCATCGCGACTCTCGTATTTTTTATGGGCCACCATGCCCGACGACCGTTTGTTCGAGTTGGCCCAAAGCGGCAGGCTCATCGAGCCCGACGTGCAGGCAGCCGAGGTCGATCGGATGATCGAGGACGAACGGGCCTGGCGGTTCGTGGAAGAGTTTACCGGCCAGTGGTTGGACCTTGGCGCGCTGGACCGGGTCGCGATCAGCCGCGATTATTACCCGAACTTCAACGACTCTCTCAAGGACGACATGCGTGCCGAGACGCAGCAGTTTTTCATGGAACTGCTGCGCGGCAACCGGAGTGCATGGAATCTGGTGGATTCCGACTTTACCATGCTCAACGAAAACCTGGCGCGCCATTACGGTATCGAGGGAGTTCGCGGCCATGCCTTTCGGCGGGTTCCGTTGGGCGCCGACAGCCTCCGTGGTGGACTGCTGACTCAAGCCGCTTTTTTGCTGGGGAATTCAACGGGCGAAGACTCCCATCCGATCAAGCGCGCCGTGTGGATCCGCCGCCGGCTTCTCGATGACCCGCCGGATCCTCCGCCGGCTGACGTGCCTGAGCTGGACAGCGAAAATCCTGAATTCGCCCGCATGTCGGTTCGAGAACAATTGCAAAATCACCGGCAGAAAGAATCGTGTGCCCAGTGCCACGTGGACATCGATCCGTGGGGCTTCGCACTGGAACACTACGACGCGGTGGGCCGCCGGCGTGAGGTAATTCGCCGCCGGGGTTTCGAGGATTCCGAAAACACACAAGTGGAATGGGAGAATTATTCACACGAAGATTTAGTCACTTTCGCTGACTCTATTGATGTTGAATCTGACGTGCCTCGAGTAGCGTTGATAGCTAATTTGGAATCAGTTGGTTTTGATCCAGAAGAAGGTGAGCCCATCGAGTTCACACTTCCCGTTGATGCACAGGGAACACTGCCGGACGGAACGACGCTTCACGGGGTGAGCGACCTTCGCAAGCATTTGATGGGGCAACGTCGCGAAGACGTGGTTCGCGCGGTGGTGACAAAATTTCTTGCGTTCGCTCTCGGGCGGTCCCTAGAATTCACGGACCAACCTGAGATCGATCGGTTGTCGACCCGGTTCGTCGAAAACGACCTCAAATTGCGAACTCTGGTCCACGAAGTGATAAAGAGTGATCTGTTTCAAAAAAAGTGAAGGCGCGGACGAATGCTCAAAGCGTTCATCCAAAAGCAAATCGATAACCGTTAAGGAGCAATGGCATGAAATCATGGAAACTTGATCGTCGGACGTTTCTTCGCGGAGCGGGAGCTGCGCTGGCGCTGCCGTATCTGGAAGCGATGGCGGACGGTTCGACGCCGGTCGCCTTGCCGAAACGGTTTTGTTCGGTTTATTTTCCGTACGGAATAAGCCTCCCTGCGAAAGACTCTGAAGAAGCCAATTGGCGGTGGTTTCCTGAGGGCGAGGGCCGTGATTTTCAGTTCAATGACAGTCTGAAACCGCTTGAACCGCTTAGGGAGCACCTGACAGTCCTTGGCGGGCTCTCTCACCCGAACTGCCGGAAAATGGGCGGTCACGACACGGCCGATACGTTTCTCACCGGAAATTCACTCACCGAGCGGTTTCTGAAGAATACGGTTTCGATCGACCAGGTCGCGGCGGCCGCCATCGGCGAGAAGGCGCGTTTTTCTTCTCTCGTCTTGTCAACCGACGGCGGCGTCGGCGAGCCGACTCGTTCCAGCACGCTCTCGTACAGTCGGGACGGACACCCGATTCCCGCGCTCAATCAGCCTCAAACCGTGTTCGACCGTCTGTTCAGCAGCGGAGACTCTTCTCTGCACCGGCAACAGCAAAGGCTGCGCAGCTCCGGCAGTATTCTGGACCTCGTGTTGGAACATTCGCGCTCGATCCGCCGCAGCCTGGGCACTCTGGATCGCATGAAGCTCGACGAATACCTCGAGTCGGTGCGTCAGGTCGAACAACGAGTCAAACGCGCGCAGGAATGGCTGGAAGTCCCTCTTCCGGAACTTACCGATACCGATCGCGGACTGCTCCATCTTAATGCGGACGACGAAACTCCGAAAGAACTGATGGAGACGATGTACGACCTGATCTACCTCGCGTTTCGCACAGACTCGACGCGCGTGGCAACCTACCAGTTAGCCAGCATGGGCGATGGCTCTTCAATGGCGGGGAAATTTCCGCGACTACTTGGCTTCGCTGGATCGCTGCACGGCATGGCACATGCCGGAGCGGAGAAAAAGGGCGACGCAAGCGAGAAGCTCGGCAAATGGGACCGGTTCATGGCCAGGCAGTTTGGCAACTTCCTGGAACGTCTCCATTCGACGCCCGAGGGAGAGGGGACACTGCTGGACAACACGATCGTTTTGTATGGCAGCAGCAACGCCGAGACGCACAACAATAATAACTACCCACTTCTGCTGGCTGGCGGAAACAGTCTAGGATTAAAGCACGGCCGGTACATGAAGTTCGGGGACGAAATTCCGATGTCGAACATGTTGGTTACCGTGCTCGATCGGCTTGACGTTCCGGTGGAGAACTTCGCCGATAGCACGGGCGAGATGTCGGAGCTTACCGTCTGAAAGAAGAGCCGGTGGGGAAACCGAATCGTCTCAAGTGGGGTGGAGGACCGGTGTTGACCCGCCGGTCCGAACAGAACGTTCGTCCCATTGTTGAGATACAGACGGTTGGGTACTCCTCCATCGGTAACAAGATCCCCGTTCCCCGTCACCAGGTCGAGATCTCCATCCACATCCCCTAAGGCCACAGCAGATGTGTAGTCCTCATCCGCCGTGATATAAACGCCCGAGGTTAGATTCGGGAAAAATGCACCGAACCGCCTCTGCTTTAACCCAAGGAGAAGCACTCCTTGTCCGGTATCCCACGTCGCATTCGTCTTCTCGACATCCATTTAATTGTGTGAAGCAGGCACTGCCAATGGGGGGAGCCCGTGGCGTGGACTGGAAGAAAATGATATAAGAATCCCGCCAAGCAAAAATCGCGATTCCGGGTGAAAGAGAGGCGCCAATGCCGTCGCATTGCGGACAGGAGATTTCATTATGAGGAAGAATGGTCGTAACCAGGACAGTCGGACCTCCAGAAGGGATTTTATCAGGACAGCCGCCGTGGCAACGGCATCCTTGTCGACGCTGACAGGCCATGGCCGGTTGGTGCAGGCCGCCGGATCGGACGAGCTCCGCGTGGGTCTGGTCGGTTGCGGATTTCGGGGCACCGGCGCGGTGGTCAACCTTATGCAGTGCGGACGCGAAGGGATCAAGCTGTGGGCGATGGGAGATCTATTCCCGGACAAGGTGGAGTCCAGTTTGGAATTGCTGAACAATGGCTCGACAAGCGACTATGACCGCGACGATTTTCCTCCGTTGACCGACCGGTTGGACGTGGCCCCCGAACGGAAGTTCCATGGTTTCGACGCGTACCAGAAGGTAATTGACAGCGGCGTGGATGTGGTCTTCCTGGCGGGGGTGCCCCATTTCCGCCCGAAACACCTGAAAGCGGCCATCGAGGCGGGCAAGCACGTTTTCATGGAAAAGCCGGCGGCCGTGGATCCCGTCGGCGTCCGTTCCGTCATAGCGAGCGGGGAGCTGGCAGAGGAGAAGGGGCTGTCCATTGTGGCCGGGACGCAAAAGCGACACAGTCCGGACTACATTGAGATCATGCGCCGCATTCATCGAGGTGACATCGGCGAGCTTGTGGGCGGGCAGGTTTATTTCATGGCCGACCACCAGAGCGGATACTTACACCCGCGACAGTCGGGATGGTCGGACATGGAATGGCAGATCCGTAACTGGCTCTTTTTCACCTGGCTGAGTGGGGACCATCTCGTAGAGCAGTGCACGCACGCCATCGACGTGATGAACTGGGCATTCGGGACGCACCCGGTGAAGGTCCTGGCTATGGGCGGCAGACAGGTCAGGACGGCCCCGGAATACGGGAACATCTTCGACCATTTCGCCGCGGAATACGAGTTTGAAAACGGCGCGCGCGTGATGGCCATGGCGAGGCAGACCAACGGCGCCTCGGGTCGCATTGATGAAAGTATTGTCGGCACGAAGGGGACAGCCAAATGTTCGCGGGAAATCACTGGGGCAAACGCGTACAAGTACGACCGCCCGCCGGTGAATCCCCATAACCAGGAACAAGCCGATCTGATTGATTCCATACGGAGCGGCAAACCGGTCAACGAAGCCAGGCAGGTTGCCGAAAGCACCTTGACTGCAATTATGGGGCGACTCAGTGCTTATACCGGCAGAGCCTTACAGTGGGACTGGGCGATGAATACATCCAAGTTGGATTTCACATTGCCCAAGTATGAGTTGGGGGCTCATCCTGTCGATCCCGTCGCGATTCCGGGAAAGACGAAGCTGGTATAGCCCGGCTTTTATTGAGTTTCGCATGGCTAAAGGAACAGGATCGTAGGATGGGCCTTGGCCCATGACCGGCAGGCGGGACGCCTGCGCTACCTCTCATGAGCTGTGCCTTTAGCAACATGAACATCAATAAGTCCTGCAATAAGGTTCCAAGGGGTATGCGGCCGGTGGGCCGCAGCTATCTGGTTTCGCGGGGCCACTGTTCGGAAGATGTCAGGCGCAACTCCTCATCGCCCGGAGAAGGCCCCTTTTTGGCCTCAGGCGTGTTTCCCGCCATTTCTCCATTCCTTAATAATATGACGTACTGCAACGAATACCTCCGATAACCAATTCTACGGTGCCACAATCTCATAAGTAATATCTTGAAGAATTACAAGGGGTCTTTGGCATATAAATTGGTTTCATAGGTTAGGTGGTAATGACATCAGACTCAGTGAATCTGTGTTCCAAAGGAGATCAGTTTTCTCCTCTTTGTCTTGTTAAAGTTCGGAGAACTATCGCCCAGTTGGGAGCGAAGTGAGTCCCTGGTTATTACTGCCCATAACCTTCGAGCCAGGAATCAAGATTTCTGTTGACAATCAATTGATGGCGTGTTATAAAATCATAAAGGTTTAAATATATATAATCTAAACTCGTTGGTAATTCATTCCTGTGGGGGAAACGAGCAATGTATCTAAGGGTACGGTCCGGACGGTCTGGCAAGCCAGAGTTTTGGATACGTGCCTTTTTTTCTGATGCGAGGAATTCCTTCGCCGAATTCAGGGTGTGAGGGGCTCGGCAACACTGGCTAGTCCAAAAACGCGAAGTGGAGAAGAAGAATGAAATCCTATAAACAGATCTCAATGTCCATTCTTGTCTTGTCTCTGTGTCTCGCGATAGGCGCCGAAGCCTTCGCACAACCCTTCACGCTGAGCATTGATAAAGTGGGCAGCGGGTTTATCAAGGTGAATGGGTCCGGCTTCCTCCTTCCCTTCGAGGACACATTCGAGGCCGGAGACGTAGACATCGAAGCCGTGCCCGCCAGTGGTTTTTGGGAATTCATTAGCTGGTCAGGAAATCTGACCGGCTCCACCAATCCCACCACGATCACAATGGACGGGAACAAGAGTGTGACGGCCACCTTCGCCCTGGAGGAGTTTACGCTTGCAGTGTCTAAGACAGGCGACGGGCAGGTCAAGGTGGATGGGACTTTGAGGGTTGTGGATCCGACGTATGAGGAGGATTTCACGGGAGGTACGGTCGTTGGGCTCGAAGCCGTACCGGACAGTGGGTGGCTATTCAATAGATGGTCAGGAGCCCTGAACCACTTCGGCAATCCCGCTGTGATCTCAATGACCCTTGGCAGAAATGTGACGGCCAACTTCGTTGAGGGCATTCCGGTTCCCCTCGTGGTCGGCGACCCAGAAGCAACCGCAAAGGCGGCTATTTCGAGCGCGGGGCTTACTAATGGGCAGACAACGAGATCCTTCGATGGCGCCGTGCCGGAGGGCGATGTCATCAGTGTAGATCCAGACGAGGGGACCTTGCTTCTGCCCGGAGCCATCGTCTCGCTCGAGGTTTCCCTGGGTCCGTCCGTTACGGTTCCCGACGTGGTCGGCGATGATCTAGATACAGTGGCCACGCCCGCTATTACGGGCGCGAACCTCGAAGTTGGGGACGTGACGGAAGCTCCTCCAACTATCCTCGAAGAACCGAAGGACCAGGTTCTCAGTCAGGATCCTGCCGCGGGGACCGAAGTTTCACCCGAAACCGAGGTCGATCTCGTGGTTTCGATGGGCTGCGACGTTCTCTTGATCAGTGAGGGGCCGACCGTCGATGATAGAGTGGTCGATTGTGCTCAGGAGGTTGACGTCAGTGTTCTCGCGGAGGTCACCTGTCAATCGGACCCGGACCTTGTTTACCTGTGGAGCGATGACTGTGGCGGCTCTTTCGACGATCCAACGAGCCCAAACCCTGTGTGGACGGCGCCGATCAATACGGGAAATCTGACATTGCGCTGCAATTTGACTGTGGAGGTAAGTCTCGCAGGAGGCGGCGAGGGTGAGGGCGAAGGCGAGGGTGAAGGCGAAGGGGGTACCGAGGCCTCCGTCGTTGTCTCGGTGTTGTCCTGTGGCAGGTGTCCGCTGGTGATTGACGACGCGGCTGAGGGACCTGGAGAAACAACGGAAATGATTGTCCGGATAGTGGGAGCGCCAACCGAAGTCGACGCTCTGGGCTTCGATATCACATATGATCCCGCCATCCTGACGTATGATGGATTCGACAGAAGTGGAACCTTGGTGGCAAGCTGGGATTTCTTCGACATCAACGAGATAGAGCCGGGGCTCCTCCGTGTCGGCGGATTTACATTAGCGGGAGGCGAAGGCGAGGGTGAGGGCGAAGGCGAAGGCGAACAAATTGTCATACCGCCGGGAGCTAATGGGGAGTTGGTAAGGCTCGCATTCATTGTGGCGGGGGATGCAGAGGGAGGTGACACCAGTACGGTTTGTATTGAGAACCTCACTGATGACATAGCGGATTGGCAGTTCCCCGGTGTATGCTGCGGGGTGTTCACGACTGAGGGGCCCTGCTGCCGCGACGGAGATGTGAATCAGGATTGTCAGGTCACCCCGGGAGACGCGCTCCTGGCCTTCCAGGCAGTCTTTTCTCCGGAACTCCTGAATGAGTGCGAACAATTCCACGCTGACGTAATTACCCCGGAGGAGCCACCGAACATAACGGCGGGGGACGCGTTGGCGATATTCAACTTCTTCTTGGGGGATCCTGACCCTGGTTTCGACGAGATCCCATTCGGTTGTGATAGTTGTCCAGACTGAACCAGACTGAGGGAAGATCAACGATGAGACACATACCCAGTTTCTTTATTGGCATAGTGATGGTTGGCGCGGTTTTCTGTTCTTGTCAGGAAGTCGGCATGGGTCCGCCGGTTCCGTTTCTGAGTGCCGAGAGGCAGGAGTTGGAGTCTCCCTCCTCCGGAGGAACCGTCCATTACGCGGTCCGCATCGATCAAACTTCCGACCCGGTCCAGGCGTTCGGTCTTGACCTGGCATTCGATCCCTCTCAGGTGCGTTACACCGGAACGTGGGATCGGGGAGAGCTTACGAAGGGCTTCACTACAGTCGGATTGAACGAAGTTAAGAAAGGCCAGATTCGGATCGGAGGTTTCACTGGGACGGACCCAATCCCGGAAGCGTCTTCGGGGAATCTTGCTGTTCTCGAGTTTGAAGTTCTTTCTTCTGCCCCTTCGAGCCTGAGCATCGTGTCACGTGTAGACGACCTGAAAGATATGCAAGTCTCTCCGGAGTGAAGCTCGCTCTATTTAAGATGAGTATGTTGCTCCGGTCCATATACTCCAGGGAACATTGCAGGAGACGTTGTTCTCCCGATCTCCCATTTGGGTTGAGAGTTAAAAGGATCTCTACAATACGCAATAACTCTTCCTCTTGGGCGGCTGCCGCCGTTGCCGCCTGCCTTCTCTTTTCACTGTACGCGCCTCAAGCCGATGCCAATATCCGAGTCGGAAACGCCTCGGGAGGAATCGGAGCCACTGTCGAAATAGTCGTGTCGATTGAGAATGCCCCCAATTCAGTGGCCGCTCTCACGATGGATCTCGTTTACGACACCGAGTTTCTCGAATTTACAGGCTCTTTTTCCCTGGGGGAGCTGGTCAGCAACTTCACGCTCTTTAACGTTGGTGAAATAAGCCCGGGAGTTGTCCGAATCAGCGGATTCGACCTCGAAGATGGGATTTCTTCCGGGGCAAGTGGACAGCTCGTTCTACTGGAGTTTGACGTGGTGTCCTGTCCGTCCCCGGAAACGACTCTCGAAGTTCAGAATCTGCAGGATAATATCTCCGGTTGGTCGACCAGCCCCGGCACCCTTGCTTGTGGTGGCGAAGGCGAAGGCGAAGGCGAGGGTGAAGGTGAGGGCGAAGGTGAAGAGGCTCCCGTAGAGGCGGAAGCAGAGGCCGAGCCTGAAGTGCCCGGCGAGGCCGAAGCGGAAGAAGCAGAGCCCGAAGGTGAAGGTGAAGAGGCTCCCGTAGAGGCGGAAGCAGAGGCCGAACCTGAAGTGCCCGGCGAGGCCGAAGCCGAAAGCGGCGAGGGCGAAGCGGAAGAAGCGGAGCCCGAAGGTGAAGGTGAAGAGGCTCCCGTAGAGGCGGAAGCAGAGCCCGAGCCTGAAGTGCCCGGCGAGGGCGAAGGTGAGGAGGGGCCCGGCGAAGGCGAAGGTGAAGGGGAAGGCGAGGGAGAGGGAGAGCCTCCTTGTCCAGCGGTTCTGTTGGCCGCAGAAACGCCGCTTGCCGGTTATTTCAAAACAATACGAGACCTTAGAGATCGTGTTCTCATCGAGAATTCAACTGTTCTTGGACTAATAAAGACCAACTACCACCCTTCCCCATAGACACACATCCTTCCAAGATCTGCGCGATTCGAACCATCCAAGAGACCCGCCCAACATTCGGCAAACTATCCACCGCGTTACCCACGTGTTCAGGAGCCGAGAAGGAACTCGGAGTTGACAACTCGGCCCGATAATAGTATAATCACATGTGATTAGGTGATTATATGATCTCAAAGTCTGGTATATACGCGATTAAAGCCTTGATCCGACTGGTGTCGCTGCCCAAAGGGGATTTCGCAGGGGCGGCTGAGGTGGCGGAAAAGACAGGCGCGCCTAAGAATTACATGGGAAAGCTGTTTCAGCAGTTGGCGCGGGAGGGAATCCTTGTTTCCCGGAAGGGAACGGGCGGGGGATTCCGGCTGGCCCGAGAGGCGGGGGACATCTCGCTTTATCAGATTCTGGAACCGATCGACGGTCTGAGTCCGCGGAAGGATTGTTTCCTGGGGAATGAAACCTGCTCCGCCGAGGAACCGTGCTCCGCGCACCAGATGTGGGTACCGGTTCGGGATGCATATTTGGGATTCCTGAAGGGAACCACAATTGAGGCATTAGCGGCAGATAATTCCGTCCAGAATCCGAAAATCCTTAAGTTGTGATTGATACCTATTGAATGAACGCACCCGGACTTGACGGGGTTCAGTTCAAATTCCCCGTTGAAAAGTTCGTGACGATACCGTGAAAGGTGAGTTGAAGAATGGGATATAGACGATTATGGTTGGCTTTGATTGCGGTGATGGGCGCTTCTTTCCTGGTACTGGGGTATTACGGCTACGTGATTTACGTGGAGAAACCCCCTGTTCCCAAACAGGTGGTCACCTCCGAAGGGACAGTTGTATTTACGGAACAGGATATCCGGGACGGTCAAAACGTATGGCAGTCGATGGGCGGCCAGCAGATGGGGACCATATGGGGACACGGTTCGTATGTGGCCCCCGACTGGTCAGCGGACTGGATGCACAGGGAAGCGGAATTCCTTCTTGATAACTGGGCGGAAGAAGAGTACGGAGTGGCGTACGAAGAGTTGGCTGGAGAACGGCAAGCGGGGCTAAAGGCTCGTCTGAAAGAAGAGATTCGAACCAACACTTACGAACCAGGAACAGGAAATCTTATTGTTTCGGTGGATCGTGCCGAAGCGATACAGGCGACGGGGCAACATTACGCGGGGCTATTCGCTGACAATCCCGATCTGGCTGAGCTTCGAGACGCATACGCGATACCGGCGAATTCCTTGAAGACTGCCGAGCGCCGGGAGAAGCTGAACGCCTTCTTCTTCTGGGTGGCCTGGGCGTGTGGCACAAACCGGCCCGACAAAGAGATTACCTACACGAACAACTGGCCGCCGGAGCCACTGATCGACAATCGACCCACGGGTCCGACGGTGATCTGGTCAGTGCTCAGTTTTGTTCTTCTGCTGGCGGGAATCGGTGCGCTGGCCTCGTACTTTGCCTTTCAGCGACACAAGGAAGACGAGGAACACGATCTGCCTTCTGAGGACCCGCTCCTTGCCTTGAAACCGACCCCCTCCATGCTGGCCACGCTGAAATATTTCTGGATGGTTATGGCATTGATCGTGATCCAGGTGGGTCTGGGGGCCATTACTGCGCACTATGGAGTAGAGGGCACCGGATTCTACGGGATTCCTCTGGCTAAATGGCTACCTTACACCGTCACCCGAACCTGGCACACGCAGTTGGGGATTTTCTGGATAGCAACCGCTTGGCTTGCGACAGGATTATTCATGGCGCCGGCGGTTTCGGGGCTTGAACCGAAATGCCAGCGGGCGGGCGTGAATGTTCTTTTCGTATGTCTGCTGGTCATCGTCGCTGGGTCGCTCGCGGGCGAATGGCTGGGCATTCAACAGCGTCTGGGATTTGAGGCGAATTTCTGGTTTGGTCACCAAGGGTATGAATATGTGGATCTTGGCCGGTTCTGGCAATTGTTTCTTTTTGTTGGTCTCATTCTCTGGGTTTTTCTGATGGGGAGAGCCATGTGGCCAGCCTTGAAAAAAGGGAAGGAGAATCGGCATCTTCTAGGCCTTTTTCTGATTGCATCGGCGGCGATCGCGCTTTTCTATGGAGCCGGACTGATGTGGGGACGGCAAACCAACCTGGCCATGGTCGAGTACTGGCGCTGGTGGGTCGTTCACCTCTGGGTAGAAGGATTCTTCGAGGTCTTCGCGACCGTGGTTATAGCATTCCTTTTTACCCGAATGGGTCTGTTAGGGATAGCCAGCGCAACGCGTGCTGTGCTCTTCTCGACGATTATATTCCTGTCGGGAGGAATCATCGGAACATTTCACCATCTGTATTTCACGGGCACACCGATGCCCATCCTGGCGCTGGGTGCGACTTTCAGCGCGTTGGAGGTCGTCCCTCTGGTCCTGATCGGGTTCGAGGCATATGAAAACCTCACCTTAAGTCGCGCCAGGAAATGGGTTCGAGCCTATCGATGGCCGATCTATTTCTTTGTTGCGGTCGCGTTCTGGAACCTCGTGGGGGCGGGCCTGTTCGGGTTTCTCATTAACCCACCCATCGCTCTGTACTATATGCAGGGCCTCAACACGACCCCGGTCCACGCTCACACAGCGCTGTTCGGCGTTTACGGGATGCTGGGAATCGGACTGATGCTCTTCTGCCTGAAAGGACTGGCCACGCAGAACGTTTGGAAGACAACGGTTCTGGGGTATTCTTTCTGGGCCATCAATGTTGGATTGGCGCTGATGGTGTTGCTCAGCCTTCTACCCGTAGGATTGATGCAGACCTGGGCGAGCGTCGAGTATGGGATGTGGTATGCCCGGTCGGCGGAGTTTCTGCAAACGCCGGTCATGGAGACCCTTCGGTGGTTGAGGGTCATTGGGGACACAATATTCGCCACCGGCGTGATAGCCCTCGGGTGGTTTGTGTTGGGCCTGAAAACGGGATGGTCATTGACGGGAGAAAGAGAAGACGTAATCTCCAGTGAGTCCGCCATCGCCGCCATGGATTGACGAAGGCTCAGACTTTGGATAACCCGGACACAAGTTATTATACCGTTTACACTTTTCGGATGAATAGAAGGAGATAAGACAATGGATGATATCACTGCAGGCAGACAACTTGGTGAAATCGTAAACGAGCGGCTTGGCCGATCCCGAGTTATGGAAGAGTACGGCCTGGACTATTGTTGTGGCGGAAAACGCACACTTGAAGACGCTTGCGCGGAAAAGGGAATTGAGAGCAATGAAGTAATTGTGGCTCTTCGCAAGAGCGACAGGGTCTCGTTGGGGACAGCAGAAAAAGAGCGGTCGCAGGCAGGAATGGGCGAACTTGTGGACCACATAGTGGAAACTCACCATGCATATCTGCGCGAAGAACTTCCCAGACTCACGGGTCTGATAGATAAATGCGTTCAGGCGCACGAGGAAAATCATCCTGAACTGGTGCGGGTCCGTGACGTGTTCGCATCGCTGAAACTGGAGCTTGAATCGCACATGCTGAAGGAAGAACAGATACTATTTCCGATCATTAAAGAGTTGGAATCGGCGAGTGACGCGCCAAGTTTTCACTGTGGAAGCGTTAACAACCCGATTCGCATGATGGAGCACGAACATGACAATGCAGGGGAGGCGCTGTCCCGCCTCCGAGAGTTGACCAACGGATATTCGCCCCCGGAGGACGTATGCAACACATATCGCGCAATGCTGGATGCATTATCGGGGTTGGAGCTGGACCTGCATGAGCATATTCATAAGGAAAACAACATTTTATTTCCGAGAGCCAGCGCCGTGGAGTCGTCTTTGGTCGGCTCCCGATAATAAAACCATGCAGTCCGGCAACTGAACAAGGGGACTGTTCGCGATCAACGCGCAAATTAAATAGGTGACTGTCCTCTATTTGCCCTATTTGCCCGTCCCCTATTTGCCTTTACATTCTGCCCGAAGCGATCCTTCGCCCGTGGCCCAGGATGACAGGTTGCGGGATCCTTAACATCAAAAACTTTAGGTAGGACTGCTTAGTTCCTTATCCCCTGGCTGCCTTTCGCTGTCGGAATCCCTCAAGGTCAATGAAGCGCAAGAAAATACATGCCTGGCCCGTCTATATAATATAGGTCAACTATCGTTTAGTAGTTTTCAACGGTTCAGGCAGTTGAATCGAGGAATAACCCGGCACGGATTGTCGAAAATGATGATTCATCCGACGGAAGCTCCGGCACCGATAAAACAAAAGCCTTTTCGTGTTCAGCGAGCCACATTGACGCTTGGCATTTCGACCGAGCCCCAGCAGTGCCTTTGTTGGTCCAAATCAGTGTGAACGTTTTCACACGGCGGTGTGGATCCTTTGCCTTTCCGTTCAGATGGCATCGCACCACTATTCATTGACCTTCTCGCCCTGGTCAGGCGGCGACGCGAAAAGGCTGCTGTGTTGCCTTAAGGTCGGGCCCGATAACATTTTCCGACAAACCACCGACTGCTTGCAGTCGACCTGGGTTGGAAACCAAGGAATTCCCTCATCTGGGGCTGCTGATTCGGACGCAGCCCAGAGTTATTCAGATCGTATTTAAGAACCCGCTGTTGAATGCGCTGGGCGCGACTGACAGGGGTGGCTGCGTCATGATTTCAACCGGGAAAGGGGATGGGATTCGGACTTTACCTTTGTCGTCAGATCGTTGAATCCCTTCACGGGAAGATCGAGGTTGAAAGCGAATTTGGAAAGGGTGCCATTTTGCGCATGTGGCTGCCCATGGATCGGAGGGTCGGACATCAACCGAAAGCAAGGACTAAGCCATGAAGCCGCATAGAACCGTTCTTCTTGTTGATGACGAGAACGCATTCCGCGAGAATGTTGGGGAACATCTGGAGAAGCAAGGATTCAAGATCCTGCACGCTGGAGATGGGAAATCGGCTCTTGAGCAAGTCCGGAATAACCTTGTTGATGTCGCGCTCGTCGACACCTTCATGCCGGACATCGATGGAATTACGCTGCTCCCGCGGTTAAAGGACCTTGATCCCCTGATGGAAGTTGTAGTCATAGCGAGTCAGACTTCTGTTAAGTCCGCGGTGCAAGCGATGCGGAGAGGTGCATATCACTATGTTACCAAACCGGTTAAGTTGAAGGAGTTGGAATCAGTGCTTCTGCAGGCGGTTGAGAAAACGCGGCTCGCCCGGCAGAACCGCTTGTACCGCGAGGACAAACGGCATAGGCGGATGCAGGCCGCTACGGAAATTGTCGCCCATTCGCCCGCGATGAAGAGAATTGTCGAGATAGCCGAGAGGGTTGCCCAGACGGACTCTACCGTACTGATAGAAGGTGAGACGGGGACAGGCAAGGAGGTCATCGCCGAGTTCATCCATCGGAAGAGTTACCGGAAAGATGAAACTTTGTCCGTCCTGACTTGCGGTTCATTATCTGAAACTCTGCTGGACGATGAGCTTTTTGGGCACGAGAAGGGAGCATATACGGGGGCGGCGACCTCGCGGCCCGGGATAATCGAAGTGGCCGACGGAGGGACATTGCTGCTGGATGAAATCGGAGATATCCCTCCATCTGCGCAAATGCGCCTTTTGAGGTTCCTGGAGCGGGGCGTCTTCCGTCGGGTTGGTTCGACACGCGAGCAGGCGGTCGACGTCCGAATCCTGGCCGCAACGAATCGGGATCTTGAACAAGAGGTCACCCAAGGACGCTTTCGCATGGATCTTTTTCATCGACTCCTTGTCTTTCGCTTGCGACTGCCACCTCTGCGAGAAAGAACCGAAGACATCATTCCTCTCGCAGAATGTTTTCTATCCAGCCTTGCAGGCCCAGGCTGTCCGGCCCCAGCACTTAGTGAGGGGGCGCGGGCAGCGCTACTGGCCCATTCCTGGCCTGGCAACGTGCGTGAGCTGGCGCACACCATTGAGAGAGCTGTCTTTTCAGTTCAAATGGCCGACACGGATGAGATAGAGCCCGCCGCGCATCTGAGGTTGCCGGTCTGGCAGAAGCGAGAGGGCTTGCTGGTTACGCTGAAAGAGGCTGAAAGGCGACACGTCCTGGCTGTTTTGGATCACTTTGGAAACAATCGCCAAAAGGCAGCCGAAGTGCTCGGTGTCAGTGAACGCCACCTGTACCGTTTGATCCGGCAATTCAACCAAGGGACCGAGCAGGGACCAGCCAGGCCAGGATCATTGAGTCCCAACCCTGACACTTATGTCAGACACACCTGACATGAGACTGGACTGACGTAACTTCTTTCTCCGGAAAGAGAATAGAAACCCGCCTCGAGCCTCAAGGCGACTTCCAATGTCAGGTCATCACCACCCTGGCATCTGACCAGTTCCTATCATCTTTACCTCGTAAACTCAAATGTTTCAGCAGTCACGGGACGGCACGGCTATATCCCTGGTGCCCGGCATGATCGTTGCGATTGTTCAGCGGTCGGGATCTCTAAAACTGTAAATGAATCATCGCAGATATCGAGGACGACTGTCTCTCTACTATTGACGCTCGGTTTGTTGTTTTGTCGCGATCATGTTTCTGGAAGTACTGGGATGACAAAATGTTAAAGAGATTGTTTCGTCGCGGACTCCTCGCAATGACGCTAAGGAGACCCGGGTTTACGGTCTGGGGGTTTGGGGTTTGAACGAGTCGGCGAGTGACGTGGCCATCTCAATTTCAGCCGTCGTAGCCAAGGCTACTTTGGCGAAGTCGGCCTGCGCAAATCTGCGTCATCTGCGGACCAGGGATATTTGGATGCGGCTTTGCCGCGCTGTGTCCTTCCGTTTTAGCCGCCAAACCACTAAGTATACTTCCCCGGAGGTAAGTGAACAATTAACGGAGCTTTGGTCTTAGTTTCCTGGTTGCACCGGAGGACCGACCTAAATAGATTTGTTGCCCCGAAGGGGCGGGCGGCGCCCCGCGCACCTGGAGGAAAAACGCCGTGTTCTCGAGGCTCTCAATGCGGATACCAACAATTACATTCTAAAGCCCTTTCAGCCGAGGGCTAGTTTGGCGAAGATCCGGGAGGTTATTTGTATGCCTCCATCCTGCTTGCCGCGGAAGATGTGGGCGGGACTGTTGCAAGGACAATGTATCTATACATGTCGGAAGGAATCACAGTCATCAAATCAGTAGGCCGGGAGGTGGAGTTGTGAAGCACTCCTTCGTTTTGACTCAAGACAGGCGAAACGAAATTCTGTCCAAAGTTTCGTCCGTACCCTCATTGCCCGGTTCGGCGACCCAGGCGATCCAGCTCCTGCAGGATCCTGACGTCGACATGGAAGAGTTGGCGAGGGTCATCGAATACGACCCGGGATTGACTGCAAACTTACTGCGATTGGTGAACTCACCCTACTTCGGGACGCCTCGGTCAGCCAGTTCGGTCAAGGAGGCCCTCGTCCGGCTGGGGACGAACGACTTTTTCCAATTAGTGGTGGCCTCAGCGGTGGCGCCGATGCTGCGACTCGCCGTCAAGGGATACGAGCTCCCTCCTGACGATCTGTGGGAACATTCCGTTGCTGTGGCCATCGGCTCAGGTGAATTGGCGGCAGTGCTGGGGCTCACACCGCCCGACCACACATTCACCGCAGGCCTGTTGCACGACATCGGCAAGATCCTCCTCGGAACATTTGTGGAGGTAGATGCTCTTCCTATTATGGAAATTGCCCTTGAAGGAGGAGTTCCTTTCGAGGTGGCCGAACAGCAGGTGTTGGGGATTGATCATGCCGAGGTGGGCGCCTTCCTGCTCGAGAGCTGGAACCTCCCGCCGTGTATTGTGGAAGCAGTCCAGTGGCACCACATGCCGGAGTGTTTTCCTGGAGACTCGCCGGTGGTGGACCTGATTCATATCGCCGACGCTCTCTCAATGATAGAGGGGATTGGAACGGGTAGCGACGGGCTACACTACCGTCTTTCCGGCCAGGCGGCAAAACGCCTGAATCTAAAGCCCCAAATTATGGAGGCCGTCGGTTGTAAGGTCTTGGCCCGCCTGGACGAACTGGGTGACTTGTTCACCGCAAGCATTCAGAGGTGATCGGTATGGCTCTAATAGACGGACCAGTCGGCGCGCCACCGTGAAAATAACCCAACGCCAACTCGAAGCATATTGACCAAAGAGATGAACCGATGAGCGAATTCAACAAGATTTGCGACCGTCCCGTTCCCTTACCGTTATATGTATGGGTGCTGGTGTTGGCGTGGACAGGAATCGTGGAGGCATTCTGTGTTCTAGATATTCTCGGTCTACTTCAAGTTCGAACCTCGACAAGCGGATTAGCGATACACGCCTTGTCCTATGGGGTGCTGTGGATTCTAGGGATTGGCGGTATCGGCTGGGGATCGCACAGGCTGGGACGACGTATCCATGCTCACCTTCGGGCCCAGAGTGAGCTTCGGGCCTCGGAAGAACTTCACCGGTTCATTCTCGGGAGCATTTCAGACGCAGTCTTCGTAACCGATCATGGCGGCAAAATCACATATATTTGCCCAAATGTGGATGTCATGTTCGGTTCCTCCCTTGAAGAAGTTCAAGAGATGGGAAATATTGGGAAGCTATTAGGAGAAAACCTTTTTGACAGGACCGAATTGGAGACGTTGGGAGAAATTCAGAATATAGAGCGGGAGATTACAGACAAATTCGGCAGAAAACATACGCTCCTGGTGAACGTTAAGCGCGTATCTAGCGAAAACGGCAATGTTCTTTTCACCTGTCGCGATATCACAGGCCGGAAGGAGACGGAGGAGGAGCTGGAAGCATATAAAGAGCAACTGGAAGCCTTGGTGTCGGATCGCACGAAGAAGCTCACTGCCGTCAACCAAGAACTAGAGGCCTTTTGCTACTCCGTCTCCCACGACCTGCGGGCTCCGCTCAGGGGTATCAACGAGTTCAGCAAGGCGCTCGTGGAAGAGTATGGCGATAAGCTGGATGTACAAGGGGCAGAGTACTTGAAAAGAATTCAAAAGGCCACGAGCCGAGGGGGGGAACTCATCGATGATCTGCTCAATCTCTCACGCATGTCACGTTCCGAGATGCGCGACGAGAAAGTCAACATGAGCGCACTGGCCGAGACAGTTGTCGAAGACATTCAGCAAACGGAGCCGAAACGCGAAGTCGAGTTCATCATCGCGCCGGGACTAGTAGTAACTGGCGACACGCATCTACTGAAGGTAGTATTGGAAAATCTCGTTGGAAACGCCTGGAAGTTCACAGGAAAGGCATTTCACGCCCGAATTGAATTAGGCGCCACGGAGGCAGAAGGGCAGCTGGCCTATTTCGTGCGTGACAATGGGGCGGGCTTTGACATGACTTATGTGGACAAACTCTTCCATCCGTTTCAGCGCCTGCATGCGGCGAATGAGTTCGAGGGCACGGGGATTGGACTAGCTACTGTGAAGCGCATCATTCGCCGCCACGGCGGCAGGGTATGGGCCGAAAGCACAGCGGGACAGGGCTCGACATTTTATTTCACCCTTGAGCCGGCTAATACCTGGAGATTCAGGACAGATGGGGAATGCGAAAGGGAGGTAGAAGTTGCCGAACAAGAAGTTCCTTCTAATAGAGGATGATCCTGACGGCGAGGCGCGGAGGGAGTGACATCTTCATGGGCACACCGCTTCGTATCTTAATTGTCGACGATTCTGAAGACGATGCCGCTTTGCTGGTGCGAGATCTGCGCGGTGGTGGCTATAAGCCCATTTCCAGGCGCGTCGATACCGCCGACGCCATGTCTGCCGCCCTGCACGAAAAAACGTGGGATCTGATCATCTCCGACTATGTCATGCCGACGTTCAGTGGCATTGCGGCCTTGGAACTGTTGAAAGAACGCGGCCTCGACATTCCGTTCATCATTGTGTCAGGGGCAATCGGCGAGGAAACCGCGGCGGCAGCCATGCGCGCCGGCGCTGATGACTATATTATGAAAGATAATCTGATGCGGCTGATCCCTGCCGTTGAACGTGAATTGGGCGAGGCAAGAGACCGTCTTGCCAAACGCTCGCTGGAGGAGAGACTACGGGAAAGCGAGGAGAAATATCGTGGAATTTTCGAAAATTCCAGAGATGTGATCTACATTACGGATGAGGCCTGGAACTTTGTTGATGTGAACCAAGCAGCGTCGGAACTCCTTGGTTATACCGAGGAGGATTTCTCAGCTCTAGGTGTTCCGGGGGTTTTCGCTGATCCCCTGCAATGGGACATCTTTCAGCAGGAGTTGAAAGCGAACGGTTACATTAGGGATTTCGAGGTGAAGTTGCGCAAGAAAGATGGGGCAAAGATTAATTGCCTGGCCACATCCACTGTGAGGCGGACCGATGGCGGCAGGATCCTGGGATATCAAGGCATCCTCTACAACATCACCGATCGCAAAAAGGCAGAGGAAGAACGCGCCCGCCTTTCTTTGGCTATCGAGCAGGCGGCGGAGTCTATCATCATCACCGACACGGACGCAAAAATCCTTTATGTCAATCCCGCTTTCGAGAAAATCAGCGGATACGGCCGAGAAGAAGTCATGGGCGAAAACCCGCGCATCCTGAATAGCGGTTTGCAAGACAAGGCCTTCTATCGGGATATGTGGGACACATTGAACCGCGGCAAGGTGTGGTCAGGCCATTTCAAGAACAAGCGGAAAGACGGGAGCCTGTATGAGGAGGAGGCGACCATCTCCCCGGTGTTCGATCCCTCGGGGTGGCTGGTCAACTATGTTGCGGTGAAGCGTGATGTAACTTATGAAAAGGAGATCGAAGAGCAATTGCGCCAAGCACAGAAGTTAGAAGCCGTCGGGCGACTGGCAGGAGGAATCGCCCACGATTTTAACAACATCTTAACCGTTATCATGCTGCACTGCGAGGCCTCCCTGGTACGCCTTGACACGGATGATCCGTTTTTTCAGAATGTCGAGGAGATTATGAATGCTGCAGAGCGAGCCGCCTCGCTGATTAGCCAGCTCCTCGCCTTCAGCCGCCGGCGGATAGTTCAACCAGAAGTGCTCAACCTCAATACAGTGGTCGCCGACATGCACGAGATGTTGCGGCGATTAATCGGCGAGGATATTGAACTGCTCATCTGTCGATCCCCGTCGTTGGGAAATGTGAAGGTTGAACACAGGCAGATGCAGCAAGTGATTATGAATCTTGCCGTCAATGCCCGCGACGCCATGCCTCGGGGCGGAAAGCTCACTTTGGACACAATGAACGTCGATCTCGACGATGCGGGTGAGGTCGGACGCCTCGCGTTCAAGCCCGGTTCTTACGTAATGCTGTCGGTAAGTGACACGGGTGAAGGCATGGATGAGGTAACCCAGGCTCGTATTTTCGAACCCTTCTTCAGCACCAAGAAGGAAGGTGAGGGGACCGGGCTGGGTCTGTCAACCGTGTACGGGATCATCAAACAGGGTGGTGGTGACATCTGTGTCGCTAGTGCGCCCGGTCAAGGGAGCACATTCAAAATCTACCTTCCCCGTGTTGAAGAACCCGCCGAAGTGTCTGATCGGAAGGACATGCAGATCTCTTTCTGTCAGGGCACCGAAACTATCCTTCTGGTGGAGGATGAAGAGCCCCTGAGAAGGATAACTCGAGAAATCTTGGAAGTGAGCGGATACCGCGTCTTAGATGCGGGCGATGGCTGCGAGGCCCTTCTGGCCTCCCAACGGTACCGGGGCTCAGTCCACTTGTTGTTGACTGACGTGGTGATGCCACATATGAATGGAATCGAGTTGGCCAAACGTTTGGCCCCATTTCATCCCGAGATGAAGGTTTTATACATCTCTGGCTACCCGGAGAACTCCCACATCCCGGAGATTGTGCTGGACGCCGGCTCCGCTTTTCTCAAGAAACCCTTCCGGCCCGAAGTCGCTCTCCAAAAGATACGCCAGTTGCTCGATGAACCGCGGAAGGAAGGGGAATGAACATTCACGTTGCGCAATGGGGGGGCCGAACAGGCGCGGGTCAGGTCCCACAGAACTCCCTCAGTTGCTGACTTGGACCACGTGTCTGCCTCGCCGCCACCGCTAAAAGCGGATCCAGGCCAGTTCGTCGCGGTCGTTCAAATCCTCATAGCCCAACGCCAACGTCCCCCCGTTTTTTGGGATTATCCTGGGCGGAAGGGCATGATTGGCGGGTGCTCCGGTAGCAATCGCCAAAAGACCGCCGAAGCGCTCGGTCTCAGCAACCATCATCCCCCGGGATCTTTTCACCGCGCCCCTGACACAAATGTCAGATATGCATGACCTGAGATTGATCGGATGTAACCCCCATCTCCGCAATGAGATCAGAATCCTTCCCGCAGTGCAAGCGCGATTCTATAGGTCAGGTCCTCCCTGCCTGCGCATCGAACCGTCTCGTCGGTCTTTCCTTCACAACTCCTGCAATTCCTGGAACTAACAGAACGGCTTCCCGCCGCACGACCTTCCATTGTTGCCCGGCATGGTGTTTGCGCTTGTTCAACATTCGAGATTCCCAAAACAATGGATATACAAAGATAAACCGATTAGCGCCATGCGCCAATCTGTTTCAGCAAGGGAGCGACCCATGGGCGAATCGTTACGATCCGCCTGGGACAACCTCGAGGCCCTTCGGCACGGGCAGACGCCGCATGAGAACAATCGCCGTAGCCAACCAGAAGGGTGGCGTGGCCAAAACCACTACGGTGGTCAATCTGGCTGCGGAAATGGCTCGCCTGCGTCAGCGAGTGCTTGTGCTTGACTTTGATCCCCAGCATGCGGCGACGAGTTCAATTTTTGGGAACGTCGAGTTTGAACTTTCGGCCTATGATTTGCTCTTCAATAACGTGACAGCCGAGACCCTGATCCAGCCATCCCCCACCTTTGGTGTAGATGTGATCCCGTCGGACATATTGCTGTCCAGGGCTGAATTGCGTTTGGCATCGGTAAGGGGGCGTGAAAAGGCCCTTGCCAACAGCCTTGTCAAGCTAAAGCTCGAATACGACCTCTGTATTATCGACACTTCGCCGACATTGGGATTGTTGTTGATCACTACGCTCGTGGCGGCTGATGAGGTGTTGGTACCAATTTGTCCGGACTATTTTTCTCTCAAGGGCATCCGACTGCTCGAAGAAACCATGCATACTGTGCGCCAAAGGCTCGGCACGCGCTTGAGCCTCTTGGGCGTTCTGGTGACACGGAACAAGAAACGGGTCATCGTGGATTCCGCTCTGGATGTCATTGTCGAGTACTTTGGGAAGAAACTATTCGAGACAATGATCCCTGAAAACATCTGTGTTGAAGAGGCCCACAATGTCCATCTTCCATTGTGGAAATACGACCCCAAGTGTAAAGCGGCACTTGCATATCGAGAACTTGCAAAGGAGGTTGTCCGATGCCTAAAAGTATAGGGAATAAGCGCGCGGCAAAGAAGAGGCCTGCGCGGACCAGAAAAAGGAAAGTAATCGACGACCCACTTCTTGAGGCCACCGCAGAGATTGGGGACAGCGAAGAAGAAATCGCGGAAGCTCCGAGCCAGGCGGCCCTAAAGGGGGAGACGGAACCCAAGGGTGCATCCCCGGATTCCAGGCGCATTCGCGCGTTGGAAAGGCGCAACAAGGAGCTCCTCGTGCGCATCAGAGAACTCGAACTCGAATGCATGAAGGGCCATGGAGAAGACGCCGAGCCTGCGGGCGGTGTTGAGGACCTTCCCGAGGAGAGCGAAGGCATCCTGTATATCGTTAAGAATCTTGAGGCACAACTTGATAATGTCTTTGCGCTGAAAGAAGCCCTGGACGCTGACCTCGCCGGCACGCAGGCAAAGCTGGTTAGAGAAACGACCGTGGGCAACGAACTCCGAGCGCGCATGCAACTGCTCGAGGCCCGGTCTTCCCTGCTGGACCAGTTGCAGGACGAACTGTCATTCGTCGAAGAAGAACGGGCCGAAACTGTGCGGAAGCTTGAGAATAAGGAAGCCCAACTCGACCGGGTCACCACGGAAAGGAACCTGCTCACGGAGCAGATGGTTGCCGCGGATGCGCGCATCGGCGGCCTCGAACAGGCAAAGGTCAATTTGGAAGCGGAGGTGCTCAATCTGAGCGAAACAGTTGTTGATCTGGGCAATATCCGCAAAGACCTCGCGCAGGCGAACAACGCACGCGAAGAATTGATACCGCAAGTGAAGGATCTCACGGGCCGGCTGGACGCCAGTGAGACCTCCAGAAAAGCGCTTGAACTCGATTTGACCACGACCAAAGACAGAGTGTCAGAACTGCAGGAAGATCTCGATGAGGAGCGGGAGAAGCTTGGCGCCACCCAAGCCTCCCTCGCAGGTGTGCGCAACCAGCAAGAAGAGCAGCAGATCGAGAACAGAGACTTGAAGGAAGCCAAACGGCGCCTCGAAGGCGAAGTGAAAGCGCTGACAGCGAAGCACGAAGCCGCCGGCACCGAACTCGAGGCGACGAAGAGGACGTTGCACGAAATACACAGTGCGGCCACGCAGACAACCAAACGCATTCACAAGCGTTACTACGATTCCTCCAAGACCCAAAAGGACTAACGAGCCTTTCAACTCTGCGGCGCAGTGCTTGTCGGCGACGGAGACTTCACAGGATGACCGTTGAAGCCCTCAGAATTAGCGGGGTGGCGGAAAAGAAAAAGATAGCCCTCATCGGCCTTCCCAATACGGGCAAGAGCCTGATCTTCAGGCATCTTACGGGCGACTATGCGGTGGTCGCCAATTATCCGTTCACCACGGTGGAAGTCAAACGAAAAGACTGCCGCATGAACGGCTGTTCCTGTCAAGTAATTGACACACCGGGCCTCCATTGTTTGAGAACTCATTCGGAGGAAGAGCTTGCCATACGGAACCTGATTGTTCACGAGCGGCCCGACCTTATCCTCCAGTGTGTCGATGCCAACCAATTGAAGCAGTCCCTCACATTGACCGGAGATCTGTTGGAACTGGGCATCCCCATGGTCGTCTCCCTCAACGCCATAGATGAGACCACCAGAAAGGGGATGTGGATCGACAGTAGTGCCTTGTCTCATCTGCTCGGCGTCCCCGTTATCGAAACCATTGCTACTCAAGGACATGGCATTAACGAATTAAGAAAGGCCCTGGTAAACGCAAACACACCACCGCTTCCGGTCCGATACGGAGATACCATAGAAGACGCGTTATCCGATATGCAAGATCTCCTTGCAGATGGAATTCCCGATACGCGCAAGATTGCGCTGCTCATGTGCATGGGGGATGCCTTCATCGAACAGTCCATTGGCGGCCCCCCCGGAGCGCCCGATATCGGGAAACTGAAGACGCGCGTGAAGAAACTCGGTCTGCAGTTGCGCGGCGACGTGGCTACCATCATCACCCGCACGATGAGCCTGTGGGTAGACGAAATCGCCGGAAAAATAACAAAGCAGCAGAAGGTCCGTCCCACCCAGTTCAGCAACACCTTTGGCCATCTCTGCCGGCACCCCATATTCGGTATTCCCATAGCGCTGTTCTTTTTGATGGCCACATACTACCTCGTGGTCTATGTGGCCGGGGCGCTCGCGTACGCCCTTGACACATTCCTGGCCGCGCCCGTTATCAGCCTCGTCGCCAATGTGATACCCGCCGGTTTTTGGAATGACCTGGTCGTGGGCGAGGATTACGGATTGCTGACATGGGGGTTGTTCACTGCGATCTGCACTGTATTGCCGATTCTATCGGTCTTCTTCCTGATGTTCGGGTTCCTGGAAGATATTGGCTACATTCCGAATCTGTGTGTTCTATCAAAACGGGTATTCGAGAAGGTAGGACTCAGCGGCAAGGCCATCATGTCACTCGTATTGGGATTCGGCTGCAAGACCATGGCCACGTTGACCACTTTGGGGCTGCCGCGCAAAGAGAAACTCATCGCCGTGTATCTGATTGCTTTTTCCATCCCGTGTTCGGCTCAGATGGGACTCAGCATGGGGCTTTTGGGTCGCCATGCCGTTTGGGCTCTCCTGATAACCTTTGGGGCCTTGGTCGTTGTTGAGATACTGGCCGGTCTTGTCCTTACGAGGATCATCCCCGACGACGAAAGGTCCGATTTCATCCAAGAACTTCCGCTTATGCGCCTGCCAAGTCCAAAGGCCGTAGTCATCAAGACTTACTACCGACTGTACTGGTTCCTGAAAGAAGCGGTGCCTATTTTCCTCTCGGCGGCATTGGTATTTTTTCTTGTTAACAAGATCGGTCTTCTCGACGCCATCAAGGTTGCGTTGCAGCCGCTCATCGTCAATTGGCTGGGTATGCCCTTGGACATTGTGGATGCGCTTATCCTGTGTCTTGCGCGCCATGAAGCCGCGACCGGCGTCCTAATACAGATGGCCGATGCCGGCGAGCTTGACGCTATCCAGTGTGTGGTGGCCGTGTTCTTAACGACGATGTTCGTCCCCTGCTTTAACAACATTATCTCAATGTGCAAGATGGTCGGGGTGAAAACCGGGCTGTTGATGATTGTCGTCATAAATGGATCCGCCTTCCTCTTGGCGGGTTTACTTTACTGGACCCTCGTATTTTTGAAGGAGATAATCGTATGAGCAACAAGCGAGATGAGTACTTGGAAGCGCTTTTCTGCTTGAAGGAACAAGGCAGAGATTCGGTAGAGGACCTGCGAACCATTCTGGATATCCCATTCGAAGGCGAAGTGATCGATAGACTTGTTTCAGATAATCTGGCTGTGTTCGACAGCCAAAACAGGGTGGCTGCCTTAACGGAAGAGGGCCTGGCGAGCGCGCGGGAATTAGTCCGCAAACATAGGCTTGCCGAGCGACTGCTCCATGACGTGCTGAGAGTCCAGGGCAAGAGCTTTGAAGGCGAGGCCTGTGTATTTGAACATCTGATGGCGCCCCAACTCGTAGAGGGTATTTGTACGCTCCTGGGCCACCCCCGTGACTGTCCCCATGGACTCCCTATTCCTGAGGGCGAGTGCTGCAAGCGCAATGAGATGATGGTGCCCACCTCAGTGGCACACTTGACGAACCTAGCGGTGAGCCAAACAGGCCACGTCGCATATATCAATTGCCAAGATGATGCCCAACTGCATCGGTTGAACGGACTGCAACTCAAGCCGGGTGTGGAAATCACATTACACCAGAAATACCCCTCGTACGTTGTCGAATGTGAAGGCGGAATGATAGCCCTCGACGAACTGATCGCCAACAATATCTGCATCTGGAAGATACCAGCCGATGGCCATCAGGGCGTTGACAGCCATGAGGAGAGGGCCCTGGGAAAAAGCAAGAAGGGACGATTCTGGCAACGTAGACGAGAATCGTCGTCTGGCGCCAGCAGCTATTAGCCCGCATATTTCACAGCCCCTCCCGCTTTTAGGGATTATCCTGGGCGGAAGGGCATGATTGGCAGGCGCTCCGGTAGCAATCGCCAAAAGATTGCCGAAGCGCTCGGTCTCAGCAACCATCATCCCCCGGGATCTTTCCACCGCGCCCCTGACACAAATGTCAGATA
>SDBV01000917.1_pt1 | contig 43069 bp, 40 predicted proteins | sample 2277081 | NCBI WGS metagenome assembly SDBV01 (sample SAMN10402039, study PRJNA504765) | marine sediment metagenome | isolation source: marine sediment core GS10_PC15, 223 cmbsf | place: Arctic Ocean: Southern Knipovich Ridge | collected 2010
CTTAAGAGACCGCTCAGGACAGGCTCCGTGAAGAATCTTTTTATTTCATTGGTTATCAACATTATAAGATTTTTCGTTTCACTCAAAATGACAGCTAAAAGTTAGTTTTGCAAAGGACTCTATCATTAATATAAATTCGTATATTAGTATCGTACATTAGTATTATGAAAAAAGCTCTTTTTTTTGAAAACATTGAAAATAATAAGATTCAATGTAAATTATGTCCGCATAATTGTATTATTAATGAAGGAAAAACAGGTGTTTGCAGAGTAAGAAAAAATATCAATGCTCAATTGTATTCCGAAAATTATGAAAAAGTATCGGCGCTTCATTTTGACCCTGTAGAGAAAAAACCTTTTTACCATTTTTATCCCGGAACAATTATATTATCTATTGGCAGTGTTGGTTGCAATTTACGTTGTAAATTCTGCCAGAACTGGGAAATTTCTCAAACGTCTGCTGCAGATTATCCATCTTTAAATAACTATACTGTTGAAGATATACTAAAAATAGCATTAAAGAAGACAGATAATATAGGAATTTCATATACTTATAATGAACCCACAGTATGGTATGAGTATATGCTTGATATAGCAAAACAGGCAAAGGAGAAGAAGCTAAAAAATGTAATGGTTACCAATGGTTATATAAATCAAGAACCTCTTATTGAGCTAATTCCATATATGGATGCTTTTAGCGTTGACCTGAAAGCTTTTACAGAAGATTTTTACAAGAATGTATCATCAGCTAAACTGGAACCTGTAAAAAAAAGTTTGAAATTAATAAAAGAACATAACAGGCATCTTGAAATAACAAATCTTGTGGTTCCAACCTTAAATGATAATGAGAAAATATTTACAGAAATGGTACAATGGATAGCTGAAGAAACAGGTAAAAATACTGTTTTGCATTTATCAAGGTATTTTCCTGTATATAAATGCATGATTGAACAAACCCCGGTATCTAAACTTTTACAGTTCTATGAAATAGCAAAGAAACATTTGAATTACGTTTATCTGGGAAATGTAATAGCTGCCGAAGGAAAAAATACTTACTGCATTAAATGCAAAAAACCGGTTATAAAAAGAGATGGGTATTTTACAGAAAAAACAGGGATAGATGATGATGGAAACTGTAAGTATTGTGGGAATAATGTTATAAAGGAAATAGAATAATGGTTAAATTGTTATCAACAGATAGGGATGACATCGCTTTAAGCGATGTCATCCCTTAACGATAACTTTATAAACTTTAAATGCTATGAAAACAAGGAAACCAGCGGTTGCCGGACAATTTTATCCTGATGATAAAAATGAGCTTATTGATTTGTTAAACTCTATTTATGAAAAAGAAAAATCCAGAATTGATACAGATTTATCAGAAAAAAAAATAATTGGAGGAGTTGTTCCACATGCCGGATATATCTATTCCGGCTATGAAGCAATACATTTTTTTGAGATTATTAAAAATTCTAAACAAAAATATGATACAATATTTATTATAAATCCAAATCACTCAGGATATGGCGCTGAGATAGCTCTTGATGATAACGATTACTGGGAAACTCCTCTGGGAAAAGTTGAATTAGATAAAGATTTTCTTAATGCTTGTAATTTACCTGTATCCGGTGTTGCACATAAATATGAACACTCAGGGGAAGTTATGCTACCTTTTCTGCAATATACATTAGATTATACATATAAAATTGTCCCTGTTACAATCTCAAAACAAAATTATGAAAATGCAAAAAAGGTAGCTAATGCTATTTATGATGCAAATAAAATACTGAATAAAAAAATTCTGCTCATCGCTTCCTCTGATTTTTCTCATTATGTTGAGCCAAAAATTGGGGAGAAGCTGGATAATTTTGTTTTAGAAGAAATATTAAGCTTAAATTCACCAGGAATTTACAAGGCAATTGTAGAAAAAAATATATCCGTATGCGGATATGGTCCTATTATGGCTTTAGTAGAATATACCAGGCTGATTTCCCCCGATTCTGAAGCAAAAATATTAAGAAAAGGACATTCAGGAGAGATTATGCCATCTGATGAGGTGGTTGACTATGTATCTATTTTATTTTTTAAAGATTAATGAGAACACAAACTCTATTATTCACTCTGTTTTTTATTATATCAATCAAATTATTCCCACAGGAAAAATATACTCAAACTATCAGAGGGACTATTGTTGATATGCACTCTGAAATTTCTTTAGCCGGTGCTACAGTTGTTTTATTGGGCACTACCCCTCCGGTTGGCACAATCACAAACGAAAATGGTGAGTTCAGATTAGAAAATGTCCCTGTTGGAAGACAGGGAATCCAGATAAGCTATATCGGATACAGTACGGTTACATTATCAAGCTTAATCCTGAAATCCGGTAAAGAACTGGTGCTGAATATTAAAATGGAAGAAAAAGTAATTACAACTGATGAGGTAGTTGTGAAAGCTTATAGCAGAAAAGACCAGCCGATTAATGAAATGGCAATGATAAGTGCACGTTCGTTTACTGTTGAAGAAACAGAACGGTATGCAGGCAGCTGGTATGACCCTTCGCGAATGGCGGCAAATTATGCAGGGGTGATGGCTGCAGGCGACCAGCGAAACGATATTATTATCCGTGGCAATTCACCTATAGGTTTATTATGGCGATTAGACGGAATTAATATTCCAAACCCTAATCATTTCGGAGCATTAGGAACAACCGGCGGTCCAATGAGCATATTGGATAATACTTTACTGGATAATTCCGACTTTTTTACAGGCGCCTTTCCTGCTGAATATGGTAATGCACTCTCAGGTGCATTTGATTTACAAATGCGTTCGGGAAATAACGAAAAAAGAGAATATACAGCACAAATCGGCTTTGATGGTGTTGAATTTGGACTTGAAGGTCCTTTCTCTGAAACTTCAAAAGCTTCCTATCTTGCAAATTACAGATATTCTACCATGGCTGGTTTTGATGCTCTGGGTATTAATTTCGGTGTAGTAGGCACTCCTGAATATCAGGATTTATCTTTTAAAATTAATGTGCCGGGAACAAAGCTCGGACGCTTTTCCATCTTTGGTGTTGGCGGACTCAGCCATTTTGAGCTGCTTGAAAGTAAGCAAAAATCCGAAAGCTGGACCTTTGGCACATCCGGTGCTGATATAGTTTATGGCTCTGATATGGGTGTAGTCGGCTTATCACATACCTGCTTTTTAAATCCCACAAAATTCGGCAACACAAGAATCAAAACGAATATTGCCGTTTCCGGAACAAGAACAATAGTACAGGCAGATTCTATTAATAACGTTGATAATTCACCAACTCTCTTTTATGGTGATAAGTTTACAGAAGTAAAATACTCTGTTTCTTCACAAATTAAGAAAAAATTTAATGCTAAAAATAATTTTAGCATAGGGGGTACAATAGACTGGTTCAATGTTAATTATTCCGACAGTACATCTATTTATGGTAACGGATTTACAAAATTAACCGATACTAAAGGCGAATTGGGCTTAATTCAGGCATTTACTCAATGGCAGCATAAATTTTCCGATGTCCTTATTTTGTATAGCGGAATTCATTTCCAGAAATTTACTTTAAACAATAGTTCTACACTTGAACCAAGACTAAGCTTAAAATGGAACTTTTTAGCTAATCAATCTTTATGCCTGGGTTTTGGAATGCATAGCCAGCTACAGCCGCGTTTATTTTATTTTACACAAACTCATCTAAATGATGGAACGATTATTAAAACAAATAAAAATTTAGACTTCTCAAAAAGCAATCAATTGGTTCTTGGATATGATTATTTGCTCAATCCTAATTTGAGGATTAAAATAGAAACCTACTACCAGTATTTATATGATATTCCTGTTGAACAAAAAGAATCAACGTTTTCGTTAATGAATTACGGAGCTGATTTTTATTTGAACAGGGTTGACAGTCTTGTAAATGAAGGAACAGGAAAAAATTACGGTATTGAACTGACTTTTGAAAAATTCTTTTATAAAAATTATTACTTTCTTATTACTGCTTCATTATTCGATTCAAAATATACAGCAAGTGATGGAATAGAACGAAATTCAGCTTTTGCCTCTAATTATGTTTTTAACATCCTTGGTGGGTATGAATTCAAGGTAGGAAAACATCATCTTGTATCTGTTAATTTAAAAGCAGTTAGGGCGGGTGGTAAACGTTATATACCTATAGATTTAGAAAAATCAATAAATAACACCTATATTGAATATGTTTATACAGGAAAAACAATATATGATTACGACAGAGCTTATGAACAAAGATATGACGATTATTACAGAATTGATGCAAGATTTACTTTTAAAATAAACAGACCTAAGTTTAACACAGAATTAGCAATTGATATTCAAAATATTACAAATCATAAGAATATCTTTATGGAAACCTTTAATTCAAATTTAAATGAAATAAAAACAGATTATCAATTAGGGGTATTTCCGTTAGTGTTGTTGAGGGTTCAGTTTTAGATAATAATTAAAAACATTTATCTCGCAAAGGCGCAAAGAACGCAAAGAAAATTATTATGACCGAATAAACTTTGTGGATAAAACTTTATAAACTACATAGAAAATAACTTTTTGCTTTTCAAATTTAACAAATATTTATCAGTATTATATTTTTTATTATTAATTTTTTTATTACTATTTTTGTATTTAAAAATAAAGTATAAAGAATGTAAAAAGTCCGTTTGATGGATTATAAAAATATAAAAGCTACCGCAAAAAGTAACTAATATATGACTATATAGTTTGTAAAAGTTACCTTTTAGATCAAATGGTAACTGTATTAACGAGTTGCTATTTTGGAAAGTAATTTGAAGTGTGTTTTTTTAATTATAGAATTCCTATAAAGATGTCTTAAACATTTGATTCGTTAAAATAATATAATTATGATAAAGTCTTTAATCTTTACATTTTCTTTTCTATTCTTGATTTCTCTTTTTTCAAATTCTCAAAGTTTTGACTATAAAAATAGATTAATCAAAACTGATGAAGATTTACGATATTGTTCTTTTTATTTTTTTTCATATGAAAACAATACTTCTCTCTCTTCACAAAGAGGAACTTCTTATTTCTTTTATTCAAAAAAGATTAATAAGTTATTTTTAGTGACAAACATTCACTTATTAAAACAAATTGAAAAAATAGGAGTGTTTATAGCAAAAAAAGATACAAATGGCAACCCTGACAATTCTAAAATTTTACAATTTAGTATATTCACAAAAAATAGAATGTTACATGAAAATGAGAATGACTTATGCTTAATTGATTTAACTGACTATACAGATACATTATCTAAATATTACTTTAAATGCTTTAATGAAGATAATATTCCTTGCAAAAAAGAAAATGAAAATTTTTCATTTAAAGACGACTTATATTGTATTGGCTATTCTTATTCTCTTATTGATATAAATAATGGTTTGCCCATAGTTCTGAAAGGCTCTTTAGCAACATTACCAAAATTTGACTTCATGAATCAAAAACAATTTGTTATAAACTGTTCAAATAGACAAGGTAGTAGTGGCTCGCCGATTGTGCTAAACAAAAAAAATAAATATTATTTATTAGGGACTGTTCGTGCGACTGATTATGGAGAAGAATATTTATATAGCAAAGCTAAAATGAAAAATCTGACTCCTTGGGAAAACTTTAGAAATATAGGTAATTTAAATTCAATAGATTCTCTGAAAATTGATTCTAATAAAGTGAAAATTATTGTAAAAGATAATTTTAATGTATCATACATAATAAAAAGTGAAATAATTAATAATATAATATTAAGAAAATAAACGGCAACCAAAGATTTTTAGACAAACTGCTGTTAGCGTTCATGCTAAAAAAATACAGACAACTTAACAATGTAATAAAACGACAGAATTGAAAAAAATAAAATCCAGACTCTTCGCATTTTTAAAAATTTCTGTCAACACACATTTGGCACATTTGCTTTTGCTCAATATTATTTTTTCTATTGGAAGAACAAAAGCAAAAGAGCCAAATTTTCCCAACGCTTGGGTAGATAGAATTGAATGATTATAAAACAGGAAAAATAAATGTTTGAACAGACTTTTAAAAATATAGACGACATACTCCACAAAGACGCAGGTTGTGGAAGTGAATTAGATTATGTAGAACAAACCTCTTGGGTGTTGTTCCTGAAATATTTGGACGATTTAGAAAAAGACAAGCAGACAGCAGCCGAACTTTCGGGTAAAACATATACCAATATAATTACTCCAGAATACCAATGGAGTGTGTGGGCTGCACCAAAACTGAAAAACGGAAAAATAGACCATAACGCTTTATCAGGTGATGACCTTTCTGATTTTGTGAATATGAAACTATTCCCTTATCTCAAAAAGTTTAAAGCTGATGCCGAAAGTGCCGATACTATTGAATATAAAATTGGTGAAATTTTTAGCGAACTAAAAAACAGAATACAAAGTGGTTATAATTTACGTGAAGTGGTAAACCGTATTGACGAACTCCGTTTTAGAACCCACGCTGAGAAGCACGAAATGAGCCACTTGTATGAGGGCAAGATTAAAAATATGGGTAACGCAGGGCGTAATGGTGGCGAATATTACACACCACGACCTTTGATTAAAACCATTGTAAAAGTGATTGCTCCCGAAATTGGAAACACCATTTATGACGGTGCGGTTGGTTCAGCAGGTTTCCTGGTTGAATCTTTTAACTATTTAAAAAAGAGCAAGAGACTCACTACTAATGATGTTACCACCTTACAGAAAAAAACCTTTTACGGAAAAGAAAAAAAATCATTAGCTTACATTATTGGCATTATGAATATGATTTTGCACGGTGTAGAAGCACCAAATATTGTGCATACCAACACACTTGCCGAAAACCTTGCCGACATACAAGAAAAAGACCGCTACGATGTTGTGTTGGCAAATCCGCCTTTTGGTGGAAAAGAAAGAGCCGAAGTACAACAAAACTTCCCGATAAAAACAGGAGAAACTGCCAGTTTGTTTTTGCAACATTTTGTAAAAATCTTGAAAGCAGGAGGAAAGGCAGGTGTTGTAATTAAAAATACCTTTTTAAGCAATACCGATAATGCTTCTATTAGTTTACGAAAACAACTATTAGAAAATTGCAACTTACATACTGTTCTGGATTTACCGGGCGGAACATTTACAGGTGCAGGAGTAAAAACCGTTGTGCTGTTTTTTGAAAAAGGAATATCTACTAAAAAAGTATGGTTTTACCAACTGAATTTAGATAGAAACCTTGGGAAAACAGACCCTTTAAACGAAAAAGATTTAGCAGAATTTGTAGAACTGCAAAAAACTAAAGCCGAAAGCGAAAACTCCTGGACGATAAACATAAAAGACATTGACCAAAGCACTTTTGATTTATCTGCCAAAAACCCCAATACACCGGAAGAAGCACCTTTACGCCAACCGCAAAAGATTTTTAAAGAGATAAAAGCTTTGGATGAAGAAAGTGCCACTATTTTAAACTCAATTTTGGAATTGATATGAAAAAAGAAAATAAACTTAAATTATTTCAAGAGCAAAGTGTAAGAACGCATTGGGACGAAGATCAAGGAAAATGGTTCTTCTCTGTACAGGATATTGTTCAAATTCTATCAGAAAGTAATGATGTAAAACAATATATAAAAAGAATGCGTAGCCGTAATGCTGAATTAAACGCCAACTGGGGTACAATTTGTACCCCCCTTGAAATGACAGCAGCAGATGGGAAATTACGTAAAATACAAGCTGCAGATACAGAAGGAATTTTAAGAATTATCCAGTCTGTGCCATCGCCAAAAGCAGAACCCTTTAAACTATGGTTGGCAAAAGTAGGTGCCGAACGAATAGACGAAACCGAAGACCCCGAATTGGCTTTTGACCGTGCTATGGAAACCTACCTCGCAAAAGGATATTCCAAAGAATGGATTAACCAACGCCTTAAAAGCATTGAAGTTAGAAAAGAACTGACTGACGAATGGCAAGAGCGGGGAATGAAAGAAGGATTGGAATATGCCATTTTAACCAATGAACTAACAAAAGCCTGGGCGGATAAAACCGTAAAAGATTAAAAAAAATTAAAAGGGCTTAAAAAAGAAAACCTGCGAGACAATATGAGCAACCTTGAACTGGTTTTGAATATGTTGGCAGAAGCTTCTACAACCGAAATATCGAAAGAAAAGCAACCAAAAGGATTAGAAGAAAATAAGGATATTGCCCGTAAAGGTGGTAATGCTTCTAAAAAAGCAAGACTGGAAATTGAAAAACAAACAGGAAAACCAATTGTAACAAGTATAAATGCGAAAAAACTTTTAGATAAACCCAATATTAAGAATATTGAAAATGAGTGATATGAAACAAGGTTGGGAAATAAAAAAGTTGAGAGAAGTTTGTAAGGTAATTGCAGGTCAATCGCCAGAGGGGAAATATTATAATTCAGAAAAAATAGGATTACCTTTTTATCAAGGTAAAAAAGAATTTACGAAAAAATACATTGGAGAACCAACAACGTGGACAACTAAAATAACGAAAGAAGCAGAAGCTAACGATATATTGATGTCGGTTCGTGCTCCTGTTGGTCCAATAAATTTTTCAACTCAAAAAATTTGTATTGGTCGTGGACTTGCAGCAATTAGAGCAAGTAAATTGATAGAAAAAGAATTTATATTTAATTTTTTGTTAAAACACGAAAATGAAATTATTGGAAATACTGGTGCTGTTTTTAATTCAATAAATAAAGCCCAAATTGAAGCAATACAAATCCCAATCCCCCCACTCCCCGAGCAGCAACGCATAGTAGCCATTTTAGATAAAACTTTTGCCGTAATAGCCAAGGCAAAAGCCAATGCAGAACAAAACCTTAAAAATGCCAAGGAGCTTTTTGAGAGTTATTTGCAAGGGGTGTTTGAGAATAAAGGAGATGATTGGGAAGAGAAAATGATTAAAAAAATTGGAATTGCACAAACAGGAACAACGCCAAAAACAGCAGATAAAAATAATTACGGTGATTTTATTCCATTTATTAAACCTGCCGACATTGACATTTCAGGAGATGGTGAAATCAGATATGATAATGAAGGATTAAGTGAGCAAGGATTAAGTAATGGAAGGAAAATGTTCGAAGGTTCTATTCTTATGGTTTGCATTGGTGCAACTATTGGAAAAGTTGGTTTTGTTGACCGTGATGTTTCCTGCAATCAACAAATAAACTCATTGACAGTAAAGAAAGAGTTTTGTCCAAAATTTATTTATTACGCTTTAAGCACAAAAGGTTTTTTTGAGCATGTAATGCATAATGCAGCACAAGCAACCTTACCAATTATAAATAAAGGCAAATGGGAAACACTAACAGTTAGTTTTCCAAAATCATTAAAAGAACAACATACAATCGTCCAAAAACTCGATGCTCTTTCAGTAGAAACAAAAGAATTAGAAGCCATTTATAAGAAAAAAATTGTAGATTTGGGGGAGTTAAAAAAGAGTATATTGCAAAAAGCATTTAATGGAGAATTATGATGGAAAATAAACAAAACAATCAACCGAATAAGCTCGTCATCTTTCAGAGCAAAAAAATCCGCAGAATTTGGAACGAAGAAGAGTGGTATTATTCTGTAGTAGATATTATCGGAGCATTAACAGATAGTAGTAATCCTCGTGATTATTGGTATAGAATGAAAAAAAGAGTTAGTGATGAAGAAAAAATGGAGTTGTCGACAATTTGTCGACAACTGAAATTGGATTCAAGTGATGGGAAAAAATATCAAACCGACTGTGCAAATACAGAAGGTGTTTTTAGAATCATCCAATCAGTACCATCACCTAAGGCTGAGCCTTTCAAACGCTGGCTGGCAAAAGTTGGATATGAAAGAATTGAAGAGATAGAAAACCCCGAACTTGCCCAGGAGCGGATGAAAGAAATTTATGAGCAAAAGGGCTATCCAAAAGACTGGATAGATAAGAGATTACGAGGTATTGCAATAAGACAGAACCTGACAGATGAATGGAAAAAGCGAGGGATTAAAGAACATAGAGATTATGCCATTTTAACTGCCGAAATTTCAAAAGCAACTTTTGGTATGACTCCAAGTGAATATAAAACCATTAAAAACCTTCCCGAAAAATCAAAAGCTAATTTACGTGACCACATGGATGATTTGGAACTCATTTTTACCATGCTTGGAGAAAGAGTAACAACGGAAATTTCCAAAAAAGAAAAACCCAAAAGTTTTCATAAAAATAAAAATGTGGCAAAAAGAGGTGGCAAGGTTGCCGGCAATGCCAGAAAAGAGACAGAAAAAGAGTTAGGAAGAAGTATTATTTCAAAAAAGAACTTTCTTGGTACGGATGATAAATTAAAACTGGAAGAGTAATTATGAACGAAGCAGAAACAAGAGCAGAACTAATAGATCCTAAGTTAAAAGCTTGTGGTTGGGGTGTTGTTGAAGGTTCTAAAATACTTCGTGAATACAACATTACCGCAGGTAGAATACAAACAGGTGGCGTTAGAGCAAAAATATTAACTGCCGATTATGTGTTGGTTTACAAAGGAATTAAACTGGCAGTAGTAGAAGCCAAGAGTAATAAGTTGGAAGTTGGCGAAGGAGTGGCACAGGCAAAACTCTATGCTGAAAAACTTAAATTAGAAACCACCTATTCTACCAATGGCAAAGAAATCTATAGCATTTGTATGAAAACAGGTGCCGAAGGTTTGGTAACTGATTACCTCACACCCGAAGAACTTTGGAACAAAACCTATTCCGACCAGAACGAGTGGCGGGATAAATTTGCTTCTATTCCCTTTGAAGATAAAAGTGGCACCTGGCAATTACGATATTATCAGGAAATTGCAATAAAAAACGCATTAGAAGCAATTGCAAATAATGAGCCTCGCATCTTATTAACTTTAGCAACAGGCACAGGAAAAACAGCTATTGCTTTTCAAATTGCCTGGAAACTGTTTCAAACACGTTGGAATTTAAAACGTGACGGAAGCAGACGTCCACGGATTTTATTTTTGGCAGACCGAAACATTTTAGCGGACCAGGCATTCAATACTTTTTCAGCATTTCCCGAAGATGCCTTGGTGCGTATTAAGCCAGGCGAAATAAAAAAGAAAGGAAGAGTTCCAACCAACGGCAGTATTTTTTTCACCATCTTTCAAACCTTTATGAGTGGCACCGATGAAGAAGGCAAACCTGCACCCTACTTCGGTGAATATCCAGCAGACTATTTTGATTTCATTGTTATAGACGAATGTCACCGGGGCGGAGCAAATGACGAAGGAAATTGGAGAGAAATTTTAGAATATTTTTCACCAGCCGTTCAGTTGGGTTTAACCGCCACACCAAAACGAAAAGACAATGTAGATACTTATAAATATTTTGGTGAACCTGTTTATATCTATTCATTAAAAGAAGGTATCAACGATGGTTTTCTAACACCATTTAAAGTAAAGCGCATCAAGACAACAATTGACGATTATATATATACAAGTGATGATGATATTATTGAAGGCGAAATAGAAGAAGGAAAAATTTACATTGAACCTGATTTTAATAAAATTATAGAAATAAAGGCAAGAGAGGCAAAACGTGTTCAGATATTTATGAACGAAGCCAATCAGAAAGAAAAGACAATTATTTTTTGTGCTACACAGGACCATGCTGCCGCAGTTCGTGATTTGGTAAATCAATACCATTTCGACAAGCTCAATGCCCGAACATACGGAAATAATAAGGTTGGTGAGCCTGCCGAACCAAATTATTGCGTTCGTGTAACAGCAAACGATGGAGAAATAGGCGAACAATTTTTAAGGGAATTTCAAGATAATGAAAAAACAATTCCAACCGTGTTAACCACTTCGCAAAAACTATCAACAGGTGTTGATGCTCGGAATATTCGCAATATTGTTTTAATGCGTCCTGTAAATCAGATAATTGAGTTTAAACAAATAGTGGGTAGAGGAACAAGATTATTTGACGGCAAAGAGTTTTTTACTATTTACGATTTTGTAGATGCTTATCAACGCTTTTCAGACCCGGAATGGGATGGAGAACCAATAGAACCTGAACCAAGTGTTCTAAATGATCTAAATGCTCCTTTAGAACCTTACGAACTAAAAAAACCGAAAGAGCCAACAGAGAATGATGATGAAAGCAGAGAAAAACGGAAACTTATTAAAATAAAGTTAAAAGATGGTAAAGAGCGGGAAATACAGCACATGATTTCCACTTCGTTTTGGAGTGCTGACGGCAAACCAATTTCGGCAGAGGAATTTTTACATAATTTATTTGGAGCACTTCCTGACTTTTTCAAAAACGAAGAAGAATTGCGAATTATTTGGAGCCATCCGGTTACAAGAAAAACATTACTTGAAAAATTAGACGAAGCAGGTTTCGGAAAAGAAGAATTAAATACACTTAAAAAACTAATTGACGCAGAAAAAAGCGACTTGTTTGATGTATTGGAATATGTATTTAACAGCGATATAAAACCGATAACGAGAGAAGCAAGAGTTGCAGCAGCCCAAGCGACAATTTTCGCCTTACTAAACGATAAACAAAAGGAATTTATAGAATTTGTATTGAGCAAATATATTGAAACAGGCGTTGAAGAACTTGACCAGGATAAATTGCCAATATTGCTTACAAATAAATATCAGTCGCTTGAAGATGCAAAAGAAATATTAGGAAATGTTGCAAACATTAGTTCACTGTTTATAGAATTTCAGAAACATTTATATCAAACTAAAGCAGCTTAATGAAAATTGACAGAATACATAACCTACGCTTCGCAGTCATACACATTGGCAAGTCGCTCAAAAAGCCAACGCTCGAGCCAAAACTTGTCAAAGAGTATGCCTGCCCCAACACACTGAAAGACAGACGGAAAGAAGAAAGTACTGGCTACAACAAAGTGTATAAGTCATAGGGCAACAAGTGGTTAAATTGAAAGTAAATGAATATAAATAAACATCATAGCGGTTTGAAAGGAAAGTGAAAGGAATTGCCCGTCTGGCTTTAGCCGCAACTGTCAGACTGTCTAAAAATCTCAACAAAAAAAATAATACGATATTAACCCCGTGAGATAATTAATAAATTGATAGAAGGCAAACCGCAAACAGATTAACGAGTTACTGTGGAATTATTTACCAGAAGATTTGGCAACTAATAAAAAGAAGAATATAATCGCAAATTTGCTTTCTGAAATGAAAATAGAAGGAGCAATTACGAATAAAGGCAAGGATAATTCCCCTTGTTGGGTCAGGAATGTCTAATAAATCTTTTAACTTGGTTAAAATTATTAAACTTTTATTAAATTTTAAAGAATATATTGAAGGTATATGAAAAATAGTTTCTTCAAACTCCCTTTATTACTGGTATTATTAAGTGTTATATCATTTAGCTGTTTTGAAATAAAACCCGTTGAAGTGGGTGATATTCAGGGTATTAGAATTAAGAAACTTTCCGGAAAATCGGTTAGCTTAGATGTTTTGCTGCCGATAAATAATCCTAATACTTTTAAATTCAAAATAACCGGTGTTAATTTAGATATAGTAATAAATAATGTTAATTTAGGAAAAGTAAAGAATATAGACAAAGTTACTGTGCCTGCCCGTTCAAATCAAACTTATAGTTTTTTAGTTGAAGTTGAGTTTCCCAAAATTTTAACAGGAGCAATATCTTTATTCAAATCTTTGATGGAAAGCCGGGTAAAAGTAAAATTAACCGGGCATATAAAAGTCAGAGCTTTTTTTATTAGTAAAACAATTAAAGTAAATGAAGAAAAAACAGTAAAATTATTTAAATAGTTTTTTTTAGATTATTTTTGTTCCAGAAACCCGGGACTGGTTACTTGTTGTTACTGGTTGCTGGATACAAGATGCAGGATGCAAGATATTGGATATTTATGGAAATACAATTGAAAATGTTAAAAACGGTTAACATCAGTTAATATTGGTTAATATCAGTTACATTTAATATACTTATCTTAGAAAAGGGAAACATACTTACATAAAAGCCCTGTACATAAATTTAATTATTTGATAAGTTATTTATTTTGTCATAAAATTTATGTACGGGGAAGCACTATTTTTTTTACAGAGCAGTACAAAAAGCAACCGTTGTTAACTGTCTTTAACTGCTATTAACCAATAATAAACTTTTTCAACATATATTAAAGTATATCAATGAATATCAACAGTTTAATTTTACAAATTTATTAATAACGTTCATAAAATATCGATAGTTTAATTTTACAAATTCATTTACAACGTTAATTACAAATATCAGTAGTTTAATTTTACGAATCTAATAATGACTATTAAAAAATATCAACAGTTTAATGTTACTAATTCATTAACAACTATTATAATATTAATCAACTATTGTCTTCTAAATATACAAATATCGTATGGACAACAAAGTGAAAACGATTTTTTTTCTGTTCTGCTGGATACAAATAATCAATTTGGGAAAGTTAATATTTATCAGGATGTTGGGATTCATTTATTAGTTAATAAACACATTGAAAGTAACAAAAAACGAAAAGGGATACCGGGTTATAGAATTCAGGTTTATTCAGGTTCAGGGCATAGTGCAAGAAGAAAAGCTGAAGAAATTGAGTCATTTTTTTTAGAAACATATCCTGATATTGCATGCTATTTAAGTTATTATTCTCCTAATTTTAAGGTTCGTGTCGGAGATTATAGAACAAAGAGCGAAGCTCTGAAATTCAAAAAAGGAATAGCCCTTGATTTTCCGAATACATATATTATTAAAGATATAATTAAATTTCCTAAGATTGATTGACAGATTCTCATATTGTTATTAATTAGAGTTTGTTCATAACTATCTGTAAACAGGCAGAAAGTCGTTAAAACACTAAATTCCAAAATTAAAACCTGTTCCTGACAGGTTCAGGAATGTCAAATGCCAAATCAAATTCAAAATCGAAATGTTATTGTAAATTAAATAATAAATTATAAATCTTGCTAAATTTGATACAAGTCGGCAATTGACAGTCCCGACACTCGTGTCGGGATTGTCAACTGTCAATTTGTTTATTTACATCAACAAAATTATAGACAATCCCGATGTATCGTGAGTAAGTTTACTTTTTAAGAGCCAAATACTTTATATACTCTAATAACTTCCTATCTTATCACAACCATCTTCTTACCCCCAACAACCCCTTTTTCAGTCTTCAAATTATAAAAATAAGTGCCTGATGATAATTCTGATGTAGATATCCGTATATGAGCAAATGTTCTGTCAACAATAAATCTTTTTACTTCATTGCCTTTGGTATCATAAAATACAATTTCGCCTTTATTTACACCTGCAGGAAGCTGGTAATCTATTCTTGTATAGTTGTTAGTTGGATTAGGATAAATATTTACATAACTTTCTGATTCAATATTAATTACGGAAGCTCCTGTTATTAATACATCTAAGCAAGCTGTGTCTTTGCAACCATTTTTACTTTCTGCAATTAAACAGACTGTATAATTACCTGAGCTGCTGTATGTATGGTCTGTATGTCCGGGGATTGTTAAGCTTAATGAATCACCATCGCCAAAATACCAGTGGACAATAGAGTCATTTGTTGATAAATTATTAAATGATACTGTCATGTTATCGGTTGTATAAGTAAATTCTGCTGTTGGTTTTTGATACACTTCAATCATATTTGAATTGATAAGTGTATTAGAGCAACCAAATGCTGAAGTAACTGTTAGAGTAATATCATAGCTTCCATCATTTACAAAAGTATGCTCAGGGTTTTTTTGGTATGAGATATTAAAAACATCGTCACCGAAATCCCACAAGTATGTTTGTCCTTGATTAGGACTTGCTTCTAAGAACTGAACAGTAAGGGGCTGGCATCCTTCTAAAGGATTAGCATACATATCAATAGTTGGAGAAGGTAAGACAGTTATCAAAATTGTGTCAGTAGCGACTGGTGTTGTGCAAAAGTCATTTACTGAAATTTCATAATATGTATTAACTTGTGGATAAACAGTAAAAGGAGGAGAGACTACAATATCGTCTGTAAGGTTTGTGATAAGATAAGGTGCACCATCACCACCGCTGACAATAGCATCTATTTGAGCAGGATAACCTGAACATATACTGTCGTCATAAGTTGATAAAGTGATATTTAGCGGTGGATATACATTTACATACACACTTGCAGTATCACTTGAACATCCATTAATATCAGTTGCATATACTAAATAAGTAGTATTTTCAAAAGGACTAACTTCAATAGCTGATTCAGTAAGGAAATTACTCCAGTAAAAGCTATAAGGAGGTGTGCCGGTACCGGGTATAACCTGAACTGTAAGCTCTGCATCCTGTCCGATACAAATTGTTACATCAGGCGATGTAGTAATTGCAAGCTCTAAAGGTTCACTAAGAGTAATATTAGCACTTGCAGTATCTAAGCTTGTATCTGTTACTGTTACACTATATGGCCCAGCACATAAGTTAGTTGCAGTAGAGTCGGTTTGACCATCTGACCATAAGTAAGAATAAGGAGGGCTTCCGCCACTGGCAATAATAGCAGCATAGCTATTACAATCTCCAGCACACAATATATTACCAATTATTGTAGTATCAATTGTTAATTGTGCATATAAATAATTTTTTCCTATAAAATATGAACTAAATATTGAAATTAGCATTAATGCTAATAATTTAGCACTTAATTTCTTGATTAAAAATAAAATATTTGCTTTCATAATATTAAGGCCTGAATCCGTGAATAAAATTATAAACTCACCGTCATTGCGAGGGAGCGCAGCGACCGAAGCAATCCCTTTATAATCGGAGGGATTGCTTCGTGCCTCGCAATGACGAATACCTTCACGGATTCAGGTAAGGTTTTAAAATATTAATAAAATTAAAAATAAATTAAGAGGATTATGTTAAATTTTAGACTTAATCCCGAATTAAATTTTCTTTTTATTATTGCAAATATATAATTTTTTTTAATTAAAAACAGTAAATTTCGGGATTACTTTATAATTTTTAATTAAACAATGGAATATTTAATTTTATTAGCAAGTTTTGTAGTTTTATCATATAGCGGAAATTTTCTGGTAAAAAGCGGTGTTGCTCTTGCAAGGCATTTAAGGATTTCTACCTTAGTTGTTGGTCTTGTAATTATTTCATTCGGCACTTCCGCTCCTGAATTTGTTATAAGTTTTGAGGCAGCACTTGTAGGACATCCCGATATTTCTATTGGAAATATAATTGGCTCAAATATTTCTAATATAGCATTAGTTCTTGGATTAACAGCAATAATTCTCCCGCTTGTAGTTAATAAAAACTCGGTAAAAATATACTGCCCCATAATGATTATTGCCAGTATAGTGTTTTATCTAACTATTTTAAATAATGTTATAGAATTTTGGGAAGGAATTATATTTATAGTTCTGGTAGTTGGATTTGTTGTTTTGTCAATTTATTACTCAAGAAAAGAAACCCAACTAAAAAATGTAGATACCAAACAAGGCATCTCTGCTTCTGAAGAAAAACTTAAAAAGCCCCAACTATCATTATTTGTTTCAATAATATTATTAATTTTTTCTACAGCAGGGATAATTATTAGTGCTTTTTATCTCGTTAAAAGTGCTTCTGAAATTGCAAGGAATTTTGGTATAAGCGAGCGTGTAATTTCTGTTACAGTTATTGCTTTCGGTTCAAGTGTTCCTGAATTGGCTACTTCAGTAATAGCTGTAATTAAGAAGCAAGCAGATATTTCTATTGGTAATATTATCGGTTCCAACATATTTAATATACTTGGAATATTAGGTATAACAAGTATTGTAAAAAACATCCGTGTTGATAATTTTCAAATATTCAATTTAGATTTTGTGTGGCTCATTGGAGTATCTTTTCTATTATTTTTCTTTATACTACCTCTAAAAGGTGGATTATTAACCCGATGGAAAGGGGCTGTTCTTTTGTTTTTATATATTATTTATATTTATCTGGTCGTTTGTGGATATTCATTCTAATGTCTAAAAATAAACTATCTTTGTAACTATAATTTAAGAAGTCTAAAATTAAAATAGTTAATAAAATCTGTGATAATCAGTGTAATCTGTGGTCAAAATAATTATGATTAAAGCACAAAATATAACAAAATCGTTTGGTAAGCTTCGGGTTCTGAAAGGTATTGATATTGAAGTTTTAAAAGGTGAAATAGTGTCAATACTTGGCGCCAGTGGTGCAGGAAAAACATCCTTGCTTCAAATATTAGGCACTCTTAGTAAACATGATACAGGCATTGTTAAAATTAATAATATAGTAACAAACACATTAAAGGAAAAACAGTTAGCAAAATTTAGAAATCAAAATATTGGGTTTGTTTTTCAATTCCATCATTTATTGCCTGAATTTACTGCTTTAGAAAATGTTTGTATCCCTGCATTTATAGCAGGTGTTCCAAAAAATGAAGCGATGTCAAAAGCAAAAGAAATTTTACATCTCTTAAACATAGATGATCGTTTAAACCATAAGCCAAATGAACTTTCAGGAGGTGAACAGCAGAGGGTTGCCATTGCCCGTGCCTTAATTAACTCGCCTGCTGTAGTTTTAGCTGATGAACCAACAGGAAATTTAGACTCAAAAAATACACTGGAACTTTACAAATTATTTATTTCATTGAGAGATAAAATTCATCAAACATTTGTTATTGCAACCCATAATGTAAAGCTGGCAAATATGACTGATAGAATGTTAACTATAAAAGATGGGAAAATAATTTAGTATTATTTACGATTTACGACAAACAAAAAAAATGAAAGCATATAAATTTTATATAATCTTATTTGCTTTTTTTCCAATAATCATATTTGCTATTATCAGTCCTTTTTTTAATGTAAATAATTATCTCTACGAATTTTTAGAAATCACATTTTTCACTATATTTTTATATTCCTTTTTATTTTTAATTAAAAACTTCTTATTAAAATATGTTTATTTTCTCTTCAGTTTTAGTCTAATATCTTTTATAACTTTCATTGATTTATATTTTTTTTATTTGTACAAAGGCACAATTACCTCCTCTACTGTGTTTATTATATTAGAAAGCAATAAATCAGAAATAAAAGAATATCTGTCAATGTATTCAGAAAAATATTTATTGGTATTATTTTTTCTTTTAGCAATTCCTTTGGTTGCCAATATTTTTATATTTCGAAATGTTATTTTTAAGAATAAAATCAAAAATTTTCTTTTTAAAACAAAGTATAATCTATCATTCGTTAAAAGATTAAACGCATTTATTGATCTGTATAATAAAAAATATTCATATCACTTAATATTAGGACTTACTGCAATGATTCTATCTGTTATACCTGTGTATGTGTTGAGACAATTCAATCTTCCTTTTCAGGTTTACAACTCGTATATAGATTACAAGAATGAATTGATAAAATATGATAAATATCTGGGAATTAAAAACAGTAGCGGTTTTACAGAAGTCAATTACTTTAATGATAAGCAAACATGTATCGTAATAATTGGTGAGTCGACAAATCGTCATCACATGAGCTTATATGGATATTATCGTCAAACTAATCCTTTATTAGAAAAAATCAAAAATGAAATTTTTATATTTGATAATATTATCAGTCCTCATTCACATACCATACAATCATTAGAGAAGGCTTTTACTTTAGGCAACTACGAAGAACCGAAAAAAAAATTAGAAGGTTCAATTATTCAACTAATGAAAAAAGCCGAATTTAAAACCTATTGGATATCAAACCAAAGGCCACTTGGCGCTTTTGAAACTCTACTTACAATTACAACAAAGGCCTGTGATAAACGATATTTCATGAACACATTACACAACGATTATAAATATACTTTCGACAGTAATATTTTTATTCCTTTAAAAAAAGTATTATCCGATAGTGTAAATAAAAAAATGGTATTTATTCATCTACTGGGTAATCATGCTATATACTCGAGACGATATCCTGAGAATTTCAATGTATTTCGTACAAAACCAAAATCAAAGTATAACCACGAAAAAGCATATAATACAATAAATACATACGATAATGCTGTTCTTTATAACGATTATATTATCTCAAATATTATTGAGATGGTTAAAAGCCAAAATAACAACGCTTTTGTATTGTATTTTTCAGATCATGGAGAAGACGTTTATGATTCAATAAACTTTGCCTGCCATGAAGAAAATCTGGGAACTAAGTATATGATAGATATACCTTTTATTTTATGGGTGTCAGATAAATATAGAAAAAATAATCATGAAAAGGTTGCTTTTATTGACAGTTGTGTGTATTATAAATATATGATTGATGATTTAATACACAGTATAGCAGATTTAGCCAATGTTACTTTTAGGAATTACGTTCCGGAAAGAAGTGTTTTCAATAAAAAATTCAAATACAGAAAAAGAATAATAAAATCGAATAAAACAAATTATGATGAGTTATAAAAAAAGATATCGTCTTTATATTTTTTTATTCATATTTTGCGTAATTTGTCTTTTGCTTTATGTTGCTTATTATTCCAACAGAATACTATTTTATGGATATGAGCATAAAATATGGGCTCACAGGGTTAATAGTATTGAAAAACTTAAAGAGACAATTTCATGCTTTGAAGGAGTTGAGGTAGATGTTGTTTATATTGAAGATGGTGATTTTTTCGATGTAAATCATCCACCCGCAGAATCTATTGGATTATCATTAGATGAATACTTTTCTTCTATCCACTTGATAAATAAAACAAACTATTGGATTGATTTTAAAAATCTTAACTCTACAAATCAGGATTTGTCTTTAAAAAGATTCAATTACTTAATTAAAAAGCATCATTTAAACAAGGATAAATTAATAATTGAGTCAATGTCTTATAGTAATCTTGATGTGTTTAACACAAATGGTTACACTGTTAGTTATTATCTTCCTCCATATCTACATAAACTTGAAATCAATAAATTGTTTAAAGAAATTGATTTAATTAAAAAAAATATAGAAAATAGGCATAACATGGCAATCTCTTCAGATTTTAAGGATTACCATATAATGAAAAAGTATTTTCCTAATAGAATAAAATTTCTTTGGTTTACCGGAGATAATGGAAATTATAACCGCGTACAAATAATTAAATTGATACGAGATATTTTAAAAGATGATAATGTAAAAATCTTATTAACACATTATAACTCAAAAAAAGGTAACAGATGACTCAAAAAATCCAATACCTTTTTTGTATATTTGTGGAGCTTGTGAAACTTATTTATAGAAACCTTTGCAAAAACGAATTATGAACAACCGTTTTAACGGTTTGATTAGTTTTGCAAAGGATTCTTATATATATTAGAATTATGAGAAAAAATATTAAAATCTTAATCGTAAAATTTATTGTCTTTTATATAATTATAGGACTTGTTTTATTACTCAACAGTTGTGGTAATAAAAATTCAAAAAATAACTCCGAAATAAAAAATAGCCATCCCAGGGTTAATAGTGCCAATATTGTAGTAAATAACAATGATGATTATTATGAGTTAAATAATATAACTGTTAATTCTGAAAATATCGGGAAAAATCAGGTTACAGAAACAACTTTCAATAAAGAGCAAGAGGATAAATATGCCAAGCTGAGAGAGAATATGGTTAAGTATCAGTTAAAAACCAGGGATATAGATAATAAGAAAGTTCTGGAAGTTATGAATAAGGTAGAAAGGCATAAATTTGTTCCTACCAATCTGGTATCTGATGCTTATGATGATAGTCCTTTGCCGATTGGCCATGGGCAAACAATAAGCCAGCCATACATTGTAGCTTTAATGACTCAAAGCTTGCAGGTAAACGAAAACTATAAAGTATTAGAGATTGGCACCGGTTCGGGATATCAGGCAGCTGTATTAGCCGAGCTTGTTAAAAATGTCTATACAATAGAGATAATCAAAGAGCTGGCAAACTCTGCTAAAAACAGATTAAATAAGTTAAATTATACAAATGTAAAAGTAAAACATGCTGATGGCTATTTTGGCTGGAAAGAATATGCTCCGTTTGATGCAATAATTATAACAGCAGCCGCCAACCATATACCACCGCCTTTATTAAAGCAATTAAAAGATGGAGGAAAATTAATCATTCCATTAGGAAGCACTTTATGGTTTCAAACATTAACCTTAGTAACCAAAAAAGGCGAGGAGCTGGAAACAGAATTTATAACCGGCGTTAGGTTTGTGCCGTTTACAGGCGAAGCACAAAAAAAATAATAATACAAATATCCGATGCCAATATACTAATGGATACTAATTATACGAATACAAGAAATTTGTATATTAGTATCGTATTAAATTAGTATAATTAGTATGAATTCGTATATTAGTATCGCATTATAATATTATGGAAAATCTACTAAATGCTTTACCCCGCTATTTAGAAATTCTCAAAAAGAAAAGAAAACCTAAATTTCAATTACATAAAAACCTGCTAAACCAAAAAATTAATGATGGATTTAATTTGTTTACAAATTGTGAATTTTGTCGGCGGTGAACCAACCCCTTATCTGCCTTTTATTCTTAAAACATTAACAGAAGAATTTATCAGGAAGAATTTAACAAAGCTGTAAATTATGCGGAGAAATCAGGTTTGAATTTTATAACTTAAACAAAACCTGTTGCAGTTAAGAAAAAGAAATCGTAAATCCTCTCATCCTCCAATACTATGGAATTTGTTTTTAGTGCTTAATGTGCCGTATTCCGGCTTTGATTCAACAGCTTTTATTATCGCTTGTTCTGCACCTAATTTTCTTACATCATATTCAAGGTCGTTGAACAGGCAGGGTTTCATCATACCATTACTGGTTAGTCGTAAACGATTGCAGCGACTGCAATTTCCACCTTCGCCCCCTTCTACAATTGAAAAATCACCTGTTTTTAAGTCCATTTGATGGATAAAACGTATTTGAAGGTTGTTTTTATTACAAAACTTTTTGACTTCCTTTGCATCAATCTCGTCAGATGAATGCATTACAACGCAATTAATTTTAATTGGTTTGAGGTTTGCATTTTTGGCAGCTTCTATTCCTTTAAAAACCATTTTTATATCACCGCCCCTTGATAGCTCGGTAAATTTTTTCGGGTTAACTGTATCAAGACTTATATTTATTCTTTGCAAGCCTGCTTTTGCAAGTGGTTGTGCAAATTGTTCAAGAAGAATACCATTGGTAGTCATTGCTAAGTTCTTTATACCTTTAATATTTGCAATCATAGAAATTAGTTTCACAATATCTTTACGAACCAAAGGTTCACCACCTGTAATGCGGATTTTATCTATACCCAGCTTAACTGCTGTTTTAACTACATGTGTAATTTCTTCATAGGACAATATATCTTCATACTTAAGCAATTGCATACCAGTTTCGGGCATACAATACCTGCATCGGAGATTACATTTGTCGGTTACCGATATGCGTAAATAATTTATTTTACGATTATATTTGTCGTACATATACAATTTCTCCTTTGTTAATATTTGCTTTCCCTATAGGTATGGATATTATGCCATCAGCATGAATTAACGAGTTTATATGCGCTGAACCGTGATATTCTACAGGTATTACAAAACCTTCATTATTTATTATCACAGGAAGCCAGGATTCCCGTTCGGTTTTTTTACGTTTATAATCAATTCCTATGGGCATTCTAATGTTGAGTGGTTTATAGTCAACTCCCATCATTTTGTAGAGTAGTGGTTTTACCAGCAATTCGAACAGAATAAAGGAAGAGACAGGATTTCCCGGCAAACCGAAACATTTTATATTCCTGCCTGCCGGCAAGGCAGGATTGTATGTGCCAAATATTGTTGGTTTTCCCGGCTTTATAGCTATTGTTTTAAAGAGCAGTTTAATATTAGCTTTTTCAAGAATTTCAGGCACAAAATCATAATCACCCATTGAAACTCCTCCTGTAAGAATTATTACATCGTTATCTGTTAATGCTTGCTTAACAATATTATAAGTTACTTCTTCTGAGTCACTTGCAATACCGATATAGTTTGGAACAGCCCCTGTTTTAATTACCTGGGCGATTAGCTGATATGCATTACTGTTTCGTATTTGTGATAATCCGGGCATAAGATGAGGTTCAACTAATTCGCTGCCGGTTGAGATAATACCTATGCGGGGTTGTTTTGTTACAAGTGGTTTAACACAACCAACAGAAGCAAGCACTGCAATATGTTGAGGTTTTAACACTGTGCCTTTTTTTAAAACGATATCCCCTTTTTTGATGTCTTCTGCTTTATAACTTATGTTGTTATCAGTAGTATTTATTGAAAATTGAACCTTATTACTACTGGTTGTTTGAGAATATTCAACCATAACTACACAATCAGCGCCTTTAGGAATCATTGCTCCTGTCATTATTTTTGAACACTTGTTTTTTGATATTGTTTTTTCAGGAGCTTTGCCTGCCTGGATTATTTCTATTACTTCAAGTTCATTTTTTATGTCTTTTTTACGGCAGGCATAACCATCCATTGCCGATTTGTCAAATGGAGGCATTTCAATGTCTGAAACAACATCTTTTGCAAGAATTCTATTTAAAGAATCATTTATATCAGCTTTTTCATAATCCAATTCTTTTACAGTATCCATTACAATTTTATATGCTGTTTCAAATGGTATCATGCTTTTAAATATTGAATTCTGTCTAAAAAGTAATTTCGGAAAGTTATGATTTAAAGTATTAATTTACAAAGTTATTTATTAGAAATGTCAAATTTCAAAAATCAAATGACAAATCAATGACAAATGTCAAAACTCAAATTATTGTCTGTAAAAATTAATGTAACTATTCAGGTATAGGGAAAAAAGGTATAAGGTATAAGGTATAGGGTATAGGGTATAGGGTATAGGGTATAAGGAATTAAGGTATATTGTATGAAAAAGCCAAAGGAATATATCATTGATAAAAAAGAGGAATATAAAGTGGAAGATATTCTTGTGAAATATAATGCTCAAAAAGAGGTAGTGGTTTGAGGTATAAGGAAATAAGGTATATGGAAATAAAGGCTGGCTGTGTACCCCTATACCCTATACCCTATACCCTATACCCTTATACCTGAATAGTAACAAATTAATAAGATAAAATATTCCATTTTTCATTAATAAGAACGATTTGTTTTAACTCGGAATCAAGGTCAATTTTATGAGATTTTTCATCAAATTCTATAAATTTATCTACATATTTTTTAACATCAATAGCAGAATTTTTAAAATTATCGGAGTTTTTTTCTTTTATCATAATAAATAAACCCGGTTCAACAACTTTTCTTATGCTGTTTGATTCGCAAATAATTACTCCCGGGAACTCGGGATCATTAATTAATTGCAAAAATTGGTTAATAGCATCCTTCAGATAATTGTTTAATGTTTTAATTCTGAATGTCCTGTAAGCACCAGCTTGTAACATTCTTGATGTATCTTTTTTACTTGAATTATCGGTTTCTTCAGTAATGGTGAAATTTTCATTTAATAGCGTTTTTCCCGGGCTGTGATATTGGCTTTCGTCCTGGTAATAGCTTGTAATCTTCAACCCGATAATTTTATTTTCAGAACAAAATTTTTTTATCAAAGCACAGGCAAGCTCAGTTTTACCATGATTTCTGGCAGTTGAGCCGATAATGAGCATTTTGGGGAAACGAATCATAATGTTGTGATACTTTTAATTAAAGTAATAAGTTGAAAATAAAACACAAAATTAAACATATAACTTTAATTTTGTTGTTTTTAAATTGGTACTAACGGTTCAGGTGCTTGCATTAATGCGTAATTAAACCCTATACCCTGTCAAGCGAGAACAAAGTTACTAAAAAGTACTGACCTGTCAAAACACACTGAAATCTGCATTATGCGAGCACCAAGTTATATTTAGTTTGTGGTCAATAAAAATATTATCTGCTAAAACGAATAAGTTAAACCAAATGATAAGCTTATTATATTGTTTTTTGCGTTATTAAAATGCACCCATTCATTTTCAGTAATTCCTTCAGTATTTATGAAAATATTTTTAAATCCATGTTCTACAATTAACTTTGTATTTAAACCAAAGGACGAGGATATTTTATAATTATATCTAAAACCTATAAGTGAACTGATATCAGTTTTGCGATATTCAGTAGGAGGAAGTATAATTTTTTCAAAATAATTATCACTAAAATTATCATAGGATTTAATTAAATATGAAAAACGCCCGCCCACAAATAAGGAAAACGAGAATCTGTCTTTATTAATAAACATATAGTCAATAATAAGTGGAATTTTCAAATAATCCAGTTTAATTTTTAAAGAAGTCTCGCCAAAAGGTTGTCTATATGGATAAATGAAATTCTGACCTTGTTTGGAATAGTTTATCCCAGTAATGATGGATATATTTTTTAATATTTCATATTCAATTAAAATACCGCCAGAATATTTAATGGTAAATTCTGGTTTGAATGTACTATTTTCATATAAAAATGTAGTCTGTGGAGAGATATTCAATCCAATTTTGATTTTTTTTTGTGCGAAATTTGGATTGTTCATTAGGATAAATACACTAATGATTGCAATACAAAAAGAAGTTATCATAGACAATTAGTTTTTTAATGTGAAGAAATAATATAATGTTGATTTTTTATTTTTTTTAAAGAAATTAAATATTAATGTCTGTGCAAACCAATTTGGTTTATTTAACTTTATACTTTTACCACTATTTTGCAAAAATAAAGCTATTCATATTTGTAAAATTAGAATATTTTATTTATATATTCCATTATAAAATGTCTTCTTTTGAGAAAAAAAATAATACTTTTGAATGGGATAAGAATAATAGAACATTTTAACCATATAGCCATATAACAATATAACAATTTTCTAATTTTTAATTTTGTGCGGATGGAATATTCAAAAGTTTTTCAAAGGTTTCTATTTTTTACTTTATCATTTTTATTAATAATAACTTTCAGGTTAAGTTCACAGGATTTACCGGCGAGTTTTGACTTGCGGGATGTGAATGGAATAAACTATGTAACTTCTGTTAAGGGTCAGCAAGGAGGTACGTGCTGGACATATGGAGCAATGGCTGCTATTGAAGGCAACCTTTTGATGACCGGTAATTGGACATCTGCCGGTGAAGATGGCGAACCAGATATGGCTGAATACCACCTTGACTGGTGGAATGGGTTCAACCAGCATAATAATGATGATTTGTTTCCTGTAACAGGTAGTGGACTGGAGGTTCACAAGGGCGGTGATTACCTGGTAACTTCAGCTTATCTTTCACGTGGCGAGGGAGCAGTAAGGGATATTGATGCACCATATTATGATACTATACCTGCCAGATACGATTCTAACTATCACTATTTTTATGTTAGAGATATTGAGTGGTATGTTGCCGGTGCAGATTTAAGTAATATTAATACTATCAAAAAAAAGATTATGACAGAAGGAGTGTTGGGAACGTGCATGTATTTTGCCTGGTCATTTGTATTTTTAGATACAACCAATTATACTCATTATCAACCATCTGATACAGACTGGGACCCAAATCATGCAATTGGTATTATAGGCTGGGATGATAATAAAATAACACAAGCACCTCAGTCTGGTGCCTGGCTTTGCAAAAATAGCTGGAGATCAACCTGGGGCATTGAGGGATATTTCTGGATTTCATACTACGATAAGCATTGCTGCAAACATCCGGAAATGGGTGCTGTTTCTTTTCAGAATGTAGAAAGAATGACTTACGATTATATTTATTACTATGATTATCACGGCTGGCGGGATACAAAGACTGACTGTTCAGAAGCATTTAATGTTTTTACTGCTTCCAGCACAGAGTTGCTTAAATCTGTGAGTTTTTATACTGCTGAAGATAATGTGAATTATACAATAAAGCTCTATGATAGTTTTCAAGAGGGAGAACTTTATAATGTGCTATCCACAATTTCCGGCAACATTGAATATACAGGTTTTCACACTATAGACCTGGATATGCCGGTTACTCTTACTACCGGTAACAATTTTTATATTTATTTAAAGCTTTATTCCGGAGGTCAACCTTATGACAGGACATCAGTTATTCCTGTTTTGTTAGGAGCATCATATCGCACAATTGTTGAGTCGGTATCTAATCCGGGCGAAAGTTATTACCGTAGCGGCTCACAATGGTATGACCTCTATGAATTTGACAGTACGGCTAACTTTTGTATCAAAGCATTGACCATTAAACATTTTATCAATGATAACTTAAATCAGAATTATCCTAATCCATTCAATTCATCAACAACTATAACATATAATTTATTAGAGAGAACTGAAGTTGTTTTATGCATTTACAATCTTTTGGGGCAGAAAGTCATAACTCTTATAGACGAAGTTCAAAATGCAGGTAACAAAGCTGTTGTTTGGGACGGAAGAAATTATTCCGGACAGGGGGTCGGCTCTGGTATTTATATTTATAGATTAAAAACTGAAGAAACGATACAAGGTAAGAGAATGATGTTTTTGAGATAATTTTAACCACGAATTACACTAATTTTAAAAATGTAGAATGTAGAATATTCAATAATGAATGTAGAATAAATAAAAATAAATTACTAAATTTGTTCCTATCTATTTCAGAGTTGGCGGCAATATTTTTAAATTGGCATAGTTTATGTCTTACTCTTAATATAAAACTTTATGTCAATTTAAATCTTATGAAAATAATAATTCAATCCATAATTCTGTTTTTAGTTCTGTTGACTTTTTCGTGCAACAATCAGTCAAATAATGACACGACAGACAATGCGGACAAAATAGAAACAATTGACAAAACAACAAGTATTCAAACAGGCATCTTTGTCGAGGAAACTAACAAAAATTTCACGTACCAACCTGCTGAATACAATACAATACGACTGGCAGACAACTTTAGAGATTTATCCGAATTATACAAACAGCTTGACAAGTCGTTTCAGAAATTTAATCTACCATCAAATAGGGACACAGCTATCACTTGCAAAGAAGGGACAACTGTTAAAATCAAAGCAAATTCTTTCGTCTTTTCAAAAACGGGTAAACCCATAACAGGTGAAATTAATTTCCAAATCAAGGAATATTATAAAACATCGGACATTCTACTTGCTAACTTGACTACAACGAGTAATGCCGACATTCTTGAGACAGGTGGAATGATTTATATTGAAGCCACTTCAAAAGGAGAAAAATGTGAACTTAAAAATGGAGTGACTATTGAAATTGGTTTCCCCTATGAAACTGAAAAAGACAATATGCAGCTATTCAATGGTTCTTGGACTGCGAATAAAATCAATTGGCAGTTAAATGAAGCTACTACAAGCGAAATAATAGAAGAATCATTAGTATTTACTATAGTTGAGAAAATGCCAGAGTTTCCTGGTGGTGTCCAAAAGCTATGGGAGTTTATTTCTCAAAATGTAAAATATCCAGGAATCGCAATGGAAAGGGGTATTCAAGGAACTGTTTACATTGGATTTGTCATTAACGAAAAAGGCGGAACGGAAAACATTCGCATATTGAGAGGAGTAGATCCCGTGTTAGACCAAGCAGCATTATCGGCAGTCGAACAAATGCCGAAATGGAAACCCGGGATGCAAAGAGGAGAGTTTGTGAAAGTAAATATGAATATACCAATCAGATTTACTTTAGGGGAAGAGGGTTTTAACACCAATGACATTCAATACACCAAAGAATTTGAAGAAAAAATGGATGACGAGAATTTGGCACAAGCAGAAATGTCAGATATCAGCCGATATATATTAAGCACATCAAAACTTGGATGGATTAACTGCGATAGATTTTACCGAGACAATAATCCAAAAATTGATTACTTCGTAAACGTTGGAAACTCTAAACACATTGACATTAAAGTCGTGTTTAACAGTATAAACTCAGTTCTTACTGGCTATACAAAAGACAATAAATATTACTTCAACAATGTACCAACTGGACACAAGGTAACATTGGTTGCTCTTAAATACGAAAATGACCAATACTATCTCTCCATCAAACAGACACAAATAAAAAAGGGCGGAGAACCCGAATTGACTTTTGAACCTGTAACAATGGCGAAACTAAAAACAGAAATGGAAAAACTGAATAAAATATAAAAATACTGCCGCCAACATATAAGGGCTAAAAGCAATCGGGGGTGAAAAGTTAATTGAAAGTTTGTAAATATTTACTATTAAGAAATAAAAATACTACTTTATGAACAGACTAATTACAAAAATACAATATAGCAATATAACCATATAACAATTTAACAATATTTAAAATCAACTTTTCAAAAATCTTACTGCAGAAGCTTTAAAGCTAACCCAGATATTTTTTCCTTCGCATAAATTAAATTTTTCAGACGATTCTTTTGTTATCAAAACAGATAATCTAATACCAATGTCAACTATAATTTCAATTCCTGATTTAGCAGGAAGTATATCAGTAACAATACCTTTAAAATTATTTCGGGCAGTTGACTCAAGTTTTTTGCCGGAGATAATAATATCTTCGCTTCTTATTAGAATATAGCCAGTACCTTCTGTTTTATCAGATAGAAGGGCTACTTCAATTTTGTCACTGACTACAGCTTTATTGTTAGATTGTAATTTTGCTTTGTGAAAATTTTTAATGCCTGTTAAATTAGCTATAAACTGCGATTTCGGATGCTGGAATACTTCTTTTGGGTTACCTGTTTGAATAATCGTTCCATTATGGATTACTGCAATTTTGTCAGCAAGAGAAATAGCTTCTTCGTAATCGTGTGTAACGTGTATGATTGTTTGTCCGTTCCGGTTAATTTTACGGAGTAATCCACGTAATTCGTTTCGCAATTGAACATCCAATGAAGCTAGTGGTTCATCAAGTAAGAGGATTTTAGGTTCTAACGCCAGTGTACGGGCAAGTGCAACACGCTGAAGTTCACCGCCGGATAATGTAGTTGGTTTTCTGTTAAGCAGATGTAATATATTCATTTCTTTAGCAAGATGTTCAACACATTTATGTATTTCGGAAGAATTAAGTCTTTTGCTGCGTAAAGGATAAGCAATGTTTTCTTTTACAGATAAATGAGGAAAAACAGCATAATCCTGAAAAACAAGCCCGATTTGTCTTTTCTGAATTTTTTCCTTAGTAATATTTTTATCATCAAGAAAAATATTTCCAGAATCAGGATTAACTAAACCTGCAATTATTTCAAGCAAAAGGGATTTTCCTGCACCTGAAACTCCTAATAAAACAAAATAATCGCCTTTGTTTATTGTGAAACTTAGGTTTTTTAAGCTGAAACCTTCAAAGTTTTTTGATATATTTTTTATTTCTAACATTTGAAATGCCTAAAATTTTATTCATAATCATTCATAGTCTTAGCCTGAAATAGGTTGACCAAAATTACAAAAAAAATTAATTATAGTCAACAAAAAACAAAAAAAAGTTAAACGTGAAATCATGCGTACCAGATACTTTAGTGAAGCATATTACTAATTTTGTAGAGCTAAAACCTAAATTAAAACGGGTAGTATGGTTATACAATAACGAACGACCTCATTTAAATTTGTATAATTATTATTCACCTGTTAATTTTGAACAATATTTATTAACTATAGATACAGATCAAAAGCCAGAAATGACTGTATATTCAGAAAAAAATAACAAAAATAATAGTTATCAACAAAAGAAAAAAAGAAGCAAGAAAAGAAAATTTATATCATGATTAACATAAGTTTACATTTAACAAAAAAAAGTCAACCTTATTCGGGCATGGTCAAACCTGAAACTTTAAATCGTAAATCCCGTAGGATGTCTATCCAACGGGATAAATTCAGAATTTCAGCTTAAAATAAACTACTTTATGAACAGACTTTATATAGAAACTTACGGTTGCCAGATGAATGTAAGCGATAGCCAGGTAGTGGCTTCTATTATGAAAGATAATGGCTTTTCAATTGTTGATGATTATACAGATGCAGATATTATTTTCATAAATACCTGCTCTGTTCGTGAAAATGCCGAACTACGGGTTCGCAGAAGGTTAAATGTATTTAAGCATTTGAAAAAAGAAAAGCCCGGGCTGCTGATTGGTGTTATCGGCTGTATGGCTGAACGATTAAAAGAAAAATTATTAGACGAAGAAAAAATAATTGCTCTTGTAGCAGGACCGGATTCTTACTGCGAACTTCCTGATTTAATAAAGACTGCTGAAACAGGTCAAAAAGCTATAAATGTTCATTTATCAAATACGGAAACTTATTCTGATATTAGTCCTGTGAGGTATGGCAGCAATAAAGTTACAGCTTTTGTTTCCATTATGCGCGGGTGCGATAATATGTGTTCATATTGTGTTGTCCCATTCACAAGAGGACGGGAAAGGAGCCGAAGTCCACAGACTATTCTCAAGGAAGTTAAGGAATTAATTGATAATGGATTTAAAGAAGTTACACTTTTAGGGCAAAATGTTAATTCATATATGTGGGAAAATGAAAAGCTCAATTTTGCCCGACTGCTTGAAATGGTCGCTAAGTATAGCCCTGACTTAAGAATTCGTTTCACTACTTCTCACCCTAAAGATTTAACAGATGACATTTTATATACGATGGCAAAATATAATAATATCTGCAAAAACATTCACCTGCCTGTACAATCGGGTAATTCACGAATTCTAAAAATAATGAAACGTGAATATACCCGCCAGTGGTATCTTGACAGGATAAATGCTATCAGAAGAATTATTCCTGATTGTGCTGTTTCAACCGATATTTTATCAGGATTTTGCTCCGAAACTGAAGATGAACATAAAGATACATTATCATTAATGAAATTAGTAAAGTTTGACTTTGCTTATATGTTTAAATATTCTGAGCGACCAGATACTTATGCTCAAAGAAATCTTAAAAATGATGTGCCGGATACTGTAAAATCCGGACGACTTACAGAAATAATTGAATTACAACAAAAATTATCTTATGAAAGCAATAAAGAGGATTTGAATAAAGTCTTTCAGGTTTTAATAGAAGGTATTTCCAAGAAATCAAAAGAGCATTTGTTTGGCAGAAACTCGCAAAATAAAGTTGTGGTTTTCCCGAAAAAGAATTACAAAGTTGGTGATTATGTTGACGTAATGGTTACAAAATGTACATCGGCAACGTTGATTGGTGATTAGTGATTGGTTAATTGAATAATTAGTGTTTGTCTTTAAAGTCCGTCATTGCGATACCGACACAAAGTGTCGGGAGAAGCAATCTTTTGGATTAGATTGCGGAGCCTGTTCTGAACGAAGTGAAGAATCTCTCTCAGAGTTTGCTTCTCCGCCTAAGGCGGATCGCAACCGCTTTGCTCCTCGCAATGACGATATTAATTCTTTCATAATTAACCAATTACTTTACAATTCCGCTAATTAACTAATTAACTAATTTTCCAATGCCGGGTTTTACACTTAACAATTCTACTTCAAAAATTACAGATGTATAAGGAGGTATAGTTCCATCAGAAGACCCTTTTTTACCAAAAGCAAGTTGTGAGGGTAGTATGAATAAAGATTTTTCGCCTTCTGTCATCATACCTATTGCTTTATTTAAGCCATCAATAACCTGCCACTTGTGTCCATATACAAACTGAAAGGGTTGATTGCGTTTTTTTGTTGAATCAAAAAAGGTTCCGTTCAAAAACTTTCCTTCATAATGAACTGTTACTGTATCGCCTATCTTTACCTGCTTTCCGTATCCCTCTTTGAGTTTAATATAATATAAGCCTGATTTTGCAGGTGGAACATCAATATCTTTTTGTTCTATATAATTTGTTAAGATTAACTTTTCATAATCTTCAAAATCTTCAATCCAGCTTAAAAACTTTTCCTTTTCTTTAATAAATTCTTCTTTAGTTTGAATATCTAAAACTGAAATAACCACTTTTATATTGCTGTTTTTAGGTAAAAATTCAGGTAAAGAAGTATGGAGTGTTTTATTGAAAAAATCATCAGCACTAATAATAAAGCTAGCGCTATCGCCTATAGAAAGCATAGCAAAACATTCATCAACAGCACCTTTAAAAGCAGGCTTGGATAATTGAAGCTTTCTCATACCTGTAAAAAAAACCGAATCATTTAAAGTTTTATATACCAGGTTAACAGTAATAAAATCATCAACCTGTGGTTTTACCACATTTTCACCAATTTTATGAAGTTTGTAATATATTCCTGTGCTTGTTTTTGAAAATTCCGGGTATTTAGAATTACAGACCGATGCCAATATACAAACCGATGCCAATATACTAATGAATACTAATGATACGAATATACCATTTATACGAAGGGAGAAAAGATAAACTAATGGAAATTTGTTGATATTCATTGATATTTATTGTATCGGAATCCCAATGTTTCTTGTCTCTGGGTTCTTGGCACTTGGTTCTGGGCTCTGGGTTCTTGGCTCTGGGTTCTTGGCTCTGGGTTCTGGATTTCAGTACCCAGAACCCAGTACCCAGTACCCAGTACCCAGCAACTATCACTTCATTTTAAGTTTCATTTTTATTTTTTTGACTTTTTAAAGGTAAATCTTCTAATAATCAGACACTTCAAGAAGTTCCACACCGTAAACTATAATTGACAACGGGGGTATTTTATTATCATCACCTATTAAGCCGTGAGCTAAGTAAGGCGGCATAATAAAACGTGCTTTATCACCTTCACGTAAAAATAAAATACCTTCTTCAAGTCCTGTTTCTACCCCACCCTTGCTTATCTTAAACTTTTTTGCTCCAAGAGAATCGGAGCTATAGCATAGGGTTCCGTCTAATAATTGTATATTAAAGTTTAATGTTGCAATTTTCCCCGGTTCTGCTTTTTTACCATTTCCATTTTCGTAAATCATATACCACAAGCCGGTTTTAGTAACATTCATATCCCATTTTCTACGTTTAACATAGCTTTCAATAGTTTCTGCATATTTTTTAACCAGATACTTGTTTATTTTTATAAGTGGTTCTTTATATGTTTTTAATTCATCATCCGACTTAGTTTTTTGTTCCTCTTTGCATGAAAATAAAACTGTCATGAATATTAAAATAAAAATATATTTTATATATGTAAAAGATTGCATTATTGTTATATTATATTGTTAATTATTAGTTTGTGAAATTAATTCTTAAATGGTTATATTGTTAAATGGCTAAATTGTTAAATCAGACTACGCTGAAGCTACGTCTGACAATGTGGTATTATGGTTATTTTTTTATTATTAGTCATTGTTTTTTAATTTTATTTTTTTAGCCACAGATTATCAGTGGCTTTATTAAATTATTTCTAAGACTTGCTAATTTAAGGTTATTACCAATTACTGATTACCCGATTACCTATTGCCTACTGTCAATTGTCAATTGTCAACTCTTTCGCATATTCAGGTAATAATCTAACAAATTTTTTCAGAGTTTCATCAAGGGATAATTTTGCCTGTCCGCCTGCAGCATTTTTATGACCTCCGCCTTCAAAATATTTCCTGGCAAATTTATTAACAGCAAAATTTCCTTTTGAACGGAAAGAGATTTTTGTTAGGTCGCCTTTTTCAATAAAAATAGCTGAAAAAACTATACCTTTAACTGATAAAGGAAAATTAACAAAGCCCTCGGAATCGCCGGGGGTAAATTTATATTTTTTCAATTCTTCCTTTGTAAGGCTAATAAATGCAGTATTATACTCAGGTATAACAACCATTTTTTCATTCAGGCAATATCCTAAGAATTTCATTCTGTGCTCTGAAAAATTATCATAAATATTACTGTAAATTTTGTCTTTATCAATCCCGAGACTTAACAATTCTGCAACAATTTGATAGGTTCCCGGTAGAGAAGAATTAAAGCTGAAAGCACCTGTATCTGTCATTATGCCTGTAAACAAACACTCTGCGATTGATTTATCAAGTAAATGCTGGGCACCTAATAAATTAATAAATTCAAAGACCAGTTCAGCAGTTGAACTGACAGAAGTATCAGAAATAATATAATCGGCATAAGGTTCCGGGTCGGGGTGATGGTCAATTAAAATATTTTTTACATTTGCTGCTCTAATAAATGGTTCAATATCTTTTACACGACTTAGTTCATTATAATCTATATTAAAAATTATTTCTGCTTGAGCAATAAGCTTAACAACTTCTTTTTTATGTTCAGAAAATATTAATATTTTATTATTTTCGGGTAGCCATTGCAAAAATTCAGGGTAATTATTGGGTGCAACAATATTTACTTTATGATGCTTCTTTTTTAAAAAAATATATAAACCTAAAGCTGAGCCGATTGCATCACCATCTGAATCATAATGGGTAATTATTACAATATTCTTTGATAAAGAAAGTAATTCTTTAATTTCGTTAATAATATGTTGGGGTATTTGTTTCAAATTTATGTAATTAATTTTTTAACACAGAGTTCACAGAGAAGACAGAGTTTAAATTTCCATTTATTTTTACTCTGTGTTCTCTGTGTTGAAAAAAATTTTAATTAATTTGCGAAGCTATGTTTATTAAATCTCAAAAATAAAAAATATCTATGACTAAGACTAAATTGAACTAAAATATTTTCTATATTTGTAATTTTAAATTCCGAAATATTTTATTTTGTTATGTCTGGAAATATTACTCTTGCAATAATTAAGCCCGATGCAGTAAATAAAAACTACATTGGCCCAATATTATCAAAAATCAATATGTCTGGTTTCAGAATTGCTGCAATGCGACACACTAAATTAAGCAAAGAGCAGGCACAGAATTTTTATACTGTCCATAAAGGCAAACCATTTTACAGCGATTTGGTTGAGTTTATGAGCTCAGGACCTATTGTTGCTATGATTTTAGAAAAAGATAATGCTGTTGAAGGGTTCAGAAAGCTTATTGGTGCTACAAATCCAGAAGAAGCTGCAGAAGGTACTATCAGAAAATTATATGCTGAATCGGTTCAAAACAATGCTGTCCACGGTTCTGATAGCGATGAAAATGCAATAATTGAAACTGATTTCTTCTTTTCAAAGATAGAGAGATTTTAACCTGAAAAATTTATTCCGAGTATATTGAGATAACGTTTTGCGGGCTTGAACAGTAGCTGACTTAAGGGACACGGATTTGCACGGCTAGCACAATGCTCATTCAAAGTTAAATGTTTATTTGTTCTCAAATGCAAGCTATTGTTTAAGACAGCTGTTAGCGATAGGTTTTCTATTTTAGATTGTGTTATCTTCATTTTTATTTATTGCAAGTTCTTTTTGTTTAGTCGCCACTTTCTGCAACCAGGCTTTTTTGTTTTGGTCATTAAGTGCTAAATCATAATATTTTATTGCATTGTCAAAGTCTCCAATCCTACGGTATAGTTCTCCGATTAAATAATTTATTGTCGCATATGTTTCTTTATCATCATACTCATTCTTCTCAACTGCTTTTATTAGATATATTGCACAATTAAGCTGTAACTCTTTTCGTTTATCAGTTTGGTCTGTGTCACCTTTTAGAAAATATGAAGCCACTAAATATAAATTTGCTAAGTCGTCATTATCTCGTTTAAAGTATTGATGAACTTTAATTGCAATTTCGTTCTCCAAAACCTCTGTCATTTTTGACTGCTTGTATGGTTCAAGAATTTTTAAAATTTCTTTTTTTGTCATTTGGGTAAATGTTGTATCAAAGTCACTTTTATTACCACAATAATGACAAATTGGACATGATACAACAGAATTTTCATAAAAATCATCAAGGTCTCCTTGTTTTTGAAAGTCGTATAATGTCCCAGATGTTGTCATGCCAACAGTAACACTAATTTTAAATAGTTTGCCATCTATTGGGCATTTTATTTCTTTTTCAATTTCGTCACCAAAACATAATTCAGTAACTAAAAGTCCTAGTATTAATAATAATTGCTTGTTCATTTTTGTTTATTTTTGTTTAGCTTACCGCTAACGTCAGTTTGTCTAAAAACCTTTGGTTTTGTATAAATATTGACCAAAAATAAGACGATTAATATATTTCATACAACTAAATTAGCTGATAAAACTGATAAAAACAAAGGTTTTGCTTCTAAAATCGTTGATTGTTCGTAAGTTTCCTGTTTTTGTTAATATCGTTAAAATTTTTAGGTTTTTAGACAGTCTGACGTTAAGTATATGAAAAGTAAGCGGTTTCGAAGCACAAATTTTTCAACTTACAAGAAAGTTCAAACGGGCTACAAACCTTGATATTACTACTATTTCGCTTATTTTTTATATACATTGTTAGGGCTAGTATTTTATTTAGTTTTTATATTTTTTTCAATTATTTAAAGTCATCTATACATTGGTATCTCAATCAAATAACTAACTACAACACTATCTCCTTTGTAAATAGGAGGAGTAAAACTTGGCAATTTGTCAATTAGATTTTTTATTAATCGTATTTCTTCTTCATTCTTTGTCATTGCATTTTCTAAGGTCACTTCTCCTGTTTCATTTATTAAAATGTAAACACCAATTTTTTTAAAGTCATTTGATTGAATTGACTGTCTTTTAAAAAAAACAAAGATTAGCGAGTCATTTTCATATTCATTATTAGCACCTTCAAATAATGGTTTTTTGTCAACATTATGATAACCATATATTACCTGATTTTCATTACCTTCCTTTAAGCTCACAATAGATTCTTCCGTTTCCCAAACTCGTTCAATTACAGAAACAAATTCAAATTTATCAGGTTGGTTTATTTCAATTCTAATTTTCAAACTATCTGAAGTGCAAAAATCTTCTTCTATGTCATAAAGATCAAAATGACCTGAATAGTTATTCTCTAGATAATCATACGAGATATAAATACCACTTGTATCAATTCTGTCAATAGCAACTACCTGAATTAAATGTTTGTCATTGCAGTTTGAAAATATGACTATTAAAGTTAATAAAACTATCAGTGTATATTTTTGTCTCATTATTCCATTATTATTTGTTCTACTCGATGGTTCACTCAATATTAGCCCTAACTTGTTTATACAACCAACTTATTATACTAAAGTTGTTATTTACATGCCAAATAAGTATATAAATAACAATTTTTTCTAAAATAAGTTGTTATTTATTTTTTACAAAAATAATAATTCTATTTTAAATATCCGAATCATCATCCGCGGATACATTTTTATTGATGAAAATTATAATATTAATTCTTTGCGTCAATGTCTCACGCAAAGGCGCAAAGGTCGCAAAGTTTATATACTATTTATTAATCTTAAAAGTTGTTCGGTATCAGCGACATCTGTTTTGTAAAATTTCCCATCAGATGATTCCATTTTCAGTTGGTTACAATTTGTAACCAACTCGCTCCCTTCTTTCTTGAGTCTGCTTTTTAGTACTTTCCAATAATTATTTGGATTAACACTATCTGTCAGTACGCCAATAATATCAACTATTGAAAAGTACCATTTTTCTTCTTCATCGTTCCAATGAACTCGCACTCTTTGGTCTTGAAATAGTTTTATTGCATTTTCTTTCGTCATAGTTATTTTTCAAATTGTCAAGTTCAAAAATAGTTAATCTTTTTTCGAACAGGTTTTAATGGTAACTGATTCTCACAATGAATGCCAACTTATTTATCTAGTTAACCGTTATAATAAAAGTTGTACAATATTTCCTAATATGGCATGTATTGTACAACTTTTTGTGTGTTTATATTGTTCTTTATTTTTTTCAAAAATAATATTTTTTTATGGATACTTAAAATTAGCAAGTCTTTTTTTTAGCCACAGATTTACACGCCTGCGTGCCGAAACACAGGCCAGCCTTCACTATGGCGTGTAGGCACGGATAAAACACGGATTTTAATATATATTTTAAAATATTAATCCTTTGCGTTCTTTGCGTCTTTGCGAGATAAATTTTGCGAGAAATTCTTATTGAGGCTTGCTAATTTTAGGAATTTACTTTCTATAAAACAAACAACAATCACCATAGCTTAAAAACCGGAAATCATTTTTAAGTGCATAGCTGTAAACCTTTTTCCACTCATCACCGATAAAAGCCGAAACCAAAAGCAGTAAAGTGCTTTTTGGCTGATGAAAATTCGTAATTAATCCTTTTACAATCTTAAAATTATATCCGGGAACAATCATTATTTGAGTAGAAGCACTTAAAAGACTTAATTTATTATTTTTCATATAGCTTAATACTGCATTTAAAGCTGTTAAAGGTGCAATATCATTAGTTAGTTCATAAGCTTCCCATTGAGAAATATTATAATCAGATTCATTCCTAATATTATCAGGATTGCTTAATATTTTTACCCCGAGCCAGTAAAGACTTTCAAGTATTCTTAAAGATGTAGTTCCAACAGCAATTATGTGCCCAATGTGAGTAATTATCTTTTTTAATGCTTCAGTGGTAATAAATATATGCTCTGTATGCATCTGGTGCTCTTTGATATTTCGTGTCTTCACGGGTATAAATGTTGAGGCACTGATATGAAGTGTAAGCTCTGCTGTTTTAATATTTTTGATTTTCAAGCTTTTAAAAACCTTATCAGTAAAATGAAAACCGGCAGTAGGAGCAGCAACCGAACCTTCATATTTTGAATATATTGTTTGATATCTTTCCTTATCTGAAATCTCTGCTTCTCTATTTAAATAAGGAGGGATAGGGGTTGTACCTGCTGCTTTAAGAACTTCACCAAAACTTAGTTTCTTATTATTCCAGCGAAATTGAATTATTTGTGAAAATTTACCTGCCTGCGTATAACCTCGTAAGGGCAGGTTATCACTTAATTTTTCTGCTGTTAAAGTATATTCTTTATGAGCATAAATAAATGTTTTAGATAATGATTTCTCTTTCCACTTTTTTAAATTACCAACTATACATTTCCATGTGCATTTTTCTGTTTGCTGAAAACATAAATCAAAACTTGCCCCGGAGCGTGAGATTCCTTTGTGGTCTGCTTGCTCCGAAGGGTGTAACTCCTTCGGGGAAAGGCAGAAAATTTCAATATTTGCACCGGTATCTTTTCGAAATTTTATTCTTGCCTGTATAACTTTTGTATTATTAAACACAAGCAAACAATTTGGAGCAAGATGTTTGCTCAAATTTTCAAATAGAGCATCTTCAATAGTATTATGTTTGTAAACAAGTAATTTTGACTTATCCCTTTCTTTTAAGGGAAATTTGGCAATTCTGTTTACAGGCAAATCATAAGTGTAATCATCTATTATAATTTCTTCAGTTTTGTTCATATTATATAATGACATAACTTTGTAAAATGATTAAAAAAAATTTCAACACAGAGAACACAGAGGTTTATGAGTTACACAGAGTAAAAATAAATGAAAATTTAAACTCTGTGTAACTCTGTCTTCCCTGTGAACTCTGTGTTAAAAAATTAACAAACATTGAAATTCCAATACATTAAATTACAAAAATACTTAACTTATAATTGAGATTTTAGAAAATAATACTTATTTTTGTATAAATAGCAGACTGTTCTATCGCTTTGTACATTTTTTGTATAGGGAGGAAAGTCCGGGCAACACAGAGCACCATACTTCCTAACAGGAAGATATTCGCAAGGGTATAGTAGTGCAACAGAAAATAACTTCCCTGTCCCGAGTACTCGGGACGGAGTAAAGGTGAAAAGGTGAAGTAAGAGCTCACCAGTATCCTGGGTAACCGGGATAGCTGTGTACCTTATGGGTTGAAAGACCAAATATACCGGCGTTTGAGGGTTGCTCGCCCAATGCCGAAGGGTAGGTTGATTGAGCCGGATGGTAACATCAGGTCTAGATAAATGATAGAAGCTCCGATTTTATCGGATGACAGGACCCGGCTTACAGGTCTGCTATTTTTAAACATAAAAAATTTAAAATTGAAAAAACAACCGGAACAAAACTTAGTTGAACTTTTTGAAAGCTGGTCAGGTGAAAAGAAAATCAGCATATCTTCTTTACCTCAAGGTGGTTCGTATCGTCAATACTATCATATTACAGGTAAAAGTAAAACAGCATTAGGAGTATTTAATTCAGACAAAAAAGAAAATATTTCTTTTATATCATTTACCAAACACTTTATTAATAGAGGTCTCAGTGTTCCTGAAATTTATGCCGAAGAGCTTGAAAAAAATATTTATCTTATACAGTATCTTGGCGATACAACTCTTTTTTCTTATATAAATAAAATTCGGAAAGAAAAAAGTTTCACATCTGAATTAATTAATATTTATAAAAAAGTAATTGAAGAACTACCAAAATTTCAAATACTTGCAGGCAAGGACATTGATTATAGTGTTTGCTATCCTCGTGCAAGCTTTGATAAACAATCTATGCTATGGGATTTGAATTATTTTAAATATTATTTTTTGAAATTAGCTAAAATCCCTTTTGATGAACAAAAACTTGAGGACGATTTTCAATGTTTCACAGATTACCTGCTGCAGACTGATTGCAGTTTTTTTCTTTATCGCGATTTTCAATCACGAAACATAATGCTTCATAACAATTACCTTTATTTTATAGATTACCAGGGCGGAAGAAAGGGCGCATTGCAATATGATATAGCTTCATTACTTTATGATGCAAAAGCAGATATTCCGCAGGATATAAGAAATGAGCTCACAGAATATTATATTAATACTATATGTAAGTTAATACATTTAAATAAAAAAGAATTTACTGAATATTTCTATGGGTATGTTATTATCAGGATTATGCAGACGTTAGGGGCTTTTGGTTTCAGAGGACTTTATGAGAGAAAAGAGCATTTTGTGCAAAGTATTCCTTATGCAATCAAAAACCTGAAATGGCTTATTAATACAGTATCTTTTCCAATAGAAATACCGAATCTTATGGATGCTCTTCAAAAAATTACTAAATTAGGCTCTTAAAATTTCATTATTGACAACATGTTAACGATAATTTTGTTGATATTAACAGACAAGTTGGCAGTTGGCAATAAGCAGTTGGCAATTTGTTCTTTTTGCCAACTGTCAACTGCCAACTGCCG